>Ga0256407_10001411_pt1 | contig 50836 bp, 40 predicted proteins | sample RumenRJG_04DNA_FD_193489 | JGI IMG/M metagenome (GOLD analysis project Ga0256407, IMG submission 193489) | Bovine rumen microbial communities from Lethbridge, Alberta, Canada - RJG_04 | ecosystem: Host-associated > Mammals > Digestive system > Stomach > Rumen | place: Canada: Alberta... | reverse complement strand
ATGATATCAGTAACTGGAATCTGAGTAAAGTCACTAATAAAGATGAGATGTTCGATGATAGTGAATATATTCGACAGCAGATAAAGATGCCAGATAAAATATAAAAAGAGAAGGTCTCTATTGAGTACCTTCTCTTTATTATTTATACAATAGATGCGATTTAACGCTATATCTTTTATAAATCGATATCTTATACAGTTTGTTATATATATGCGATTATACGTGCGTTTATGTGCGGAATTTAATAAGTTTATTAGAAATACTTAACCGTCCAGTTTTCTGGTACAGCCTCTACTGGTAAGTTAAATCCCTGCACTACAACTGGGAAGTATATAACTCCTCCACTAACTGTTGTGTTTGTAAATAAAAGCTGTTGGAAAGTAAGCGCATTTGAAGGTGAAGTGATATTTACTACCACAGTCTTTAGCTTAGAGCAAATTGCCAAACAGTTCGCTAATCCTTGTGTTTTTGCTGAATTCGCTTCGAGATATGCATATTCAAGGTTATCACATCTTGAGAACGCATTATCTAACATTCTTCGCATTATTTTAGTTGGAAGAATAGGCAAGGCAATCAGATTTGAACAAGAACTCATGAAGTTGCCAAAAGCAAGTTCACCATCGCTATCTCCGGGATAAGCTAGATGTCTGTTCATATCCAACTTAGAGGCATCTACAATGGCTGAATTATTATCAAAGAGTTTATTGAAACAGTAATTGCCAGGATTGACAGTTGTATTTGTTCCGTTATTCATTAGAGAAGAAACACATCCGACTAAATCTACTTTTCCTGTCATTGAGAAGTTCCAGTTGCCTGAATTGTATCCAGATGTAATTCCTGCTGAATTATCTCCTCTGAAAAATACAGCTCTTCCTGCTGGCAAAGAAATAACTGTGTCAGGAGTATACGTACTCCATGTACTGTTATTTAAGCTGTATTCAAAAGTTCTGTTTAAATCTGCTCCGGAATAATCTTCTGCGTAACCTTTCATGTAAAGTTTCACAGTAGATGCTTCTCTTGCAATAATCCCTATAGGAAGAGGATTTGATGCCGTATCTGTTATGTTTACAGCTAGCCAATTAGAAGGGAGGGTAAATTTGTCTACGATACTTCCTCCTACATAAAAAGTACCCGTAGTAGACAATCCTGTCATTACATTAGTACTTGCACCTGCGGTTGTACTTCCATCTACATAAAGAGAAGCCTTTACTAAAGAAGTGCATCCTTTAAACAGATTAGAATGCCCAGTAAGGTTACCTGTTACATGTACTTTCGCTGTTGTAAGAGAAGTACAATTTTCAAACCAACCTGTGAGATTAACATTTCCTGGGAAAGTTATGTCTGCTTCAGTTAGCCCTGTCATTCCAGAAAAGCATGGAATAGCTCCTGCTGTTGTAGGAAAGTCTATTCCATCTATATTGCTTATAACTCCAGCTGAATCTACTATTGTAAGATTAGGAATAGAAGATAGGCTGCCTGAAAGCTTCGCGTTTCCTGATGTGAATGTCAGAGTAACATTTCCAGATGTATTCCATAAATACACCTGTTTGCCTGAAGAAACAACAATATCAGAACCTGATGTTACTGCAGTAGCATTGTTAGTAACAGTAGTGGAACCCTGTTTTACATTGCTACCTGTTACTGTAATAACTGTTCTTGAAATAGCTGTTACACAGAAAGGACTATTAGCTTTCGCTATGCTAAATCCCTTTGCTTTTGCTACATCAATAGTGCTTTTATTAAGAGACTCAACAACGCTTTCATTAAGAGTTATTGTTTTACCACTTACTGTTCCAGCTTCACTTACAATACCTTCAACAGATTCTGGAGTTAAAGGAGAGTCTGGAGCAGAAAAATCACGAATCAATCCTGAAAAAGAGATACTTGTAACCGATTTTCCAGGATCATTAATCGTTATGCTTGAATTTTTTGGAATGTTATATGTACTCATTATGCAGAAGTAATTGGAGATATGCCTGAAGTTTTAAAGAAAAGCCATTGATTATTTAAACAGATACACTTTACAATACTTTCATTACATCCGTTCAAATCGATATTTGTATCGCCATCTTTAATTTTTAATGTATTGCCACTTGTAATTGTTAATTCGATTTCTTTCCCTGTCACTTTTGTTATATTAGTAAAGTCCAATATTGAAGTAGAGCCATAAGAGCCCGTAACAATTATCCTTGGCTTGTCCTCTGCTGTTATCGTTTCTCCCGAATAGTTAGAAAAAGAGACGACTTGTGCCTGGGAGAGCTCGCTTGTTTTAGTTTTAACATACTCAACCATCACCTTTACAGTAGGAGCATACCTATTTTGCTCTAAACTTGAACAAAACCTTGTACCTTGTGCATAACAAGAATCTATGTATTCTGGAGAAGTCTGGTGCAAAAAGTAAAATGTTTTACCAAGAATAGTGCCACCATTTTCACGCATTGTTAACGAATACCCTGTCGCATAACTACTTGATCCTACACTATTGTCATTAGATGAGTATATTTGATAGTGTTCGGTAGAACCATTACTTTGGACCCAATAAGCGCCGTTCCACCATAGAGGACATAATGTTCCAGCAGCATCAAAGATCATATCACCCACCTTTGGATTCTCAGGCTTATCATTAATACTTCTCGTGACGTAAGGATAAGTCAATACGTAGTCAGGCAAATCCTCACCTTTAAACTCAAAGCTTTCGAGGACGGTATCTTGGCCAATAAAAACACCTACTCCTGTTGCATCTTTTTCTGCCTTAAAGCTCCAAGTTCCCGCGCCTGAGTCACCTCCGTAGTGAACTTGTACCTGAGTTCCTTCTATCCATTCAGTGTCATTTTTTCTGTCGCCGTATCCAAACCATATTGACAAGGCAGTCTTTGTCCAATAGTAAGTTTTGCCTTTTTCGATAGGGAATGGATAGATATGCCAACCTGCTTGCATATTTGAATCCTTAATAGGCTCTAATGCACTACCTAGGTCAACTATATCTATATCTACTAAGTTACTACTTGAGCCCGTCGTGAATCCAAAATACTTGGCATCATCGACCATACAGGTGAACTGATTAGTACTTGCTGCACTACCGAATAAAGATCTGATATCCTGAGTAATATCACCTCGGGTAGCAGTTCTGGTCAAAAAGCATGTGAATGCACTTTGACTCTTAGTTACTGCATACCTTTCGTATTTTTTAAAAGGATAAGGGATCCATTGTTCACCACCTAAGTCTGTTACTGAAACAGTCTCCTCTACAGGATAGTCTGTTCTTGGGTGGAAGATTTCGATCAAGTCTGGCTTGTTTATATTATTCAAGCCTCCAATATTCTTCCAACCAGAACCTGTATTCATCCAAAGTCTTCCTGTATCAAGAGACGTCCAAATTGCCCCTTTTGGTACAGGACCTTCTTTTGTGAATAGCTTACCAGCTTTAATGATTGGTTTATCTGCTTCGTTTCCAAATCGGTATCTTTGATTGAACTCCCATTGGACGCTATTTAAAGCATCCAATGAGGTTCTTTTCAAAATAGCTTTGATGTCGGCAACAATCTTATCTAAAGACTCTTTGTCAATTAATTCAGTGTTGTTACTCATAATTATTAATTAATCTTTATTGTGTGAATAGAACGTACAATAGAAATCTTTTAGCTTCCAGTATGGAGCATTACATGCTTGAACTGCATCAAAGATGTATCTGTCCATATACATGGAAACCGCTTTAGGCATATCAATCTGACTCTTAGGCGAGCTTGGACCTGCTGACTCTATATTAGTAGGACAATAGTCCAAAGTGTTTTCTTTGTAGTATTGTACATTACCACTTTCATCAGTTAACTTCAATTCGAGATAACCAACGCCTTTAGGCCCTACTTTTACAGCTATTTCCACATCAACCCACTGATCTAATGGGAAATAGATGTGAGGATTAGCCGGAATAACATAACCTTGTTCATTGTAATGTTCATCAGTTGAGTAATCAAGGTCACGAGCTCCAAAGTAAATTTCACCGTTTCTTCTCCACGAGATGTATGCTGTAAATGATTTACCGCCATTGCTTAAACTCAAAGCAGAAGGGAACTTAATCTCAGTCAACTGCCACCAAGAAGGTAGATGATCATCCCATCTTGATTCAAGAGTAGCGATTGCCGCATCATGGAATGCTTTTGGTAAATACATCTTGAAGCTTTCATGGAACTCGTCGCATTTTAAGTCGTAGATACTTCCTGGTAGATTAGTATTGTCAAAGCTTGCATACTCCAAAGAGATTTCAGCCCTTTCGAGATTTTGATCAAGTGCTTTAACTATTTCGAATTTACCGCAAGTACCATCCCAACTCAAATATAAACTATCTCCAAGCTGGTCGTATGCTCTGTACCACAAACCGTACATATTAGAACGGAATGGAATAGAACAAACTTGTTCGAGTCTTGATACAAGTTTATATTCAGCTTCTATTCTTGCAGGATAAGGAGCTGTAAATGAAGAACCTAGATGTACTAATCCTTGAGGCAAGGTAGTGAAATCATTAGTTTCAACTCCATCAACATAAACCTTAACTGTATCATTAGTCAGGAAAGGATATGAGAATTGATACCAACCATCTGCATGTGCTACATTGCATATTACGTTCTGCTCTCTGATCACTTTGCTACCAGTAATAGGAACTAATGACTCACGAAGAACATTGTCGGCATAATTTTCATCTACAACATTAAGGTTTGCTGAAGACTCTGAATTAATCTCAATCTCAACAGGAGTTGTTGCAGCGTCAATAGCTGATTTTATACCCTTAGATTTCACGGGATTATCACTACCTGCTGTAGGAGCATTGTCAAAAGTCAATGCAGATTGGTAACCTGTCAGATCAATGTTAACTACTCCAGATGTAGGAGTTAAAGCTGCATTGTTGACTTTTACACCAGTAATACCAACATTCAGATCAGTAATCTCGTTTGCTGTATGGGTATGAGAGGCATTAGCTTTCCCTGATAAAGCAGATGCAAGAGCATAATCTTCAAGAGAAGAAGCTAATGCATAACCACTCAAATCAATGTTTGCAGTACCATTAGCAGTATTTAAGACCGTCGTGCCATTTACTTTAACGTCTTTAACCTTTCCCAAGTCATCTGCATCGAAGTCTGTAATCTCACTCAAAGTATGAGTATGTGATACATTTGCTTTGCCTGCGAGAGCTGTATATGTACCTCCAGAAGATACTGCATCAGTTGAGCCTTGAGTAGGTGTTTCATCTATGCTGATATTACTTCCTCCTCCTTGAGTAGTCACATTAAGTGTTACAGGAGTAGTTGCAGTAGCCAATTCCTGGTCAGTAGCATAACCACTAAGGTCTGATTCGGTCACATAGCCGGCAGACTGTATTTCTGATTTGGTCGCTAAACCACTGGTATCTATATTGGCAACGCCATCTCTTACAACAGATACATTATTAACTGTGACGTCAGACACAGCTCCAAATTGGCTTGGATCCAAATCGGTAATATCTGATATTACATGTTTATGTCCTACATTAGATTTTCCTGCTAATGCTGTATATGTGCCGCCTGACGACACTGCATTAGCAGAACCAGATGTAGGAGCTTCATCAATATCAATATTGCTACCTCCACCACCTTGAGTAGTCACATTAAGTGTTACAGGAGTAGTAGCCTGCGCTAATTCTGCATCAGTAACAAAATCACTTATATCTGTTATATCTGCAGAAGTATGTTTATGTCCAACATCAGCCTTACCACTAATATCCTGATGTTCAGTCAGATAATTACCAATAGGCTGATATCTTTCATCTGCTTCAGTAACAGTGAGGACACCTTCAGGAACTTCACTACCAGCAGAAACACTGCTCCATTCGGCACCGTTATACCAACAAGGGCTATCTGTTGTAGTATTATACCAAGTAGCTCCTTCGGCAACATCCCATTTAATACCGATATTCAACGAGGCAAGTCCTGCTAATTCATTTGATGTACCAGAACCAGACATCAAGCTTAATTTACCGTTTTTGCCGAGACATACGAATATAGCAGTACCATCAACTAAGAAGGCATTAAAGCTTGTTGGATAAGATGCAGGTTCCTCGCTTCCTGTAGTACCGTTAGATACGCAGTAGTACACATATTCTGAACCATTCACTGTCTTGGTAAAATAGTTATAATTGCCAAAATTGATGAAATGATTCATCCAGGTCATATCTTGACTTGAGTATGCTTTATTAGCCTCTCTTGCTGAAGGAGCAAATAGAATGCCGCAGTCACCCATATCGGTAACAGCAAAGACCATAGGTTTATTCCTATTATTCTCTCCTTGCAGGGTAGAATCCAGGTTCTTCTTAAAGTCTAGATAGTACTTCTTACCAAGATGTGCATTAAACAAGATCTTCTCATTACCAGTAAGTTGATCCAAAGAGCCCTTAAGGAACTTATACATAAAGCCCTTTTCAATATCAACACTAGCAGTCGCTTTAGGAAGCAAGGTGTAGATTCTGTCTACTAAGCCATCGATATTCCAGGTACTCTTTATACGAATAGCGAATCTTGTATCATTTTTAATTGATACATTTCTACGCATGTCAAACGATGAGTTGCCAAACCCTCCTATCTGCATACCAAGCCATCCGCTTCCTAAACATCTCTTGGTATTAGTTAAATCTGCAGTATAATCAGTTACAGAGAACTTAGTATCGCCACAGATATTGAACAAACCACTATTGTTCTTTGGGAAAGAGATACCAAAGTATGTATAGAAGTTCTGGTTATTCTCGTTGAAAGCTTCATTCAGAATTGGCTCCAAAGTATTAAGATTAATATCGAAATAATCTCTTGCAGAAGTATTCGAGATTATTCTCAATGGATTTCTCTCTCCTTCGAACGAAACATATTGAGTTCCGTTATTGTGGTCAAAGGTTCTCTTATAATCCAAATAAGAATTTGGTCCTACAACAGAACATTCAGATTCTGTTGCGGCATTAAATGTATTCTTAATAGTAGAAGGCGTGTTATTGAAGAAGTTCTTCGACTGTACGCACACATAATGTGTATAACCTAAATCTGTATTATTCAGGTCACCACACAGTATACAATGCGATGTAGTAATCAAAGGATGCTCGAAGCTATCATAAACACCGTGGAATCTATTTCCAATTAGTCTCAATACCAATCTACAGTTGTTCTCTGCAGTTTTGCCAGGAACATCTTCCGTATAGAAGAAGTAAGCCTGCTCACGGCCATTATTCTCTACATGGCAGTAAGATACTTCAAGTTCTGAGAATGCCAAAGACTGACTTTCGCACCAGATGAAGTAATTACATTTTCTGCCATAGTTCCACGCTACATTAGAGATCTTACCAATAACGCCGCATTGGTCTCTATAAGTATTGTTCATATTACCAGGAACAGTACTAAAACCAATCAGTGCCTTATAAGGTCTAGCTGGAGCTTCATTCGAACTTGGGCTTCCATCCTCATTTTGAGCATGGTCAGAGAATTGATACAAATCCTTATATGACTTGTAGTAATCCGAAATGTTGTTGAATACAGCCGTAGTAGACATTACATTGTTAAATGCTATACAAGCTGCGCCCGGAACAACCATGATGTCCTCAAATGTGGACTTATTGATTACTACATTTGAGATAATCTTAGTATTATTTTCTTCGAGTTCATCCAAGTAAGCAGGTGAATCCACGCAGTTAGCTCTAATGGCAATCAGCAACAATTCTCTAAATGACATACATCCTGGAGAATGTTGCCCATGAGATTCAAACGAGATACATGCTCGAATTGAAGTTATACAAAGAGAAGATATATCAAATATGAATGAGTTTTCAATAATGATACCTTTATCCAGGAAAGCTAAACATGTTTTAGTTCTACCTACACCTTCCAGCTTACAGTTCTGGGTCCAATAGAACTCTTTGATTCTTTCTTTGAATGGATAAATTCTACGACCAAATTTAATAACCATTTGGTCACCATTGCGCTGAGTATTACCATATCTATTGCTTATGGTACCATAATATCTATCTCCTATAACACCTTCGACAATACATCTGATAATAGTATTATTGGTAGTAGATGCTCTATTTAGTCCTTGATAATAAGTACTTGCGCTTTGCTCACCTGCAAAAGGATTAACCTTAGTTTCCTCTCTTAAAGCGGCATACAATGACTTGTCATAATCAGAAGAATGTGCTTTATAATAAGTCTTCCAGTTGTCATACGCAACTGAAGTAGGAACGTATTCATCATCTTTCAGCTGGAATACGGTTCTACAGAAAGTAGTATAATCGCTATCCGTCCATTCTTCGAACTGCCACCAATCAAAGTTTACAGTACCACCCTTTTCAGCGAAGAAGGTAAGAGTTGTAGTAAAGCTTCTGTAGGCATTTACAAATACGACGCTTGGGTCCTGCAACAACTGCAATCTACCATTAGTAATAGTATGGCCATTTAGATCAATTTGAACTCCTGGATTAATAAGGAGTCTCTTTCCGTCCAGGTCGATGTCCTCAGTTAAAAGATAATGGCCATTTGCTATCTGATACAAAGTGAAATTAGCATCTCCAGAACCAGGCATAAAGCCAATATAGTTCTCTGCTTCAAGAGAATCAATATAGTCCTGAGTGATTCTTACTCTATCATGATCAGCATAAGCTTTCGTAGCGTAAGTAGACAAATCTACTTCGCCACCTCCTATTTGCGCTTGAGCTATTTGCTCATCAACATATGTTTCAGTAGCTAACCCTGCTATAGATGGAACTGCTATGTTAGCATCTCCGTTGTTATCAACGACAGAAGCACCATTTACTTTAACACCTTTTACTGCGGTGATGTTAGCCTCTCCATTGACATCAACAACAGAAGTACCATTTACTTTAACACCTTTTACTGCTGTTATGATTGCATCACCATTATCATCAATAACAGAGGTACCGTTCACCTTAACGTCTTGTACTGGAACTGCTATGTTTGCATCTCCATGGTTATCAATAACAGAGGTACCGTTTACTTTAACTCCTTGCACGGGAACGGCTATGACCGCATCTCCATTACTATCAATAACAGAAGAGCCATTCACCTTGACACCTTTTACTGGGAATGTTATATTTGCATCTCCATTGTTATCAACAACAGAAGTCCCGTTCACCTTAACACCTTTTACTGGGACGGATATAATAGCTTCTCCATTGCCATCAACAACCGAAGCACCATTTACTTTAACGCCTTTTACTGCGGTGATGTTAGCCTCTCCATTGCTATCAACGACAGAATTACCATTTACTTTAACGTCTTTTACTGCATCATCGCCGCTGCCTCCTCCACCATTGGCAGCTAATTCATCAAGAGTTTCTTGTACGCTTTGCTGTCTCTCTTCGTCATAAACAGCCATAGCAGAAGTTAGCATCCCATCTTTAGTCTGAGGAAGAAGGTGGGAGCCAATTTTTATAGGGTTGGTTAAAGCCGATTCTGTAACTGCCATATTTAATTGATTCTGAAGTTTATATATTTAATTGATTAATTGATTATTTGATTGTGAGATTAAACAGGAATTGCCCTGCACTTAATCTTTCACCCCATCTATAAATACTGTAAGTGCCGAGACCTGTCTCAGAAGGAGTGTACTTTGCAGTAGAAGACTCCAATGCGCTAAGGCCTACGATATTGTTAGCGTCTCCCATCGTTCTCGTATTAGGGATTGCAAACCACAAATAATCCTTAGTCATTGTAACAGGAGTATTACTTTCATCAATAGCATTTATTCCAGTCTTTAAGTTAGTCCGTGCTCCTGAAATAAGATCCATAACAACCTGAGCAGGATCAGCTAAAGTTCCCGATGCATCTTCGAACACAAACCAAGGTTTAGAGAAACTAACATTCTTCGAACTTCCTGTAGCAGATCCTGTCTTGTCATCTGAGTTAGTTACTGAAGCTGTAATAGATCCAGAAGAAGCTGATGTTGTCGTAGGGTCTACTGTAACTGTTTTAGTATAGGTATTACCACTCTTAGTCCATCCCGCAGTGCTTGATGTTACACTGCTGACACTTACTGGTTGACTTCCAGAATCATTGGATTTGGTAACAGAAAAGCTTGCAGTGAAGGTAATCTGAGTTGTAGAGCTTGGTAAGCTCAAAGATGATGGATTAGCAGCTATAGAACAAGCATATCCATATGTGTAGCTCAGCTTTCCTTCAAGATAAGCAATCATATCCGCTGTGATTCTTGGGTCTGAACCTGAAGTTTCTACATTAAGGTTGATGTTTCCGGTCTGGTCTATGCCCTGTTTTGTTCCGTCGTTTATAGACGCGGTTCTAGCATAGCGAGAATCAGACTCTGCTTTTGTATATGCATCTATTGAAGATCCACTTCCTGCACCAGCATTTTGCGAATCAATATATCGCTTGATAGCCGCAACAGTCTGGCGTAACTGATCGGCAGACGTGAATTTCTTCTTCATATCATATGTTCAAATATATTCTATATATTATTTACATATAACGCGAAGATATGCTTATGCACTATCAGAAATGGACAATTATTTTCTTATACAATCCGTCAGCACTCTTATAAACAAGGTATGACTTCTTCCTCATATCATATGATATCGTGACATATCCAGAAGTCATCTCTTCACTTCCGTCTGTCGATATCACTGTAGCATCTATGATCGCCCTTCTATCATCTTTATCTATCGGTGGATAGAGGTCTGACGTAGCAATTGCCTGCCATATAGGGCAAGTGTTATCTAACTCACATTTAATAAAGCAGTTGCATCCGCATACTCTGCAAGTATCATTTCTTCGGGCTTTGCACGCCTTGCATCTAGTTATTCTATCATATACTTTGTCAAAGCTTCTAGCTTCTCCGTTTCCCATCGTGAGATTATCTGCTATACTGTGGTATATTGCTTTTAGAAATTTCCACGCAGCTCTGGGAATTATAGCAATTGCTTCTTGAATTTTCATTTTAATGTTACATGTTATGCGTTATTTACGGTCGTGGTTACATTCCAACTACTTTCATAAATAGTTCATCGCTTGCTTTGCGAACATGCTCCATTGATTTGACGATATCGTTGCGAGTTTCCTCTACTTCATCTGACATACGCATAGACTTCTGCCATCTATGAATGAGTTCATCCATAGTCTTTGAAGTGTAATTTACTAGAGGCAACATGTCACGTGCTTTCTCTTGTGCACGTACAAATTCTCTGTAATAATCTTGCATTGTGCGGATAACATCGTCTACATTATCAGTTACCTTGTCGCAGAAGGTTGCAGTTCTTCCGTCATTTAGATGGAAGAAATGCTTGATGACATATTGGCACGATGCATCGTCATAAAATACAGTAACACCTTCTGTGTGTTCTGAATTGTACACTATGTACAACATATTATTATTAGCCGAGACGCTCATTCCTAAGGTCTCTGCTGTTGTGATCACTGTCTCATCCATACTGGTACAAATATTGCTGGTCTGGCTGACTCGCCAGCCATGATTTTTGAAATCAGTTCCTTTTCGGTGTGACCGAAAAACCTTCTATCGTTGATTATGACCTCAACATCAATCATAGGTCTATCAACCTCTTGACCTCCGATATTTGAACGGAGTTCATAGTGCTCACCTGTGACGTTGTCCACTAGGAAACGTTCTGTGTAGAACTCTCCATATACCCTATTATCGCATTCCATTATCTCTACGGAATACCTTTTTATGTTATTCGTCGCTTTCATATTTCTGTGTTTTAATTATATCTTAAAGATACGCTAATTATTTCACATATCCACTTCTTATGCAACGAATTTTTTAATATACATGTGAAAATATATAGGATGTGTCAACTATATACTAATAGAATCACTACTATTCCTGAGATGGAGTAGGGTCGTATTCTATATTTTTCCATTTTATACCAGTATACATTTCTGAAGGTATATGCCTAGTATATGGGTCGTTGTCACCTTCATAATATTTGATCTTTCCGAACATATTGAAAAATATTACGTGCGACGTCAGATAATGATACTCGTCCCGAATAGGCCGATCATATAGGGTATATTCATAATTCTCCCTAGTAGGGACTTCTGTAGACGCATATATTTTATACTGCATGGTGATGCTGTTAGGTGAACCGTCGTATGACTGAGGCCCTTCTGCACGGGTCCCTCCTTCTCTAAAAGAATTGCAGTAATCATTTTCATAACCCCATGAGTTGTCGTATAGCATAGAAGATACTAACTCTGACGTACATATAACAGCATTGTTATTATGTACAACGACATAAATGTCCATTCGATGTCCCATGCTTATTACGGCATGGATTCGGCTTGCAGCCTCTTCTGTAGCAGCATTTGCGTCAAGAACTTCTGATGAACCATTGAAATAATGGACATTGCTGAACTCAACTCTAGGTTCATGGAACCCTCTAGAGTACATTATAAAGCAATCAGCTGATAAGTATTTATTACCATCCCAAAGCTGTATATTGATCCAATCCCATCGGGTACCCTCCATCAGATATCTGTACTCATTATTGAGACCTTCACTGTTACCAAACACACTGTTGTCAAATACGCTACATACATATACTCTATACCCTTCTGGACACGATGAATCATCTACTTCTGGTCTGAATCCGACAGTTTCCGATTCAGCATCAATTACGCATCCGTTACAACGTCGGTCAAGCCAGAAATCAGAAGAATAATACTCGTGCTCTATAGTATATGTATAATCATTGAGAGACATATTCTTCGATGTAGAATCCTCTTCTATAAGGGCGAATTCATTAGGGAGAGCTCTTCCAGATGTGCTTATTGCTTTTTTATCATCGTCGCCTGTGATTATGTGATATTTAGCAGGGTCACACGGAGTGAGCTTGCTAACATCGATCCAATGCGACATTCCTATATGATATATGTCAATATCAGGGCCGTTTACATTCTTTGACATTATATTATATGTATTCATATATCTCAATGTCCTCACATATGGCCCATAGACTGTTGTGAACAATCCGGCCGCCAACATATAGTCGGTTACTTTAATATCATGGGTAGTATACCCTAGACTGGTGGGGATAATATTTGACTGGGATAGATTTATGTATTCTTCCACTAAGCCACAATATGATAAATAATAATCATTAGACACATTATATGGCTTGCTCGGCGTATTATATACTGTAGGTGTAGGTGATGAAGACACTAGTATGTGTGGTGTCCTGTCTGCTTCTGTGCTCACGCTAGATACTCCGCCACATAAATAAAGTCTCAAACACCGAGACTCTCCTAGACTGCTCAGGCCTTTCCATGTAGTTTCAAACTTAGACGTCTCTGGATCATATATGCTATCATCTACAGCATATCTCATGTCTGCTGAGTATCCTGACGAAGGGATATCAATATCTAATGAAGAAGATATATAAGGGAACTCTATATCCTTTTTAGCGTTCTGGTTTTCGAATATTCGTAATCTGTGGTATACTTCCATATGGATAAGTATTATTCTTATGTCATATTTACGATAGTATACCCATAATCGAGCACAATCTACCAAATAATGTAAAAAAATTTCTGTAAAAGATTTGGCGAATATCAAAATAGTTCGTATTTTTATATCATAAGAAAACGAGATAGTATTAACATTAAATTTTGGAGGACAGAATATGAAACCGATGGATTTAGCACGAATAGCAGCACATGAGTCAATCATGACGTTGATATTTATAAAGAAAGATGGCAGCATAAGAAAAGTGCTTGCTTCTAGGAGTAATTTGATGTATGACGCTGCAAATGCTGCAGCAGGTCATACCTGGATGCACGAAGGTACTCCTTCAGGTTGTTTTTCTTTCGTAGATGTAAAAGAAAACAAATGGAAGAGGTTGACTATTGAAAATCTGATAGCAGTCAAAAGAGCAGATGGCACAGTATTTTGCACCACAAAGAAAGCTTTGAAAGCTGCTGAGAAGGTTGTAGGAAGAATCTGATTCATTTTGATATATTATTTTAAAAGGCCGTATCTTGTTTATGAGATGCGGCCTTTTTTATGAGGGATTACTTTGTTATTTTACCTTACATGATGCTTCATGATAAGGGACTGTCTTGAACGGCACTTTTTGATATATATGCTTTTTGCCTACCGATTCAACCCTAGACTTCTCTAATGAGGTCTCAACATACCAGTTGCCCCATAGAAGCATTGCTATCCCTGCTAAAATAAATAATACTGTCATATTTCTTGAATGTGCTATATTAGTCGAATCTGCCTGTCTTGTCATACAAGAACACTTTGATAGGGAATCTCATGCTTTTCTCTCCCTTATCATTAGTTGTCTCTTCAAAGTATTTAACTTTAAGGACTCTACCAATGAGCTGTTCTGGGTCGGATGCATAATGCTTGCGCTCATCTAAAGACCAGCCAGACCCTACCGAACAAGTGTATCCCTTGTAGTATACTTCAACAGAGGCCAGTACATTATGAAGGACGGTGTTCTTGTAACGAAAATCACCTAATGTGTAACCTGTAATAGTGAACTCTCCATCTTCGAAAGATTTGATTTTCAACAAGTTATCAGTTCGCTTGCCTTCCCATGAAACATCCTTACGGATCATCAGGCCTTCCCAACCAGCATCCTCTGCCTTGTTGAACTCTTCCATGAGCATGTCTTCATCAACCACCTTCTTTTGGTCAACAATAATAACATTGTCCCCTAAAACCTCTTTATTGTGATTGAAGAACTCTTGGAGTGTTTTATATCTTTCAGAGAATATAGCACTAGTCTCTTCGCCATATGCAACCTCTAGTGAATACATATCGAATACCATCATAACTGGGTCAGGGATAGTGTAATCCTTTCTCTTGACTTGGGATACGATAGATTTGAAATCATCGTGGTCCAGTCCGCTTTTGGTTATGACTTCTCCATCTAAGACGAAATCACCAGGGATTTGTTGGAATATATTTTTGAGGACTTCTAGAGTAGTGAACTCTTTACCTGTGCGGGAAAGGGTCAGTACCTTGTCGCCCTGCTTAATTATATTTAATCGGCAGCCGTCCAATTTGCGTGACATGTACCAGTCGTCCTTTTCGAAGTTGACCTTCTTCTTTTTGTTAAAATATGAGTTGGCTAAAGATACCCCAAGTGTCTTGTTAGTCTTGACGCATGCCTTATATGTCGCAGAAGATACTCCACATTTCAGATCCTTGTCCAAGATGCATTCTAGTACTTCTGCTGCACCTTTGCTAAGAGTTTTGTGATATATTTTCAGCAAATCCTTTTTCTGAGAAGCACTGATGCTTTGTATCTGCAAAGTGGCTAACGCGGCAGATACCTCTATGTCACTTACAGAGGATTCCTTATTATCTGTACGGGAAGATGCTGGATGCTCAAAGATTTTAGAGGTCAAGGAGAACTTCTCAGAATTGAATATCATATCGAGAACAGTCATGACTGCCTTGTTATCTTTGTACATGCTGACAAATTCACTGAGCTTGGCCTTTTTATTATTCGCTGAGTTATCCTCAAGCAGATCCTGTCGCAATGAGGCTACAATGTCTAATTGGTTTTCCATATTAAATTTTGCACTCTGATATTAATTTGTTAAATTGATCAAGATTCAATCGGCCTCCGGCAGCTCCCTTATGGCCACCCCCACCGTAATTATCTTTCATGTATTGCCCGCATGAGAAATCAGTATCTTTATCTTCCATGTACATAGATACATTGAAGGTACCTTCGATCTTATTGCTGCGTTCTACTACTACACACACGTCATAATCTTGAAAGACAGATTGGAATACTATTGATGAGAATACCGGGCATATCATAGCTATGCCTCTCAGATGTCCGTCTACTTCTACTTCAAACGCAAACCGTTCTATCCAACTCTTATATTGGGCATCAGTATATTCTATAATATCTGTACCCTTTTTAATTATGCGTGTAGGGTCTTTCATCAGCTCAGGCCATATTCCCCAAAGCTTTTCAGGGTCTATACCAACCACAGCTTGCAGTCCAGTTTGCATAGGTCGTGTTTCTTTTTCCCAGTCGAATGTGCTCTTATCCCAAATGTCATAAGCTCCTAGAAGCCTGATGCTGTAAGGTGTTTCTGAATCAGAGACATTATAAAAATATGCAGACGTAAGAATATTTTCAACTTCTGCAACCTTATGGAAATATTCATACGTAAGAACACATGCCGCTTTTGAAGTGTCTCTGACACCTTGCAGGCTATCATATTTATATTTCACAGAATCTTCTATGGCAGTGATATGATGATCAATCCAGATAGTTATATCTGAATAATATGACCATAGGAATTTCATGACATCAACGGGCAGCGATATGTCACATAATACAATGTGGCAGTATTCCGCCCAATGAGGCAGTTCTACCTGATCATTATAATTGAAACCAAAGCCCTCTACAGTATATCCCTGTGATTCATAGAAATCTTTGGCAGTACAGAAACTTGATAACCCATCAAAATCTACTCTGTGATAGACAATGAGTACTTTTTCTTCATCCATATTGATTTTATTTATAGTATGTTTGATATATAACTGACGAGAGTATCAAACTCAACGTTACGATTATGCTCTTCGCTATAGAACGTCTGTACCTTTGATAGTGCATATTCGATCTTACTTATTCTTTGTTTATATAACACCGTCCTAGTTAATATGCCTAAATCGGTTTTCCATTCTGCAATTGTGTACCCTTCGTATGTGTAAGGTTCTGCAGGATAAAGGTCGACGATGTCCTTGTCCTCATCCAGGCCGTGTTCACATAAGAATGACAAGAAAGAATCATGCTTCATTTCCTCGTCATAAATAATCTTATAATACTTCTCGACATCTGCGATTTCAGATACTGCACGCAGACTCTCGCGTCCCATCTTCATATTAGTAGTGTACTTTGGTAGGGCGTTCAGCTTGTCCTCCAATTCATGTTTTCGCGCCGTGAGTTTATCTACATAACTCTGTACGGTAGAATCGTTTATATTTCCCATAATGATATAATTTTATTTTTCTAATGTTGGTAGAGTGAATTTAGACGGCTGTTCTTTTGACACGTGCACCATATAGATGTACTTGTCTAGGCTTTTACTGCGGTACCCGTCTTTAGTAATATATTCTATTGCCGGATATTTCCAACTATGAATAGATGACGGATCTGGAGCAGGCTCAAGAGACTCAAACATGGCATTGATTCCTTCTCGGGTCAATCCTGGGTACATGTGTAAATAATAATTATATTCGTCCCAAGAATAATAGTCAGCTAGTGCTCTTCCAGCCGACATTTTCAGATAATCATTTATAATTTCATATGACATGTCTCTGTCAAACTTACAATAGGTGTAATAACCTGCAATTTTATAATACCAACTTCTGCAAGTGTGCGCCAATTTTTGTGCAGCCTTCTTAACGAAGAATCCCTTACCATCGTCAGTAACTACATTATATGGGCGTCCTTCGTCGTAACCGATTGTATAATTCTGTTCAAAATGGTCTATGATATTAGACGTAGTCCAGAACTCCTTGCTAAACGCAGTCAAATTGAATCTATACATAATATCCTGAATCTCGTCAGCTGAAAGAACGTTATCGGATACCTTATATAGAATGCGGCTAGGATCCTTCTTATATACAATATTATGATCAGTCGGATCTGCAAACAGACATTTAGATTCGAACTGGGTACCGTAGACATCTGTTTTAGCTTTAGCAATTTTTGCCTTTCCTACATATACTAAATCATGAGAAGGAGCATCCCAATAATATCCTTCTTTGAATTTATACAATGAGCCCTCTATCATGTCAGATGCCTTGAAAGATGCTTTTTCGAACATCTTTGACTGTTCGCTAACATATTTGCTGTAGTCATCTGTACAGCATGGAATCAGAAACAGGTCGGTGCCATCCCAACCATATACGAACTTCCCGTCTAGGCCTTTACCATGATAGCAATCTACCCAGTCCAAGATATATAGAAGGTTTTCTATTGAGATTTCAATCTCAAACCCTCTTGGGTCAAAGACACGGCAATAGCTCTGTCTGAAATTCCAATCAGATTTATAACCGCCCACGTGCTTATTAAGGACGAATCCCTCTGTAGGGACGTTGTCAAAATCCTGAGGATCTATCTTAGAATCCCTCCAGGAATCCCATGATTTCTGTTTGTGCAGAACACCTTTCTGGTCGTAGTATATAACGTACGCCAGCTTATTTGTATAAGTGCCAGCCCTGTGTTGATATCCTGCTTTGATCTTTTTAGGGATAAACATATTACTCATATTTTCGGAATTAACTAAATTGACTTTTTATTAAATCTAAAACATACGCAGATATCTCGTCATCTGCGAGGTTCGAGACTATACAGTATTTTTTATTAACAACAATGATACCCTTTCCTTTTGTAAAGTACTCGTGCCAGCAGTACCCTTCTGGTTTAGCATTGAACGATAAATAAAAGTCTTCGTCCTTATCCCATAAAGGCATGTTATTGGTGTTATGGGTGTTGTATAAATTTTCTTTACCCGCAATACCATTATATTTTGGTTTCATTTCGCCGGTAGACTCCCACCATTTGAGGAGTTCAAACCTGTTCAGGTTTGGTATACCCTCAGGCCTCTTAACAAATGGCTCGTTTTCATCACGGCACAGAATGCCATGATCCTTCGCGAATTTGAATACGTCGTCGGCATTGCTACCATTATATATAATATAATCATATTCAATGTCTACATTTATATGTGCATTCCTCGTTTTCATATGCGTTCTGTTTTAGTAATTAATATATCTGTTCTCTTTCTATGACATAAAATTACTAACATTTTTATATATTAACAACTAAAACACATAAAATTTTATATGATTTTAATCCCAGAAATTCTGACATTGTATCTCTTTCCATTTAGTTGCACGAAATACTTTGCCGTAAAATGGGCACGATTGAGGGTTATCAAAATAGTCGCAAGAGCCACAGAACTCTTCAAAATAACATAAATTATGCCTATTGATGTATTCTTCCAGAGAATCTTCATCCATAGCGTCTTCTATTCTTATTTTTGGCATGATGCAATAATTTAAATAAGTCGTGTATTTGATAGTTTTAATGCGATTTAACACAGGTAATCATATTTACTGCTTATTTATGTGTCTTGTAAAATATCCTGTGTTAAATCGCTTATTTTTTACTAAGCATGGAAAGGACCTATCTTCATGCTCAGTGCAGCTATTATATCCATCACCGCGCTAGTGGTTTTAGATGTTCTATATGGTATATCATTGGCGTCCAGTATTTCTTTAAGTGCTTTGTCTATGTTCACAGCCTCTTCTTCAGTCTGCATCCTTCCAGTATTCTGATATTGGGTCTCCCTCTCTATGAAGAATGTCATAGGGTTGAACCTCTTGTATTGCTCAATGACGAAGTCATCAAACAGTTCACTCTCTAATTTATTATAAAATACAGACAGTATGATAGGAGAATCTGTAATGATGACGTCATTATCGTCTATCAGCCTCCATATCTTATGGAACTGCTTGCCGAATATATAGAACTGATCCGCCAAAGTCTTAAATGATTTTTCATATACCATGTCTTTGGCGTATTCTGTAGCAAGCTCGACTTTGACACCTGCCATCTTGAGGAAATAGAATACTCCAGCAGCAATAGTGCTCTTGCCAGATCCAGGCCCACCTATCAGGTTCACGACGATTGGCATCTTCTTGTTATTATTAATCATATCTGTACGTAATAGAATATATATTATAATATAATCACTGTTTCATCAGCGCTGCAAGGTTAAAAGCTTCGGCTGGAGAGATATATAGTGCGGCGTCAAATGACTTTCGCTTCCATCTAGTATTCGTCTTGAAAGCAAACGTCTCTATAAGAGGTCCCACTTTCTTGTCAATGCCATTAGGGAAAATATCGAACTCGCTTTCGTCTATATTCTTGAGGATTTCATAGAATAGCAGATCTATCTCGCGAAGCTTGATCTTTGACAGATCTACTCCGTATATATATGTATCGTCCCATCGGGTTACTAGAATACACTTTGGGCCTCCTTTATAAAGGCATGCCCAAAGGTTATAATAGCTCGTAGCTTTCGATATGTCTACTTTCTCGTGCTCCCTGAAGAACTTGGGGAGACGTGCAGTGTTGTCAAATTGAAAATACATAAGTCAGTCTTAGTCTCTACTCAGTTACAAATTTAAACTCCCAGTCGTCTACAGACGGATCTGTATTATAATTATATACACCGTATAGTACTTCCTTACCATTGCCCCATATTTCTAATGGCCAGAAATCTGGAATATTCGCATCACCATATGAAAAATTCATATAAGCACTCGTTGAGTTAGTCATCAGTTTGTTCAAACGTGTAATAATAGTGGAGTTCGCCTCACATTTTATGATTTTTACAGTTGCAGTATTATTTAATATAAATGGGACATCATCTATAGTTGCACCCGGATTATCTTCTATGTACTTTTCTACATGTTCTCTAATAACAGATTGGACGAATATTTTCAGATTCATTGACAATGGATTGATTGCCTTCACATCAAAGAACACTATACTGAACATAGGTAGGCCTGTTTCTGCTGCGTCGTTGACGAATTGTTCAGAGAGCTTGCTATACGATGCTGCATTTTCTGTATATATATTATATGCATTTGCATAATAGAATGCATTCGATATCTTGAATATATGAGTATCTGGATAATACTCTTGGATGTCTGTACTGGCGAAGTCAAGCGGTGCAACACCTGTTCTACTTACAGTATGTAATAGTGGATTACACATCAGCCAGCAACCTTTGCTCTGATATTTTGGGTCGTATTGGGATGATGGATAGTCATCTGTACCTAACAGATAGTCGTCTACAGGATAATCATTTACTGTCTTCCCCTCTTCTGGCTCTATTTTATACAGGAAGCTGAATAACCCAGGTGTCATATTTGATAGAGTTGCATTATCACTACCACAGAAAGCATACGCATGTTCTTTCAATACGCGAGCAGACACTTCTTGCTGGTTTGATAATTTATATCTATAGGTCTGCCCGTTAAATCGTCTATTTAGATATATAGGACAATTTACAGAAATTTGAGGGTTACTTGTAGATGAAGTGCCAAACGTTATAGTACCAGTTTCTATATCATCTATAGAAATATCCATCATATCATCTCTCTTAGTGTTTCTATGGAGAGTAAATATAATGTTATAAATTTCACGATGCTGGTTAATTACCTGATCTGGAATATCATTGTATCCCGCAGTAAACGTCCACTTATCTATCTTATCTCTTGCAGCACCTTCGAAATAAGGGTGGCCCATATTAAAATAATACAGTTCAGAAGACACTATTTCACCTGTCCAATTATCTAGTAATTTCTTAGCAACTAGACTACTCAGATCTGTTTTGATAGTAGATTCGCTCGTCTTATCAATAGAGTCATATTCTGCGCTAGTAATACTTACCCTTCCTCCCGTTATACTCTCAACTTCTGCATTTATGACAGCATATGTTGATTCACTGATAGATAATGCGTTTGCAATGTTGTCTTCTATGTGTTCAGATTGCTGTTTGTATTCTGTCGGTATGCGCACATAAGGGAACGACCCTATGGCATATTGACCTGAAGCACGATTGTCCCCGCTACAATAAGTATTTATCGCATTTTCTACAAAGGGGCCGTCGTACTCTGTACAGCTCCCGTTTAGTGAAATACCTAGCATACATGATGCATTGTCACTATAACTTCTGCTTTTTTCTGTTTCCCCTTCAGCATCATTAGGAGATGTTAAATGTGAATCCAAATCAAATCCAGCAGCATTGTAATCTGGGAAAGTATTGTTAGACTTGCTAGGAAGTACTGCATACGCAATGAAAGATATACCGTCAACGCTGTTCAGATTAGCACGTCCTCTAGTTACCATGACATCAATATCAAGCACATTATAGTCCTGTCCGCCTATAGACTCTACATTGTATGATGAATTAGATAATTCTTCTATTTTGTACGATGCGGTATATTCTCTACCGTTATCAATATCTTTATAGATGAACATAAGCAATCCAGAAGGCTTCTCATATGCTGCGTCATATATCAGTGACTTATTATCTGCAGAAACTGTAGTATATTTATAGTATTCTACACCGTCTATAGACATGCTGTATGATTTCTCCTCGCTCGGGATGAAATTTGGAACATATGAAGTATATGATGGGTTTGCCTTGATGTTGACTCTAATTGCATAAGGGAGTCCTTTAGAATGCATGATATTAGAGATATATCGTTCTTGATGCTCACCTGCGTCAGATGGCGTATAGCTATCTATAGTGACATTATTGAGGAAGCAGTCATACGATGTGCCGACAACACTATGGAATCTACTAGACAGGAGCTTTGGGAACCTAGTATGGTCTAGACCTGTTATATTGGCATTACATGTCCATATATTATGAGACGGAACACTGTCGAATGTTATATTCATAAATATGGTACTTATACTACCTTCGGTAACTGATGATATATTAATGTCCCTGTCTTCACATCCTGATCTGACTTCGCTAGATATATTCATACCTGCTGGCGTCACAAAAGCCTTAGCCACATAATATGTGCTGCCATCTTTATATGCGCTGACGACTATCTGCTGAACAGCTGCTATGTTTAAAGGGTTTGCATGAACTATTTTCGCTACAGGGAATTTATATTGCCCGGCAGGTATATTTGAGAACTGAATCTGGGTACCGTCATCATCGAGAACCATTTTATCCGTGTGGATAGCATAGCTGACGAGATTGTTATCTGTATATTTTCTAACTAGATCATTATTAGTCAATACTTTGCCTAGACCCTCTATGTTATGGTTGACAGATTTCATCGTCTGTCTAAAGATCATGGCAAGTACATTCTGGAAATCTGTTTTATACTTGTTTTCGTCACCATATAGATCACTTGTAGTTTCACCTTCATCAGTATTAGCTATATACGAATATGCAAGGTTAATACCTAGGTGTGAAATTGGAAGCAGTCTTTCATGCTTGAATGCATTATCGGCGATAGTGAACTCAAACCACTGATCCCCATTAGGATTAGAATGAGGTTCTTTAGTGATAGCAAAAGGAACTACGGCTGTTCCCTTATTGCTTTTGATAGTGTGTGCATTATCTACATTCTGTTCTATAGGTATTGCAGGGTTAGCACCACTCTCAGGTATAAATGTATACCATTTTGTCTGGTCGGGCCTGATAGCATAATGTATTTCATCATTATATATAAAGGCCACTCTGTTGCCCGTCCTCAAGATGCTCTGAACAGCGGCATCATTGATGTCTATATTAGTGTCGCATGAATTTGCTACGAATACTCTTACCTGATCCTTATCCATTTTAATTGTAGATTGTTTAGACAAATAATTTACACGGAGCGAGAACTTTATTGTTTCCGCGTGATTATAATATTAGAAATCCACTTTTATTATTTTTTTCTGTGTTCCAAAACAAATGGAATAGAAAGGGTGCTCGGGAGAGTACCCTTTCTATATTTATATTTTATACCATATGCCTTCGTATTGCATCAAAGTAACCGCGCAGCCAGGCTCTATGAGGATGTGTCTTTGATTGCTCAAATTTATAGTAACATTGTTACTCATAGAATTTAACACAATATAAATCAATCCGTTAGCCCATCTACCTGGATCACTCAGATCATTATTGACTTGAGATATATCATTATTGCTGGATATTTTATGAATAGCTTCTATAGGCATGCACATGCCATCTCTGTTCAATATGAAGCTTTTCCATTTGAAAACATCTCTTGACATCTCAAACATTCGGCTAGGCTCCCCAGTTGTGCCATAAGGTTCATATTCGTCTATGCTCTGAATATGATCAGTCTTTATATCAGCTGATTCTATCGAAGTGATATTCTCAAAGCTCAAACGTATATTATCTACACCATAGTCGTCATTGATCTTACAGAAATTCGCATATATATTATGCCATTTCTGAATAGATAAGAAATTGCTATTGATGATATCAATAGATTTCAATTGATACATATCCTCAGTAATAGGAAAGGTATCTATATTTATTGTATTAAGCATATGCGTTATATGATTATTATATTATTTCCTTCGGATAATCCATGTGTCGCCGCCCTGACCATTGATAGTTAGGTCAACAGTGACTTTTTGCTTAGGCGCAACAACTGGAGTTGCAGGTGGTTCTGCCGCACGGGTCTCTTTCTGCACATTTTTGTTGTTGCTTCCTGTACTTTGAACGTTATACACTGGGGTTGCCACTTGATTATTATTAGCATGCCCTGTGTCTATTCTATCGACCGCGCCGACAAGTGCATCTGCACTGTCTTTGATAGCTTTGACTACTTCTTTAATAGCACTGCTTCTTTTAGATGCAGCTTTGGCCATCGCCTCATATACATTAGATAAAGCATCAGCTTTTTTAACATCCAAATCATTTATAGCTTCTACAGTTCTAGTGATACCGTCTGCGGTATCTTTGACATTCTCTCCTGTAATAGCAGTATCGCTGCTGAGGACACTTGCTAATTTTGTAACAGCGTCTGCACCTGTTGTAACTGCAGCTGCTTTAGAGGTGTCAAATTTCGTGACGTAGTCCATTATAGACTCGAATGACGTTATTTCATCAGAACTAGGAAGATTCTTCCATCCAGCATTGCAGAAGTCTTTAAGGGGCTTGACTATATCTTCCAGGCCATCGCCTGCATCTTCGAGAATATCATCTATGTCCTCTACATTAAGTGCGTTGATCAATCCAGTAAACACACCGCCGACCGCCTGGGTATCTACAGTAAGAGCGTTACCATTTTTATCTTTACCTAGTGATGATATCATTTCCGCACAGGATGATATGAACGATGCTAGAGGCATGATATGTTGAAGGTTAACTAATCTCGTAGGAACAGTGATCTTATCCCCTCCTATACCTAAGAATCCTCCGGATGATATTTCTGTCATTCCTCCTTCTTCAAATGCAGATATACCAGCATTGACACCTTCCATCAAAGCAACCATTACAGCACTGATACCTGTACCGACGTCTTTGAGATTGAATGGCCTCTTGACCATTTGTTTCTTCTCTTCATCGTATACAGAAATCTCTCCCTGCATAGTTGCTATCTTAGAGAACTCCGATACACCAGAAGCTAACGCCCCTATAAATGACGCAAGAGGCATGAGATGACGGATAGCAGCTATCTGTTTAGGTACTTTAGTTTTAGTTGCTCCTAATCCCAAGAAGCCTCCAGTAGACACGTCTACCATATTGTCTTCTGTAAAGTCGAAGGCTTTCATAGCGTCGCCTATACCCTTAACGACGGATTTGACTACTTCGCCTATACCTTCCCCGACTTTAGTGAGATTGAATGGCATCTTCTTACCTGTGCTGTCAGCTATCTCACCCTTCATCATGGCAATCTTGGAGAACTCAGATACGCCTACAGCTAGCTTCTGTACAAAGTCACATACAGGCATGATCGCTTTGATACTATCGCTCAGCTTGCCTATATCATCAATATCAGATGTAGCGTCTATCACGGATGATACTACACCTTTGACTGTCTTAGAAAAAGGTGAACTTCCATCCTCATCTAATTCAAATGCCCCGCTGTTTTGTGACTGTGCCCATGCATCACTTGCGCTGCTGATAGCCTTAGCTGCAGCGAATACAGTACCTGATACGAGAGCTACTGCGGCTGCACCAGGAGCAATAAATGGTAATGCAAAGCCCGCAGCAGCTATAGCCGCACCCATAGTGCCCACAGCAGCAACAAGAGCAAGTAATCCATTCACAGTAGACTCAGGATCACTTATAAGGCCTTTGCATTCTGTAACTGCTTTATTAAACAGATAAGAAGCACCATATACAGTACCTGCCACTAATAATACTGCGACAGCTCCCTTAACAACGCTACCGAGAGCCTTTCCTGTAACTTCTAACAGTTTGGTACCTCCATAAGATACAGCAGCGATAACTCCCAATACTCCCAAAGTGTCCCATGTCAGCAGATCTTTACCTACTTTAACGGTCTGTACCAATAGATACGACGTTGCTAAAAATCCGGCAGACATGATAACAAGCCCTAGAGTACCCTTTACGTAATCTTTAGTATTTTTAGCAGCTGCTCTGAATACTTTGCCAGATACTTTGACAAACAACCCCGTTGCGAGCATACCTAATGAACCTAATAAGAATACTGGCGTGAGTATTATAGCAGACAGCGCGGTCAATCCTAACGCGAGGATCCCTAATGTCATGGATAATATTCCTTTAGTGAATCCTTTGAACTCTTTGCTGCCGACTAAACTATTTATAGGCTTCACAACTAGAGCTCCTACTGCCAGAGTGAATAATCCGAGTACAAGAACACATGGTATAGCTAATAGTGCGACAGGTGCTGCTATTATAGCCGCGCCAGCTGCTAATGTCATGTATAAGATACCCTTAGCCATAGAGCCTATAGCAGAGTAGTCTTTCTTTTTCTTGTTGCCGAACAATTTCTCCACTAAGAAGTTGATACCGGCGACCGCTACTACAAATATAGACATAGGGACTAGTGCAGCTGTTCCTAATATAAAGAAAGGCGACGCTACTGTAACGATAATAGCAGATATGGCCAAATCTCGTATGCCTCTAGCCATAGCTGATACAGCTTTACCAGTTTCCTCCATCCGTTTAGAACTGAATAGCTTATCTGCTAAAGAGAACACTAGAGCCGACCCTGTCATAAATAAGCTAATAGGTACTAGCATAGGAAGAGCGAGGGCAGAAGCCAATCCTCCTATAATAGCGTGTCCTGCTGCATCTTTTATATCGTCAATAGACGAGTTGAGAGCATCTATACCTTTTTTAGATGCTTCTAGATCTTTCTCTTTGGAGGCTATGGAAGCTAATAATTCTACTGCACTTGTTGTAAATGCTTGTATAGCTGGAAAGGATGCTTTTGCAATATACGCCGAGAACAATGTCTTTACACCTACGCTTTCAATACCTTCAGAAAGAGACTGCATGCTGGACGATATATTCTTGGAAGAGTTTACAATATCATCAGATACTCCCCCTATTTCGTCAAGAGACTCAGAAACACCTTTAATGCTCTTAGCCAGCATAGAGGCTCCTTGCTCTATCTTATCAGTCTCGCCAGCCAATGCGCCCGCAATCAGTCCTAATGCGGTATCTGCTCCATTAATGCTTTTGCCATCAGAAACTGTCTTGCATAATTTGTCAATCGAATCACATAATGATCCGACAGTATCAGATGTCTCTCTTTCATGAGAATCTAATAACGCATTTATTGAATCGGCTATATTAGATATAGCACCATATAAATCATCGGTAAGCATGCCTGACTATTATTCGTATATGATATTTATTATTTTATCACTGTCAATATCTGGATCTATTTTTACTACTCCAGTTCTATTAGACATATTGAAAGGTTCATATACCTGATGCCATTCTTTCATATAAGGACTATCCTGACGTATATATTTAGATAGTTCTTTCATAAAGTCTAATACAGTGATGCCGTCAACATCTTCGTGTGCAACTGTATGTCTGAGTCTGTCTAGCATCCGGTTAGCTTTTCTAAATATAGAATTGAGCTCTTGTGGACATTCGTTTTTTGCTAGCTGATTATATTTCAACGTACATACTTTCTCATTGATAATTCTAGACAGTATATATTTATATTCAGTCTTTTCTGCTTCGTGACCATCCGACCAATCAGACAGTCTGTCAGAATAGGCTGTTATGCTATATTCATACGCATCGACGCTGCTTCGCATTTTAGCTACACACCCGTTTATTCTAACAATATGATTCACCACTACGAAAGGTAATGGCTGTACGACTGATCTCTCAGCTGCTGTTCCCTGTTCACCTAGCCATAAATTAAAAAATCCCCTTTCTCTCTGGAATGGATTACACATAGTTTCTACTGCTTTATCTACATCTAGAGTGATAGCATATCCTTTATCTTCTATGCAACGTTTCACTATACTCTTATATTGCCTATTATAACCTGATAGCAAATCATCTATGTATCCTTCTACGTTGTCCCATTTTATTACATTAAATTTCGTACCCTTATCTGTTCTCATCTCAACACTGAACGACTCGAATGTTATTCCTAACATTAAAGAATAATAATTCAAGAGTTCATATATGAATATAAGGCCATAAACGTCCATAGATAATAGTTCGTAAATATACGTTATTTACTGGAGGATACGAATATAAACAAGAAAAGAGATGCGGCGACATCTCTTTTCTAATGGTACATTATATTATGTATATTATACACAAGTTACTTAATAGGCACGACGAATATAGTAGAGTCATTAGTAACATAAGGATTCTGTTCTATCGTTGTGATTGACATAGTCTTTACTTTCTTCTGGAACAGTCTTCCTAGCCATGTCTTTCTAGGCTTGTTGATAGGCTCTTTCTTTTCTAATGCTACTAAAGTCAGGTCGCTTTCAAAATGTGCAGATAATGCTATCAGGTTAGAATCTACACGATCCACGCAAATATTATACCATCTAACATCACCTATGCACGTATCTTTATAGCCATCTAAAGCACCTATGCTATCGTTACTATCTTTGCTAGGATAGATATATAATGGTATTCTGATGGTGTCTTTTATATCTGCATGAGATTTGCGTCCGTATAATGATTGGAGCTGTTTATCTTTGACGCGAAGTTCTTTTCTTATAGAATCCATCTCTTGAATCTGCTTGTTTTTGATTCTGTCGAGGTCATCTATATGAAGTCTCAATGCATATACTTTGTTCGACTCAGTATTATACATTTCAACTGAGGCTATTCTATTCTGTTCAGCAATCTTAACCTCTTCACGTAATCCAGAAACATATGATACCATAAAGGATATCAATGCTATCAGCGCGGCTATGCCTGCAATTTTTAATACTACATTTCTCATATTCTTTTGACTTTACCGAATATCAATTTTACTTTTTTGTTATATTTACTATCGCTATCGCTTTCATTTTCACTTTCGTTTTCATTTTCATCAGATTGCTCTGATGCGGCAATTTTGTTCTTAGTAATAGCTCTGCGTCCAAATTGCCATAATTTATACACAGAGCATTTCAAGCACTTTCCCATTAGCTTCTTAGTGACATATTATATGTAATAAATATACCTTTCTTAGGAACATTCTTATACTCTTGTTCATAATTCTTCTTGACGTCATAGTTTAACAACGAACTCTTAGGGCTCTTTTGAGCGTATATTTCAAATTCGTCAGTACTGTCAACTTTATATACGTTGAGTTCATACTCATATAAATGAAACATATATTTATCAACGTACATAATATAGTCGTTATCTTTTAATATAGGTGAGGATGGATCCCTGAATGAAAGATCTAGTCTCTTGCACACATCAGTCAATATGCGCCTTAGCTTCTCTCCATACATGATAGATGGGTAGAACTTTATGTCGACAGATGATCTATTCACTTTAACATTGATCCATTTGCCCTCTTTGACGTACAATCTAGAAGCCAATATAGAATCTAATCTATTCGTGTTCTTGATAACAGTATGTTCACCTATATATGTTTTATCGTATACAACGAGACTCTTGAAACGCTGAGTCCTGTAATTTAACGAAGGTGTCAGATTGCTGATGTTGTACCCTTCAAATGGAACACGTAGAAGCTGACCATCATCAAAAATGTTCTCATTAGAAATTTTATGGTTTACTTCATTCGTATCATTATTGTAAATTGTTACTAATTGCTTATATAACCTACCTGTAGGGTCTTCTGCCTTTAATCTAATATATGGTTCTTTAACTACATCATTGTCAACAATATCATAGGTAAACATCTGATTACTTGATGGATAGCACTGTAATGATATTGCATTAGTAATGGCAGAATTCAACTCTCCAGATTTAGTCTGTATGAATGTATCTTTATTAGACTTATACTCAGATATTCCCTGTTGAGAAGACATCACCGCGTTGAAATAATAATATGCACTGCTATATTCTAATACGTTTCTTGCAGCTGCTATATATCCTTCGTTAGATGATATTCTGTTAGGAATGACTGTTTCTATTACAACCGCGACGAAGGAATATTTATCTTCCCTTAACACGTCGTTATATATGTCTCTGACGTATCTGTTGTATGAATCATCAAACGGTATCATCATAGCATCAACCGCAGTAGATACTCCATCTATAGTGATCATAGTATTAGGAGTATACATACTGATGAGCCTTTGAGTGATGCCAGATTCGTTCATCTTAGCAAGTGCTTGTGGGTGAACAAATTCATCTGCAGCATATGTTGTATAGAAATATCCTAATGGGTATTTCTTGTCTTCATCATTTTTATCAAAGAATACTACTTTGCTAGGGTATATTTTAGATCCATCGTTACCTAAAATTACCCCATAACCTAGCATAGCTATATCTATATGCGTACCTGTTGCTATAGCACGGGCAGCTATTTTTGCAGGATATGAATCGTCGTATGGCTGACCATCAGAGTCTACTAGATTATCATGTAAATCGTTCTCTAGATCAAAATCAGCAATATAATTTATACATACGGCAGTCAGCTTACTAGTATTGTTATGTTTATACACATAGTCTCCATCTAAATCAGCAGTACTTTGTATATATCTGATATCGAATGCTTCTATACTGTCTATATATTTAGGTCCATCGTGTTCTGGCTCAGGGATACTTGCACCTATATATGCTAGGTAGTTTCTCTCGAAGTTACCAAACATAGTTGCATCTTTATACACATCGCTGCCGGCTACGCCCATAGAAAATGGCATGATTACAGGAATGTCTACGAATGTAGCTATAATGATCTGCTTAGCTTTATCGTTTCGAATTATTCTCGTAAGCGACTTAGGATATACATTAGTATCTTCTTGCAACCTCAACGTAAATCTTTGGCATGGTATTATAATAGACTTATATACATATTCTGATGTATTGATGTCAACTTTGAAAGGGACACCATAAAGCATACAGAATAATTCATCGTCATAAAGCACAGGATAGACACCCATTGTAATATCATCTAGGATTTTAGCATCACAATCGTCAAGATAATCAGTAAAGAATTTAGACATGCTGTTTATAGATATATCTAGCATCCTATTACCTACAGCTTCTAGTAAAAGTTGCTGCTGGCTCTCTGTCAATATCTGCCCGTCGTCTCCTTTGATGATCTCTGTGTCTTTAACATTTTCTCGGAATCTAGAAGCAACGCAATCCTCTCCCTCTAGATAATCAAAGATGAGCAATGGTGCATGTTTAGTGTCATCGTCATACCAGCACATACACTTCATAACCATACGGACAAAATCAACGCGGTGGCTAACATACCAAGGGTATTCGCTAAAGCAACTGTCGAATAAATACGAAATATATTCGTCTTCCATAGTTCTCGAGCTGAAATGCGTGCTCTTGAAGTATATGTCATTGTCTCTTCTGATACTACTATTATATAATATCTGGCCGTATGACCATCCATCAGCTGACACTGCAGCAGAATACACATCTATAAGTCCAGTAGGACGAGCTACTGATGGTATGAGATTCTCTCCATGTTTATTTATAGATGAATAATCGCACCATGCTATTCTAGTCTTGATATCTATTGGCTTATCGTCAGTCATATCATAAACATCGTCGTCCATGATAGTACGTATATCAACGAAATCGGCTACGGGTACATGCTCAATGTTGCAGAGGAGAGTTCTTTTCATTGTATAGAGACTCAGCGTATTGCCCGCGATAGTCCCTCCTTCTATATAATACGGAACGTCTTGATATGTGTTTCCTGTTCTGACATAATAGAACTCATAATCACTGAAGCATTCATGTATATGATCATGTGCATATGTATTACCTACATCATGCAGTTCAACATATTTGCGTTTGGCTTCAGATATTAGATCTATATCAGATCCCCTTACAATTTTAGCATAAGTATCTTTTCCTGTGAAGAAATATCTGTATTGCTTTCTATATCCAATAGTTTCCTGAGGAGTAATATCCTCATTATAATAGATTCCTATTAGATTCAATCTACTAGTCTTTGTAAAGGATAACTCGTTGAAATTGATGACGTTATCTCCACGTACAGTTACTGCTATTATATTACTGCCGGTAGAATATGTAACAATAAAGTATGGAGACAGCAAAGAACGGAACTTTGCTATCTGTTCATCCATTCGGGTATTGAGGGCTATTACATTAGTATTGTCCTCGTCGCCATATTCTCTAACCCATTTGATATATATGTCAGATGTTGCATTAACATATCTGACGAACATATCATTCAGCTTCATATGTATAGCTAATGTACATTCAGACACGGGCCATTCGAATGACATAGACGGTAGCTTTTCTACATAGCTGTCTATAGTATATGTCGTTCTGTTCACATCGACATACTTTCTAGTGTATGCTTTTTCTCCATGCTCGTCTACAGTTCTAGTATTGTATTTGACATCAGCACCGTTCTCACTATCAAATACAATAGCCTCGTAGCCTTTATCATGGTGCTTCAAAAGAACCCGGTCTGTCCCTATTAGCTGCTGAGGTTTCGTTTTGTCAAACTGAATGCGGTTATTATTAGTATCGTTCTCTGGAGTATATATGAAAATATTCTCTCTGTTATCACCTTCGCCTCCCCACGCATCTTCTATAGTAATATATCCATCAGGAACCTCAGGAGTTTTAATAGGAGATACATTGGCATAGCGCCCCCAGTACACATATGCGGTAGTGCCTTTTACATCAGCAAGCTCTTCTGTAATGTTCCAATCCTCTTTATGCTCAAAGATTTTATCATCTTTGATAACAAAGGAAAGATTTATTATGTTATTGTATATCAATCGTTTATCTTTATATGATTGATATATCAGATCCTCTGTTGTGGATTCATCCTTAGGAATGTTATCAGAATACACATCTGCTTTGACAAATTGGCCAGTAGATATATCTATGCCTTTGATATGTCTATTGTTGCCATGAATGTATGCATATGCATAATTCTTGGGCTGGATGTACTCAGATATATTATCGCTATGCAAGTCAATGACAGCGACGATTTCATCCTTTGCTTCAGATTCCTTACAGAACATGTCTTTTCTATATAGTATAAAGACATCAGGGATCTGCTCATCTGTCTTTAATATAATCGGAGCGAAGCACCTCAACTTGTTATCCTCAACACGAATGACTCTAGCGCGGTATTTTACCGAATCTAATGAATCATATGCTTCTGACGACCCTACTGTGCTGTCAGATATACTATATACATCAGGGTATGGCTTGATCTTATATTTAGAGAACATTTCTGCAACGTCCATCATAAGAGAACCTTGCATATTAGATGCCATAGTGATACCTGGACGGTCATAATCTAAAACGTCCAGATATACTTTATTTTGTGTAGTGTCTATGACAACTGTATAGTTGCCTGCTAATTCGTGCGTAGATACTAGTTGCTTCATTGTTATTGCAAAGTGTTGATATTAAGAACAAATGAAATGTCTACGAATATCTTGTTATTATTATAATCAGTGACAATAGATTCTCCTGGAACTTCATAAGACCTCAAATATATATTCATAGAGGTATCTGTGAAGGAGACCATGATATTTCTTAATCCTAAATCTCGTATGGTGCTGCCATAAAATTCGATATGTTCAGGGCCATAAGAGTTTATAACATGACCCATAATAATATCTGAGTCGCCGAGATCTATCTGAGAGGTTGTCACATCTCCATTATAAGGGATGCTGATATAACTGTTTATAGCCCCTGCTTGTGTTCTTTCGATTAAAGCACAATCTATAACGCCCTTGAGGTTTATGACGTTCCCTTCTATACCTACTGTAAGAGAAGTTTGACCGTCCTTAACATATGCTGTTCCGTTTACAAATGCATACTTGGGCTCTCTGTCAAACTTATCTTTATAGGCTATCACTTTAACAGCTCCATCATTATTATCTATAGGCGTAGCTGATGATGATACGGTTGTACCTTTTACATATTGGTATGGTGATATTGTTCTGCGATCTTTTCGGAGAATGTAATCCATGAACAAATGAGGCAGATTCTCACCTGCAGACTCATCTACACTTATTGTAGAATCATGTATCTGACCGATATAAAGGCCAGAACGTCCAAAGTCTTGATATCTCTCTCTGTAAGTAGCAGACACTACATAGTTATATGCGTCTGTTTCATTACGGTTCAAGAATGATATAGAACCATCATTGAACAACGTCATCGGTGCTGTAGCTAGAGGGTCATAGAATTTATCATATCGATTATCACCACACAAGACAACAGTCTTTCTATTACGTGGTGTAATACCACTTCCAGATGCATATGTATTTCCCTCCCAGAACGATTCTGTCTGTGTCTGTATCTGTTGTTGTTCTGCTGCTTTTGCAATGATATAGTTCATATCAGAACCTGCGTTTTCTTGTGTCCACACAAAGATGTTTTCAACCAAGCGAGAGTCATTCTCACCACGGTACACTTTGAATAAGCCATATCTGTTTACGAATAAATCAGCCCCCGCAACAGAAGCATTCGTCTGTTCAACTTCTTGGGATATGACATAGTTACGTATAGATTCTTCGTCGCTATAGTCTTGGCTGTTTCCATATATACAGAAGCCTAGATCTCCTTGTGGACCAGGATTTCCAGGAAGACCCTGCTCGCCAGGAGCTCCACCCCCGAAGACCATAAGCTGGTCCATATTGAAATTGAATATCTTTTTTATTTCGTCAAGAGAACTGCTGTTAGAAATCTTAGCTAGCTTCAGTACTCCATTAGTCATGCCATTACTCATATAGTTATACTATATCTATATATATTGATTTACTTTTTTGCAAATGATGCGTCCAATTTCAGATAAAATGCATATTTGTCTCCGGCCAAAGATCTTTCAGTACATGATACTGTTATAGATAATTGAGCCATTTTTATATTATCTACTGGTTGAGGATTAGTATCTGCTTCATTATTTGCATATACTGCCCCGTTCGGATTATTAATAGAGACTACTCTGATGCTTTCTATTGAAAATCCTTCATCATGTCCATTCCCAGAATGCTCGTCTCGAACAACTATTATATTATTATCTCCAATACTGTCAATAACCGCTGCATAATAAAATGTACGGTATGTGAAGACAAAGTGTGCTCCTATAAGAGTAGCTGCATTCCCAAAAATCATGACGGACGGAGATGCTGTAGTAGCAGATGAAAATTTCGTTATTATCTGCGAAGCACCAAATACAGGTGAGTATACACTTCGACCATTTGCATCATCTATTCTAGGTGGAAGAATTTCATGATACATGGATTTATGCGGATAATAATATTCTTTTTCTGCATTTGATACCCAAGGTACATATGATGGGTAGAAATGACGTTTGTTGAAATACCCATCTATTTTCAACTCAGACATAGAAGCATATTGTAAAGCATCTTCTATTGTGACGTCTGTAGTTCCCATAATATTCGCCAATATAGAACCTTCTGTTGGATATTTAGGAACTATAGTATCTGCACGGAAGTCTATTTCTGTCATGCATACGGGTTCATAGCTAGAAATTTCTGTTGATTTATCAGAAGGGACTTCTATTATTGTATCTACATGCTCCTGCGTGGATACACGTGAATAAACAGTGGACCCTCCGACGTTCACGACTACTTCTGCCCATATAAGGCTATATAATTTCGTACTAGTGTTATAAGTGCATGATTTACAATAGTATAAGGTTCCATTCTGGACAGCTAAACTACCCAGAACAACAGGAACTCTTGAAGAAACTACTCCTGTCAGATCCTTGCCTTGTGGCTTATATATTCTACCTTCAAAAAAGTTCATGTCCTTTAATTGGATTTATACCAGCGTAAATTGTCAATCTCATACTGGAACGATCTTAATTCAGATAGCAGCTGAGATATATATTTATCTCTCTCTTGCAATTTTGTGTTCATATCTGACTTCAATTCGTCAATCTTACACTGATAAAAATATGAACACATATTTAATGCTAGTGCAATGATGATAACCATGAGAAGCAAAATTATTAGTCCCATATTAATATAAATCAATATGTGTTATTTACATGGTGAGTAAATAATTCATCTAATTATTTAGTCGAAGAGTCAGTATGGCAGTAAAATTGATGGTACCTCCTGTTAGGCAGGTGTTATATGCTACGAAAATGTCACAGGATTTGGCAGATGTTATGCAAAACATTAAATTGCCAGATTCACCTTCTGCTGCTATTACAGAAGTACGCCAGCAAATGAACTCTATTATATCAGATTTTCAGAATCTCGGCAAATCCAAATTACAGAAAGCTAAAGGATGGACTGATCTGAAACTACCTAGTGGAACTGGAGGATGCTGCTGTACTAAACATAAATTCGACAGAGCACTTCTTCATTATGAACGCAAGTTGGGAACTGCTGAGAAAAGATTGCACAAGCTTCAGGCAGCTAATTTTCAGTCATCTAATGACATCGCTAACGCATTGAAAGACAAGGCAATACAAGAAGCCAAAAGATTTGCAGACCAAGAGATAAAGAGATTACAGAACGAGTATCATGATCAAGTCATGATGTATAAGACTACCGTATCTATTATCAAAGGGAACTATGATGCTAATGGTAGAAGCCGAAAAGAGATAGACTACCGATGCAACTGTATAGACTATAAATTTGAGGAGTGTCAGACACTCGCCAAAAATATTCCGAAGCATATTATCAAAATGACAGCACAGGCCCCTGTCCCTGCAACAGTCGGAATGTGTGTAACTAATCCAATATACTCTATAATTACATTGCTTATAAACATATGCACTGTCCTGAGTATGATAATACGCTTGCTCAAGCTGATATCTCAAATAATTGAAGACATCACTTATTTCTTCCCATTCTTTGACTTCAAATCATTAGCAGCTCTTGTGAATCTTCAGAAGAATGCCGCCGATATGATGAAAGATATCAATAAGCAGGCAGAAGCAATAGTAGCTGAGCAGAAAAACTCTCTCACTCCTGTATATACTCTGAGGTTTAATAAGACTACTCAGAAATGGGAGGAAGATAATCTGAATGGCAAGATCAGAGGTTATAAGAGACCTTCGAAAATATCAATGAATAAAGAGAATATAGATGGTATTGATGTTATTACTGATATAAAAATAGAAACATATGAAATGTATAACGATGCTCTAGGAACAGATATGATCGGTGAGAGCGTCGATGGATATATTTATGACGACGGTTCAATCAAATCGCAAGCAACTGCATCTGTTTCTATTACCGCAGATGGTAAACATTCTATCCTTAATCTCAGCGACGGGCGCAGAGTTACTATTGATAGGATTGTCGGCTCAGGTGACGTCGTCAAACTTAATGATGGCTCTATTATCAATGTATCATAAATAAAAAATAGCCCATGTCTCGCGACATAAGCTATTAAACATTGATTGTGAAAATTGCTTGTTATATCGGAACGGAATAATTTATTTTAAGTGTTTTCTTTATTAATATAATCACACAGTAAGCATGCATGGCACATTATATGATTTAATTTCTTCCTCTAGCTTCTCTAATTCTGCTCTTGCAGCATCTGCTGGAGACTTTAATGTGATGTTGCCTGGAAGAGTATAATTATATCTTTCTAATATCTCTCCAAGTTGAAGCTTGCACATACATACGCAATATCTATAGAATAGCTCGTCATTGAATGCGTCTATCTTATCTATATGAGAACGCACGCATATCACAACATCGCCTACAGGAACATGACCTGTGAAATAAAGCGTCTTATTGATAGGATTGAATGTCGTTGATACAGTCGGGATGGTTATCATTCGTGTAAGGTCACTGAATGATAGCATGCATATGGCGTATTCTGCACAATCAGCCAACGCATATTGAGAGTTTATACCAAAGCGTTGTGGAACGGTGTAGGCAACTCCGCCCATATATCGGCTTCCGCCCGCTTCACCGAAGTTTCTGTACAGGTCATATACCCCATCGACATATTCTACATCTGGAGGAAGTAGAAGCTTGCCTCTACGTCTGGATTTTCTCGGAGTGCAGATAGGTTCCACACCTTGTTGATGAACCCATTTGCGCATAGTGCTAGCACTTATCAACAGAGATTCAGGATATGTATAATCTCCATGTTCTTTGACAAAATGCTTGAACGCTGTGTCTATTATACGTTTGATCTCTTTAATTGGAACATTAAATGGCAAGGCGCAACCTACAGTGACCTCTGAATTAATAGTTGCTATAAACCCATTCAGTGCATCTTCATATTCTGCATCGAGGTCTTCCTCATCGTCCCAATCCCTTTCAGGATCACACTGGCACTCGCAGGCAGAACCTACACCATTAGGGACACCATGTATGTTTTCTTTAGGCTCGAATGATTTCATAACTATTCTTCTTCAGTATTTTCTTCTCCAGTTTCTTCGCCATCAGCTTCTTCAGACTCTTCTTCGTTATTATCTTCTTTCTTGTTGTCCTCTTTCTTACCTTCTTTCTTGCCACTCTCTGCAGGCTCAGCTTTCTTGTTGTCTTCTGTTGGCTCAGCTTTCTTCGGTTCTTCTTTCTTCGGTTCTTCTTTCTTATCGTCGTCCTCTACGGACTCTTCTTTCTTCGGTTCTTCTTTCTTCGAATCTTCTTTCTTAGTGTCTTCTACAGGTTCTTCTTCTTTCTTTTCGCCTTCTAGATTTTCTGTATCCTTCGTATCATCTGCTGATAAGGGCTGCCTCAAATCTTCAGGTACATTAGGTGTATTGTTAATCTTTTCTGCGACAGTTTGCTGCAGTTTCTTTATATATTCTACCGTTTCATCTCTGTCCATATGAGGGACTCCTGTGAATTTTCCACGAAGAATAGCTACCATCAACTGGTACGCATTGATTAATTGTTCTGATGTGATACTAGAAGATGCAACTGCCGTCATAAATCCGGGAAGCTCTATATTATTCTTATTGTTGAAAACAACGAGCTTAGTGATCCATGACGAACCATATGTCTTGATATATATCTGGCATATGTCATCTATTGTTGCTTCAGGCTTCTGTTGGATGACATTATATGCGATACTGACCAAAGACTTCCATACTATATCTTTGAAGGTATCGCTCATACTCCACTGGTCATCAGGTATTCTCGTCATGTTAGCCGACCGTCTGTCTTTAATAAAGACATTATTGATAGTCAGTCCATATACAGGTGTGCCTGACACAGATAGTGCATTTGAAGAGAACTTCATATATTCACATATATTGACATTAGACTGTCCTATCATAATCTGCTGGATGTCCAGTACCATTTTAGGCGTGAGCATTACTCTTTGTGCTGGTGTGTATGGCAACCCGCATACTGCAGATATCTGCTGAGGAGATATGTATATTGAATCTGTTATGCAGAATCGCTTCTCTATACGATATATAGCACTGAACGAGTCGTCTATGACACTGACCTCACATACAGCTCTAGGATTATTCAGAAACAATCCTTTAGCAGGAGCCAATGCTTGTATAACATCGGATTTTAATGTTTCATCATCTGTACCGGTGACACAAAGGCCCATTGCATTTATACCGACGTGCAGCACTGCTGTCGATTTAATCTTTTCTTTGACAACTGCTATGCCTGGTGTTATATTAGATAATTTCGCCATATAGAACTATTAATTAGTTAATACTTATATATTTACTTTGGTTTCTCTCAATTCATCTGCTTTCTCCGTTACACGAGTAACAAACTGTTGAGGATCCCCTAATTCTTCAGATGTACATAAGAAATTGAACAATTGTACAAAATCCGCCATAGAATAAATGAACACAGGGTATTGCGTACAGTAGTACATTCTATACCTAGTCTGACTGTGAGATACTTCACTATATAGATTATTAAGGGCGGATTCTCCACCTACACCAGATACGACAAAATCATCAAAATACTTAGTCAATACATAGAATGCTATGCCGTGATCTGGTACTGCATTTTTTGAATGAAGCAGTTTGTATAACGCAGGAGTTTGCGACACCTCATTCTTATGAGCATTAGAACCTCCTTTAAAAAATCCATCAGGAGCGTTCAATAACTCAAGGCCATTGTGGAGACGGATGCAGTCTATATATGCTAGCAACGCTCCCCAACACAAAATGGATGATTGCGTTTCTGGATGTTGTATCTGTCCTTCACATATATTATATACGTCAGATGCCATGTATCTCTGGTAAATAGTGTATATAACTATTTACACATATTCGATATGAATACTTTTGATGTATTTTCAGGTACCGATGTCAAAGAGCAGATGGACAAACTTCACGAATGCGTGACCCAATATATAAGTCATATCAAAGATACTATAGAGGCTGAGCATCGCAAGTCACATAATGAGCAGGGAGTTGATGTTGATAAAATATTGAACAGCCTTGGAGATATTAAATCTAAGCTTATTGATGTATTGCTTTCTAAGAAGACGTCTAATTATGTACTGCATTCATTGAATGTAGTGTACAATTTTGATGCGTTTTTGAACCCTATAGCAACTATTGTAGTGACTTATGCTATAAGACAGTTGTATATCAATAAGATAGGTCTAGAAATTATCAATAACATAAATAATGTCATCAAATGTGTATGCATGGATATGATAGTAAGGAGCAAGGCTAACAGAGGACTTGCAGAAGTGTCTTCTATGTCTAAAGACTATAACATGAAGATATCGGAAGTCATCAGCATTACACAGAAATACGTCGATTCACGTGATACGCAGGTTATGCAAATGCTAGATCATACTATCCAGCATGATATCGAAGGTTTCAAAGAAAATATAGAGTCATCAGATAAACTGATAGACGCCTTCTCGCAGAACGATAAATGGGTAGCAGAATGGGGTATGACCACTAAAGCTATTACGTTGCAGTTTGCTAACAACCTGTGTCTGAAGATACGCAAGGACATGGGAAGCTATATAACTGCCCTATCTACTTGTTTGGATCGCCACGTAGTAGATAATATATCATTTAATGCCGATAGGGACTATTACGATGAACGTTTTATAGATGATCAGATCACTGCTAATGAAAGAAAGATCAAGGACGCTGAAAACTCCATAGAAAGTTCTGAAGTCGATATGCATAAACTAGTAAAGAAAGGCAAGGAACTTTCTGATAGTAACCGCATCAAGTCATATAAGCAATATAAAGATATGGATGAGGACGATAAGCAAGCTCTTACTGCTTATTGGAAGCAGAATCCATCCAAAGCTCCAGATGCTGTAAGATATATATATGATAAAGATAGATTCCGCATAGCTCTCAAAGATATTTGTGAAAATATTGCAGAAACACGAAATAGAGAGAACGATTCTTATGACGTGTTCATTGGCAAGAGATTCTATGAGCTGATGGGTATAGAAGACCTCAGGCTGTATATTTATGATATGATGGATTTCTCTTACTCTAATAACGTAGAGAATCTTATCAAGAATAACTATAATATATTAAAATTCGATAAGAGGGTACAAGGCAATAAACCAACTAAAAGCGAGAAGCTTGAGATCTTGAAATCTAAAAAGATCTTCGGAAACTACTTGAAAGCTCTAGAAAGTGAAAAGAAGTACGGTAAAGACATGAAATAATTGAAAAATATGGCTATTATTAAGACATATGAGATTTCATTAAGGGGTCCTTCTGTTGATATCAGCGCTATAGGAGGGATGCCTGATTGGGAGTCTAATTCTCGATACAGATACTCTTATCATAAAGAAGCTTCTCTATGGAGCGACTGGAAGGATTTGTCTCTAGAAGAGCTTAATGGAAAAACGTTCAAAGAGAAACATATCGATATAGAAATAGAGATATCTGGTGAAGCAGAAGATGACTTCCCTACACTGGCAGTCAGTATTCCTGATGATGTCGAATGCGAGCTTCCTTCTGTCACAGTCAATGAAAATACGACAGGTGACGGCGAGCCATGCACTGCATCTATTAGAGTAACTGACTGCGATGATGTGGACGGAAATGATAATACGTTCAATCCATATGCAGTAGGGTCTGCTTCAGAGATATATAACGAGCTATCTGCTATAGTTTCAGACACGTTCGGATTCACTTCTAGATATTTCAGAACATCTCCTGCAAGAAACTCAGCAGATTATATTTTCCACGAGTTCTCTCTAAAGAATGTATCTGCTGCAGATAATATCAAAGTAGTGATAGAAGATAATAAGCTGCCATCTAGAAGCTTCGTCATAAACAACCCATTATTAGATTATCAAGAAACCCTTACTGTCCATATAGTCAAGAGTGAGTTCCATAATGTCTTCGGCAAGAAGACCTATCCGAGAGAGCATGACTATCTTGCTGTAAATTTTAAGAATTTCAACAAGATGTACGAAGTCATAGGTGTGTATAACCCAGATGACTTTTTATACGCAGCATCATATTGGATTGTCTTGCTACAGCCTTACCAGGATAGAAGTATGGTAGGGTATGACAGTGAAGATAGTGATGTTATCATAGACAGAGAGAAGGCTACAGAAGTCAACCAATCAACTACATTAGACATAAATGACGGCGATCTTACAAAAGAGATAGAAACTTTCACCTTTAATAAAAAGGCAGAGGAACATAAAGAAGCAGCTAAGAATGACACTGAAAAAGCGCGTGCAGACAGCCTGCTGAATGATAAGATTCTAGACAGTTCACGCAAGCGCAGTGATTTTATGGCGAACTCATATGATAACGCTGTCAAATGTGAGAAAGAGATAATATATCACATGAATATACCTATAGCTAATTATAATTATACGCTAAAGAGTAAAGGTATAGGTTCTTGCGCAATTTTATATCACAAATTCAAAAACAATCCTATATGCCGTATCTCTTTCGTTTTCAAACTGTTAGCTACAGTAACTCGAAGTATGCCTATACTGAGTGATGGTGAAACATCAGTATGGATCACTAGAAAGACTATATCAATAAAAAGAGGAGATTATATCAAGACATATACAGTAGAGGACCCTATGACTAATGTATGGTATGTCGCTTCTATCATAATGGATGAAGATGAGCCGTCTATGACTAGAGTATCCGTATGGAAGCAGGAGAAGGATCTTATACATAGCAGAGATAAATTTGTACAGGTTATTGCAGAAGGATCCACTCAGAGCGAGCTGTATAGGCCATATCCTCTGCTAAATGATGCAGACCATGGAGAAGTATGTCTCTTCGGTGGTCCCTATAGCATTACTAATATTAAGATAGCTACGGATCCACTTCCAGAAAATAAAGAATTCAGCGAAGCGATAGCCCAAGTATCTCATGATATGCATACTATGATAGTGTCAGATATGACTGCTCCGCGCATCACTAGTGAAAGCATTATGCCTCTAGTGAAACGTCCAGATCAACAGGAGAAGAAATCAGACTAGGTACAATGACTGTCGTCACGTGTGATTATATAAAAATAGCAGCAGGGTTATTCTGCTGCTATTTTTTATTTTATAAGTCCTAGCGCTTTCTTTGCAATATCTAGTCTATTTTTTCTATCAGCAAATCCATTAGTTCCTCCGTTGACTCTACGCGTCACTGCTAGAATATCATCTTTATCAGCAAGTACGTTCAGATTGTTTTTTGTCCAGAACCATACGGCAGATGCAACAGCCTGGGTTGGGTTTTCTACCAATTCAGGATGAGTTACAAACATTTTCTCATATGGGCCTGGTCCAAAATACCATTTAGAAAATGCTACATAGTTCGCCTTTCCTGTCAATTGAATAAGACCTCTGCCTTTATACACTTCACCATCTCCATCAGCCTCTGGTGTGTTGCCTAGTGCAATAGCAAGCTTGCCTGTATCATATTTCTTGAAATACGAAGAACCTCCGAGCTCTCTGACATAGCGTAGACTTCCCGACTCTGTACCAACCTGGGCTAAGAAATGTGCAATACGTAATGGTGTGTCTATTTTGAATTTATTGCACCACTTTCTAAGAGGTTCTGTATATTTGTCTATGTTTGCTTTAGTAGCATCTGGCATACATTTAGCTAATATTTCTTTAGTCAGTTCCATATATGTAAGTAAATATATTATTATTTACACAGTTTGAAATCAATAATGAATAATTGAGAATATGAAGACATTTAATCAATGGATTGAAAATCCTGCCCAGAATATTGATGAAGGAGTATTTGACTTCTTTAAGAAGAAGAAGACGAATAATAGTGTGCATGTGATTAAAGCAAAAGACAGAGAACATCTAGAGAAGCTTATCAATAATGCTATCCATCCTGCAGGCGGAAAGATCAATTATGAAGCTGATCTTAACTTTATTGATGTCAGCAATATCACAGACATGTCTGAACTCTTCCAAAATTCAGAGTTTAACGGCACTATTTCTGAATGGAATACGTCCAATGTAGTAAATATGGACAAAATGTTCATGAATTCCAAATTTAACCAGGACATCTCTAAATGGAACACTCGCAAGGTGCAGTCCATGAACAAGATGTTCGAGTCCTCTAAATTTAACAAGAACATTTCTAAATGGGACGTCGGTAGAGTTACTTCAATGAATTATATGTTCCGTAATGCTGCATTTGATGGAGACCTGTCTGAATGGAGACCTGTAAATCTCAGTGAAGCAAACGGAATGTTCCAAAATAGCAAGGTAGACTGTGATTTATCAAAATGGCCGCTTAAAAATCTTACAACCGCAAGATATATGTTTGCTAATACTACATCGAAGTGGAAAGGAATAGGCAACTGGCCTATCAATAAAATAGAAGACACTACTTCTATGTTTGCAAGGGCCGTTAAGTTCGATGACGATATCACTAACTGGGACATGTCAAACATACGGGCTTGTTCGAGAATGTTTGATTCTGCTGAAAAATTCTCCCAGAATCTTTCTACGTGGAAGGAACCTATAGAAAAACCATCAATTGGAGACAGAATACAAATGTTCAAAGGCTGTCCGAAGATGAAGCCTAATATGCTGCCGAAATGGGCTAAGTAACTAGCCATATATTATAATATAATCAGGCGGTGCATCATTTTTGCATCGCCTTTTTAATGTCTATATAAAAAATTAATGGTTATATTATATATTTAGGTAAAATCTTTTGTATACGTGTAAAAATTATAGTAATTTTACATCAAGAATTACGGAACAATTAAAACATACAATTATGAAACGGATTATAGTGTTGTTAGCTAGCCTTCTTATTTATATGGCTAGTTCTAGTCAGGTAGTTGTGTTGCACACCGTTGCTGCGGCTGATGGAGCCTTAGATAAGAATGCTAGATATGCATTCTGCGGATATGCCAGAGACAGTGCGAAAGTATATATCAATATGAACGATAGCACTGTGAGCTTCGGCGATAATAAATTTATGATCATGTCTAATCCGAAGGTATGGGACATACAGCGCACATATAAGTACTGTACATTCTGGGGTTATGACTCAGATTATCATAAAGTCTATATCAAGTTATTCCGTTACGACGGCTCAACGCGCAGTAAGATATGTGTGTTCGGCAAAGACAAAGCATGGAGATTCATAGGTAACGAATAACGATATATTCTAGTAACTTGTATTTGCTATGTTATCTCGCGTATAATCGCATATTACGTAAACTACGAAGAAGATATCTATTTAGAAAAGATATTGCGTTAAATCGCATTAAAAATAAAAAAGAGAATCTCATACAGATTCTCTTTTATTATATTATATGTTTGCCATCTTATTGAAAAACGGATTATCTTTCATGTTGACTATCACGTTTTCATATTTACAGCATAGCTTTCTGAACATCTCGAGTATGTTTGTGTTGTTTTCAAGAAAGTCGAACCATTCTCCACTAGTTCTGAACTGCATCAGTTCACGGTGGAGCATCTTCTCTATATAATAGGGGTGCTCAGATTCATGACTTCCTACCAGATGAAGGCAGCATCCGTTGCCTACTTGGAGTTGTTTAAGACGTTTGTCTATATCATTTTTCGTAACTCCTATCTTATACTGATCCGTCGCCGGATTGCATATAAGATACACATGTGCTTTATTACTCATACTCGAGAATTTTATTGGTTCTGATAATTACATATTATTTACTATATCTAATTATGCATTACCATTACCAGAATCATCGTCGTTTAAGATGCTGAGGATATCTGTAAGTTCTTCTTCGTCTAACTTATCAACATCTTCTGTGTGGAGATAATCAGAAAGGTCTATACTACCTAAATCAACCACGCCGTTTGTTGGTGTATGTGAAGTATTGCCCAAAATAATAGTCTTAACAACTGCACTATCATTTGCTTTACTTGCTATAGCAGTTGATAATTGAAGATCTTCGCTTGACCTATTACTAGTCTCCTGATTTATTAGAGATACTAATTCTGTGCGGAGAACAGTATCTGCATTTTGTCGGGCAGTAGCTTCCTGCGCAGTCTTTTCTGTAATGCTACTCTGCGCGTCTTCTAGTCCTTCTTGTACAGATGCTATATCGCCCTGAGCAGTTGTCAAATCACTTTGTATCGTTGCAATATTGCCTTGTGCAGTTGCTAAATCACTTTGTACAGTCGTAATATTGCCTTGTGCAGTCGCTAAATCACTTTGTACAGTTGCAATATTACCCTGTGCAGTTGTCAAATCACTTTGTACAGTTGATATACTTGACTTTGCATCAGTGATATCGTTCTGTGCTGCCAATATATCATCTTGCATGTCGCTGACGCTGTCCTGGACAGTAGCAAGGTTGCTTTGTACATCGGCTACATTATTTTGAACAGTTGTCAAACCGTTCTGTACACCAGTCACATTATTCTGGACAGTTGCCAAACTATTCTGTACGCCTGATACATTATTCTGTACAGTTACTAAATCATCTTGCACCTCTGCAACATCACTTTCGATATTGTCTACTCTACCATCTAATGTTTCTATTGCTTGATAGATCTCTGTATCTGATGCCACACGGCTAGTCTTCTCTTGAGATACCAGAGTTCTGATCAGATCGCGTAGTTCAGTATCAGCTGCAATTCTATTAGCTATCTCGTCGTTAAGTCCGTCTATGCTAGTTCCACCTTCATTGTCTCCAATAGGAACCCACTTCTTGATATTATCTTTCAGTACATTTATAAAAAGATATATGCTATTTCCCTTGGAGCTAATCTTGATAGTATTCGCAGGATACCTAGATGCGTCTAGATACTCTCCTGGATTCTCAATTACAATAAGAGCAGGGTGTAGTGCGTTCAGTTTACTCATAATTCATATCAGCTAGTGCTATATATAATTTACTGTATTATTTTGGATTTGTCACAAAGGTTATACCAATAGTCAGATCTAAATTATTTATGTATGACCCTACACATGCATATATCTTAACCGCGCTACTCATAGGAGCAGATAATGTTATCAGCTGTGGAGATTTAGTTGTATCAATAGGAGCTACGAATACAGTGATCGGTATATCTATATGGCTTTCGTCAGCAAATGCTAATGTAGAACCTTCATTGAATAACAGTTTATCTGCGTCCGATTTCATAATAGTTGCAAAACATATGTCCGTACCTCCGCTCTGACGATACTTACTATGAGATGCACTATCTATAACTGTAGATATGTTATTCGATGATGTAATAGGGCTACTCAGCGCTATTTTCATAGCCTGATTGTTGCCCTGCGTTGCTGTAGCACATACTTCATTATGTCTATATGTAGTTACATCTCCGTCAGTTTCAGCCTCAGTATACATATATGTATCAGTTTTAGTAACTCTAGAGAATCTGACATATTTCGACTTCGCTGATATACGTAATGTATATTTGACTACGCCTATATAATCAGTATTAGACATATCTGATGCATTAATAGTGACACCATTAATTTTTTTCAGCATCTCCATATACGTTATAGTGTTCACTGTATTGTTAGTACCTTCTTGGATACTCTGTACGTTTCCGTCAGGGTCTATTATAGTGAACTCAAAGTTATTTATATCTACAGCATTGAATGCATCATTCAGCTGTTGCCCTACAGTGGCTATGTCTTTTAACTTTTCATATAATGATATAGGAGCCTGTTCTTCAGTCACCCATCCTGAAGCTATCTGATCTGCAGTATGAGCAAAATATTTTTCGCCCGCAGTAAACGAATCAGCTATATGACGATAAACGCCGTTAGTAGCTAGCGTATTGTTGACAGATGCCTTGACTTGATCTGCTTGGTTGATATTTTGAAGGGCCTTTGTAGATGATCTCTCTAAAGTAGCATCCCATGGTACTATTATATCACTGCTCCAACCAGATTTCTTAGGATTCTCCGGATAGCCTGCTTCAAATACATATCTGTAATTGATAACAGTATTATACCTAGTCTCTATAGGGATGACGATAGATGTCTGGTCTATGGTATTAGGGTCCCATCGATATGTTCCTGATGTTTCATCTAGAGTACGTGCTCTGAGATATAGCGGCGCATATTTCCATGCATTGAAAGGAACATTAGTTCCATCCAGGTCGTAATATTCTTTCTTCTGAATATCAGTATCGTTTCCGATGAATCGGTATCTAACTTCTACACCTATACATTCGAACCCCGTCGCTGCAGTAGATAGCTTCACTATACCGTGAATCTCATATTTAGATTCGAGCGCATTAGAGCTCAGCTCGTCAGAAATATTGAAAACCAATGTATTGAATTCATTCTGTGCGTCCTCTAATGATTGTGTCACTTGAGACAATTCATTTTGTGCTGCAGAACCTGTAGAAGTGCCTGACGATATGATGTTACGCAAGACATTGATTCTATCTCTATAGTATTCGATAGAGTTCTCTACGGATTTCTTTTGTGACTCTAGCTGTGCAATCTTGTTATAGCTAGATGAAGATATGTCTTTAGATACATCTACAATAGAGAATGATATGTTTTTAGAATCTACAGGAGTAGATAGCGATGTACTATTGAGATTTGCATCATCCCAATCGTCTCGCGTCTTATATGTATCTTTTCGAAATTTATCAATATATTTGCCTAGATCAAGAATATCTTTGATATCACTATCTATGGTTCCATTAACATATATACATTCACCTTCTTCATGTCTGTACCCTGATTTAGTTACGAGGGTAGGGTATATCCAATATTGATATCTGCTAGACACTGGGAACTTTACAATAGCAGATTCTTTATTTTCATCAACATAAGGGAACAGTCTAGATCCTACAGTAACTGGTTGATAACCATCAACATAACTTATTTTGATAAAGGATTTAGTCTTATCAATAATATCTACACGGATTCTTGTATCATGGTATCCACTACTGTTATACAATGTCAGAATGTCTCCTTGACTGATAGGATATATAGACCCTTCTTTACCTCTGAAAGCAATATCTGAAACGTAATATATTTTCTTATGTTCTACATTTTCATTAGCATCAACTGACTCTGTATCAACGGCGCGTAATACATAGATACCGCCGTACGCAGTCATATCTGTCGGCTCAGTTCTCATGACGCGAGTAAAGTTTCTGTATTCTTTGATGCTTCCATGCTCTACCATTTCATCAAAGACATTCTTCATTGCAGAGCTTAGTATGTTATATTTTGAGCTGACACCAAGAATATCACTTCCATGATAAGCAAATACCTTGAGTTCAACAGTGTCTTCATTATTATATAATACAACAGGGATGTCCACAGTAACATCAGTCTCCATCATATTTATAATGGAATCTGATTTCCTTCTAGTATTAGAAACTCCTGGAACTTTTGACGTGGCCATAGGTATATCAAGCTTATTGATATATAGCTTTCTATAAGACCCGTCAGCCATTCTGACAATACTGTTTCCTGTAGCATTAGTCAACATAGATATAGTAGAGTCTATGCGATCAACACGAGACTTCATATATCCTAGGCAAGGAATCTCTATATCCCTTGCTTCTCCATTCTCTAAATAAATCTGTGTTTTAACAGAAGGCTGATTAGAAAATATGGCTTCGTGTAATGCAGCATACATGCGCATATTGTTTGCAGTGACTTTCACTACATCGTTGAGAACACCACCAACACTATTTTGAATCATAACGTATCAACTTAACTTATATATATTAAAATAGGCAGTGAGCAGAAACCCACTGCCTATTATATTTAACGCTTTTATATTACTCTGCATTTGCAGTAAGTGCGCCTGTAGGCAAGATATATAAACGCTGTACTAATTTTTCCATAGGTCTAGCGCCTTCGATCTTGATATCCAATACACCATAGAAGTTATCTATGATTTCGGCTGTATTGTTCGTGCCGTTCATAATGACTTCGAACGCTGTAAGGCCACCTGAACGGTTAGGCGTAGCAGTGACACTCTTCAAGAATGTGTTACACTTAGACACTATTTCAGTTCTAACTGCTTCAGTATTCTCTACGAATACATATGGTCTGATGATATTCTCAATCTCGTCCATAATATATACTACGAAATCTCTGAAGCTTAATGCAGAAAGTGCTGAAACAGGCTTCTGCTTAGATGTCTTGTTACCATACACACAGATAGTATGTTGATCATCGCCTGCATCAATAATTGCATTGATACCCATAGCTTCTAACCATTCACGGTCTTTTGTTGAAAGAGGTACTTCTGGATTGTAACCGTTAAGAACTCCTCTCA
>Ga0256407_10001410_pt1 | contig 50879 bp, 52 predicted proteins | sample RumenRJG_04DNA_FD_193489 | JGI IMG/M metagenome (GOLD analysis project Ga0256407, IMG submission 193489) | Bovine rumen microbial communities from Lethbridge, Alberta, Canada - RJG_04 | ecosystem: Host-associated > Mammals > Digestive system > Stomach > Rumen | place: Canada: Alberta... | reverse complement strand
AGGGTAAAGAACTCCCCATTGCGTATGGACACGGACAGGTCCGGGATCACAGTCGTTTCCCCGTATCTTTTTACTCCATGGGAAATATCAATTGACACACTCATATGCATTCTCCTCCTTTCACCATCAGAAAGCCTTTCTGTCTATGGGAAAAATATAAGATTTTTTCAGAAGAACTGACACCCAAAATCCAAAACAGATGGAAAAAATCCGAAACATGTTCAAAAAGAACAGTAAAACAGACCGCGGAATCGTGCAAGTTGCACAATTCCGCGGTCCCACCGGTCCTTAGCGCTTCCGTCCCTCTCCAGTCAGTTTTCCAGAGCATGCAGCATGGCAAGAAATTCTCTGGGACTGTAACCGACATATTTGCGGAAGACCGTATTAAAATACTTGTACTCACTGAAGCCGCAGGCCGCGGCCGCCTCATGGACCGGGACCCCGCTGCGCAGCATGACCACTGCCGCCTGGATCCGGTACCGGTTCAGATACTCATTGAAGGTCATCCCGGTCCGGGACTTGAACCTGCGGTTCAGGATCACGCCGCTGTAATTGCAGACCCGCTCCAGGTCGCTCATGAGGATCTTTTCCGGATAATGCGCCTCCAGGTAGGAAAGCATCTTTTCGACGGCTTCATTCTCCTCGTCCTCTTCCCTGCGGCCGGGAAGCAGCTCCATAGAGAGCACCCTTTCCATTTCTTCTTTCCGCTCCCGAAACCTTCTCTTCTCCTCCAGCTTTTTTCCGGCCGCCAGGATAGTCTTCCGCAGCTCCAACATATTCAGAGGCTTGAGAAGATAGGCCACGACACCGTAGGAAATCGCAGTCCTGGCATATTCGAACTCCGAATAGCCAGACAGGATGAGGGCCGCGTAGTCATACTCTTCTATGGTGTCCCGAATCATTTCCAGGCCGTCCTTGACCGGCATGGTGATATCCGCGATGACAATATCCGGATGAAGGCTTCGGATCGCTTCCTCCCCTTCTGCCCCGTTCCTGGCTTCTCCCGCGACCGAGCAGCCCATGCTGCTCCAGTCCACTGTATATACAAGGCCCTTTCGGATTATTTCCTCATCCTCCACGATCAGTACCTTATACATGCTCCGCTATGTCCTCCTCTTCTGCCCGGGCGGACCGGTCTCTTTCCCGGTTCCTTCCTCCCAGCGTATTGATGGCCACCGTGACCTCCAGCCCCGGCGCCTCTGTATTGCGAATCGAAAGCCCGCTCCCCGGCCCATACCGGAGATAGAGGCGTCTGGACAGGTTTCTGAGCCCGATGGATTCCGCGCTGTTATCATGCCCGATCAGCTGGTCCTGCAAGACCTTCAGCCTCTCCGGCTCCATGCCGCCCCCGTTGTCCTCCACGATCACTGTCAGAACCCCGTCCTTCAGAAAGGCCCGGATCCGGATCTCCAGCTCCATCTGGTGCCGGAACCCGTATTTGATGCTGTTCTCCAGGATCGGCTGGAGAAGGAGCCTGGGGACGATCACAGCCCCGCAGGAGGGATCCACCTCCGTACAGCAGGTCAGCCGGTCTCCAAACCGGGTGAACTGGATCTTCAGGTACTTGTCGATATATTCCATATCCTCGGAAAAGGGCACTTCTCTCCGGCTTCTGCTTATGCTGTAGCGCAGGATCTCTGTCAGCTGCCCGATCAGTTCACTGGCCTTTTCCGCATCAAAGTAGACCAGGTTCCGGATGATCTCCAGGGTGTTATAGAGAAAATGCGGATTCATCTGGGCGGTAAGCTCATTCATTTCAAAACGGGCGTTGAGCCGGACAAGCTCCGTATTCTCGCTGTTGAGCACGTTGATCGCGTCCATCATCCGGTTGATCTGCATGCTCACCTCGCTGAACTCATCTTCACTATCGATCCTGACCCGGTGGTCCGGATCCTCCGTCCGGATGATCCGGAGCTCCTTAACCAGGGTGTCGATGGAGGATGCGTTCCTTTCCGCCATGTCTCCGGCCATTCCGTTGGCCAGCTCCCGCCAGACATAGCCCATCAGGAGCATGATCAGGATTCCCAGAAAGAAATTGCCGTTCCGGGGGGCATAGACCAGGGAATAAATGACCGCGGATCTGTCCTCAATCTTGGAGGACACGACCCAGTACCTGTCCTCGTTGATGTAGCAGATGCCGTGCATGGTCTCGGACTGTTCGAAGTTTTCCTTTCCCCTGTATTTGTTCATGCTGGTCACCAGGCCGTATTTGCTGGTATACATGACATTGTTGCGAAGATCTGTCACCACACCGTCAAAGTTCCGCTCTGAAAGCATGTAGTTCCAGCTGCTGCCGGAAAGCAGGAGGGTCAAATAGCCCTTTACGATCCCCTCCTCCCGGACCGGCAGGATATAGAGGGGATCGGCATACTCTCCATTGTCATAATATACCGTCCGGTAGACCCCCTCCCCCTCCCGGGAGGCCCGGTAGCAGGCGGCGTAGATATAGTTGATGAGGTAGGTGGAAAAACTTGTGTCTCCGTAGGAGGAGGCGACTACCCGCTTGTCGCTGCTGGTCATGATATAGTTGGTTATGACCGCGTACTGGTTGAAATAGCGGCGAAAGCCGGCAGAGAACTTCTCCCTGGCTTCCTCCGCCCCCTCCTCTGCCAGGCAGTCCGATACCATGCGGAGAGTCTCCGGATCCTCCAGAAAGGTCCGCTCCGCCGAATCCAGTTTTTGGAAGGAGTCCGTCAGCGTTTCCAGATGGCGCCTGGCATTCAGCTCATTAGAGATATAGGCCATCCCGATCTGGCCGGCTATGAACAGGATGCAGCTGATCAACGTAAGGAGGAATACCTTTTTGGAGGCGGCCCTGGCGAGCTGTGCCTGAAAACTTCCTCTGCTGTTTTCCATTGTCCCTTTATCTTTTTTCATACATGGCTCCCGGCTCGTTTATGGCAGGGCCGCCGGCCCCCTGTGCCTGCAAAAAAACAGTCTCTTCGGCCTCTTTCTTTGCATTTGTCCCTCAAAAACACTATACCTGAATAATTCACCGATTATTCGGTAATCGTAGGAAACCCGCGTCGTTACTACATTGGTGTAGTCGTAATTCGTCGTGGATATATCATCAAAGCCCATAGTGAGAAGGCTTGTCAATATATCACGATTTTACGTCATACATTATAACAAGAATTTATAACAATGTACTTAATAAAATACTTCAGGGTGTCAGGCACCAAAGTCATAGTTTTCAAAATTCACTTTGCAAATTATACAATTCGGCATGAATATGGTAAATTCATTTTTCAAAAGGAGGTATGAGCGATGCATGCCCTTATCAATCGCCCAGTTTATATGGAACAGCTTATCAGCTTCCGGATTGAAATCGCGCTTTGACGATTACAACATGTTCCATACACTTTAGACACTAAGACAACAAAGGATGGTTCCCTGATATACTTACCTCCTCCAAAAGAACCTGCATCAACACAGTTACAGAATCATTGTGGTCTGTTGTATGGAGAGCACTCAAAGAAACATGTCAGGAACCACATTCTTGATATTGATCAGTTTTTTTGATAATAGATAAACAAGAGCCGACAAATAGTTTCCTATTCGTCGGCTTATAACATTAACATCATAGAAGACAATTTCTCCGGAATCTTCCAGCGGCATAGCGACGGAAATCGCTCTGCATCGATTTCATATTGACATTATAAATGCATCACTGAATACCCTTCGGATGTATGACGAATACCTGTCAAATGAGATTGGTGATGCGGACTGGGACGAGCTGGAATGGTGAGAGCGATAGCGGATGATGGTATTAATTTTGATCATCAACGAATTCGGTTCTAACCAGGGTCCCGCAGTTGCAGGACGATGAGGGCCAGAGAAGAGCGATCACCCCACTGGCTGGTGTCCAACACATGAGGGGATGTCGCCGATATCGCCCGGGGGCAGCTTAAGGTGTGCTCAGAAACGGAAAAGATTTAATCCTATCTCCTCATCATAGTAACGATCCACTTCACCGTCGATTATGCGGATGACCATTTCACATGTGGCACTGACATTCGCTCTGTTGAGATGTCCGCCCTTAACATCCCCCTTTGCGTCTCCGGCGCTCATGTGCAAATGCTGATAAAAATTTCCGTCCATCGTGCTGATCGTGCCGGTCAAAGAAACGATTTCATAGGCGCCCTGAAAACGGTTGGAGTGGTATTTTTTCTCATTAGTAAAGAATACTCCGACGGTAAAATCGTCGACTGCGCCTAAAGCTTCTACTGTTGCGAGGCAGATTTTCTCTTTCTCTGCCAGGACGCGCACCTGTTCCACGATTTCCTCATTCTTATCAATACGGACAATCAGCGTATCTCCGAATCTCCTATAGTCCATAAATACCTCCCTAATACTGAATTATTTACCAGTTTACTTGTTGGAACTCCCCCATCCGGTCCGATCCCCCTTTGGAGGGCTGAGTTTAGTGTGTCAGGCACCAATGGTCAGTTGGTGATAAATGTATACTATTATTTTTCATCAAGATCAGAGTCTTTACTCCACCAGATTTATATATAGCCTTATCCCTGTAGCCAAACCAAACTCTGACCATTTTAAATTCCTCAATTTACGCGTTGTTAATCTCGATAATTCTAAAATGATATTCAAAGCACAGTCCCCATTACGGGGCACTTATATTATTATGCCATATTTTCAAAGTGATTAACAGAAGGCGAGGCTCTAATTCGAATCCTCAATACATCTATGCCACATAGAAACTTATCAGGGAACTTCCATTAATTCAATGTATTAGTTTTATATTTGTTGCCCTCTTCGATAATAATATGATTCAATTCTGACGCATCTTGAGATGCTGCTGCAATCTAAAACCGCGGCTGGCAACAAGGGAACCGTTATTGTTACAGCCCTGCTGCTGTGCATCCTGACGGTGATCGTTGAACCGATGGTCTACCATCAGGAATCCCTTCAGATTCATATAGTACAAGCGCAGGTAGACGACACCGCTGCCATGATTGCACTGATTGCAGCAAAGCAGGGCGTTCGGGAATGGATACGGCTGATCCTTTATGTCTCCGGGGCCCTTTCCTTCCTTTCTATGGGAGGCTTTTGGGGTAAGTACGCAAAAGAGGAAGAACCATGACGAAAGAAAACAAAAGTCTTATGAAACGAATTTCAGCAGCTCCTATGAATGTGATGAAGCGGCAAAAACCATCATGAACACTTTTGAGTGGTCGAATCGCGATTAAAGGATAGACAGAGCGGTTGAATGCTCTACTTTATGCATCTATGTTCATATAGGTACAGCGTCCTCGCACCGGTGGTCTCCGAGTTCCCGGAGGGCACCTGTGTCGTCGCAGCCAGTGCTGGGATCGGCGTAAATAGATGGGTCCCTAAAAGCTCATCCGAAGCGAACCAATCTGGAGGTACATATGGATAATTTATCAAACACGACCCGTCTTAAGAGGATGGGTATCCTCGACATCATCGCCGCAATCTTCCTTGTCATCATGGGAGCAATGCTTTTGAAGGTGGAAGCCAATGCGAAGTACGGTGCAAGCGAGGCGATCATTCAGGCATTGAAGTTCCTCATCGCACTGGGAGCGATCCTCATACCGCTTGGGATTCTCCTGATCGTAAACGCATCCCGACGAACCGTTGGTGCCAGAACGGCAGCGAGCATCTAAGCCTGGGTGGTGACAGTCGGCTCGGCAGCCTACACACTCTTTCAATGGATCAACCATGTTCCCTTTACGTTCTTCGGGCTCTTCGGACTCGTCCTCAGCATTCCCGCTCTCGTTCTGCTTCGCTGTTTGAAATAAATACGCATGTGATATCATGCAACTCAAGTCTTCAAGTCTGCTAAGAGATAAGAATATAGAAAATGGAATTTTAGGGTGTCCGGCACCAGTTTTGGTGATGTGTTCACGCAGTAAAAGAGCCATTCCGTAAATATAAAAGGCCACTGCGCGGAATAGGAGCTGTTCACTTTGACTACAGGTAGATTAAAGACATCTGAATAACCCCTATGGAAGCAGTTGCTCCGCATCTGCTCTGTTTGCTATACTTATATTTGACATTTCTGATCATGAATACGGGATTTACATGCCTTTTTCTCCGGCTCCAACTTTGGAAGAACATTTTTTGAACAACTGGCTAAATGGCATTGCCAAAGTCTCAGGCTAATTGGTCCTTTTGCAAAAAACTTTCAGATGACAGAGAATGATGTCATTGAAGGAATGATAGCTTAATGGCTTTTCCAATGTTGGTGGTATGAAATGTGTCAAATGCTATGATAAGTACATATTATGATAACAAGTCAGAACTCCTGTGCCTATCGAATCAGCATAAAGAGGACCTTGCAATGAATTACAGTAAACTCGATTATTTCATTACCATCGCGGAAACCGGCAATTTGACAAAAGCCTCAGAGATCCTGTATGTTTCACAGCCCTCACTTAGTCAGTATCTGAAGCGCCTTGAAAAAAGTCTGGGATTGGAACTCATTGACAGAAATACTTCGCCTCTTAGACTTACGTATGCTGGTGAAAAATATTATGCCTATGCCATTGACGCACGCAGAAGAGACGAAAACATTCGCCAGGAACTTCAGGATATACAGGAAGAAATCAGCGGAAAAATCCGTCTCGGCGTTCCGCTCTGGCGAGGTTCCACACTCCTTCCGGATGTGTTTCCTTCCTTTCATAAGAAATATCCCGGCATACGTCTAGAATTATATGAGGGAAACTCACACCATCTGCAGAACGCGCTAATGAACAATACGATTGACCTTGCTGTCATGAATATCCCTCCTTCCATTAACTACGATAAGTTATTCTGTCAGGTTTTCATGAAAGAAAAAATCATGCTGGCAGCCCCCCTCTCTCACCCCTTCGTTCAGGAAGCTCTGCGTTCCTCAAGTTCAAATGGTCAGTACCCGGAAATCTCTATGGATATACTTCGGCACATTCCACTAATTCTTACCCGACATGGACAGAACCTTACGCATTTCACCAGACGTATTATCGAGATGAACAGCGTAAATGCAGACATACTTCTTGAAACAGCTAATGTCACGACCGCGATCAACCTTGTTGCGAGGCAGATGGCGTGTACATTCATACCGGAGGAAGGAGCAAGAGTGTGTGTAAGACCTGGTCAGGTCGCCTTCTTCATAATCAGCGATAGTGTTGTGGACTGTTCCTGGGAACTTGGAGTATTATATCGTAAGGAATCGTATCTGAATAAAATAGCCCGGCTGTTTATAAATGAACTATACCGGGCTGGGTCTATGGAGTGTACAGACAACACAGATTGAATTGTTTTATGTTGATTGCAATCATGCAAGAATCAAGTTCCACAAAAAGATGGCCGGAACCGACAGGATTGTGGAGATTATTACCATTTTCTGCTGCAAATGCAGGTGCGCACCCGTATTTAGTTTTTCCCCTAATCTCTCATCTCAATAATCTCCGCTCCGATCTCAGCCACTTTGGCGTCGACCCACGGCCGGATATAGGTTCCATCTTCTACAATGTGTTTCATGATGTCGGCTTCTTTCTTCTCCACTTCGACCGTAGCTTTTGCTATGTCCTTTGCTTCTTTCGGAGGGATAATGATAACGCCGTCTTCGTCGCCGACAACAATATCACCTGGATTCACGACCTTTCCGCCGATAACGATCGGCACATTAATCTCGCCGGGGCCGTTCTTATACGGGCCGTTCGGAGTTGCGCTCTTCGCATAGACAGGAAAGTTATTCATTGTTGCAATACCACCTCTGTCACGGATTGCGCCGTCACAGACGATACCGCGGATCCCTCTGCTCCTGCAGTATGTCGCCATGAGTTCTCCGAAAATAGCTCTGTCCGTAAAGCCGCCCGCATCGATCATGATGACATCGCCCGCTTTGGCCATATCCATAGCTACATGGAACATAAGGTTATCGCCTTGCGGTACACGTACTGTGAAAGCCGTTCCTAGAAGCTGACCTTTACCAATTGGCTCAATCGAAGTATGGACGGCTCCGATTCTATACATGTTATCACCGATATTTGCGACAGGCATATCTCTGAAAAGTTCGACAAGCTCTTTATCCGGTCTCTTGAAGTCTTTAATAATCCTGCACCCTACTGCCATTCTCTTATCCTCCGTTTTAATCACTAATTGCTGTTATCTACAATTATCTTAATAAATCAGGAACCCTGAGGTCTTACAGGCAGCTCATTTATGTAAACTCAATTCCCTTGATTATTTCTATGACCTTGCGGTTGGCTACATTTCTCGCCTGCATTGTCTTCTGTGTGACTGCCGTCGGGACAAGTGTGGAAACCGCATTTATCTGCGTCTTCTTCGCGCCGATCCCATAAGAACCGCTGTGCGGACTAAGGATAACATTATCCATATGGAGGAGTGGATCATTTGCATCAATCGGCTCAGTTTCGACAGTATCAAGGCCTGCGTAGAGTATCTCTCCGTTTTCCAGCGCCCAGGCAAGGGCTTCCTGATCGATGATCGGACCTCTGGCAGTATTGATGATCATCGCGGTGTTCTTCATCTTTTTAAATGTGTCCACATTAAAAATATGTCTTGTTTCCGGTGTAAGTCCGACGTGGATGGAAATAATATCGCTCTTTGTGATCATCTCACCAAAAGTGACAAATATTACATCCGGAAATTGTGCTTTGACAAAATCCGGGAGGAATGGGTCACATGCAATGACCTTTGTCCCGAATCCCCCGCTGAAAATGCGGTAGAGATGCTGACCTGCCGCACCAAACCCGTAAATGCCCAGACACAGTTCCCTCACATCCGGCGGAACCAGATACTGGCATTTCGGCCAGTTTCCTTTTCTGATTTCACGGTCATAGTAATTTGTGTTCCGGATAAGACCCAGAATCATCGCCGCGGCGAGATCCGCAAGCTCTTTGGCGCAGAAACCCGGGATATTGAGAACAATTATCCCCATTTCAGTGGCTGCATCGAGATCGATGGAGTTGACACCAACACCAAAACGCTGCACATATTTTAATTTCGGAAGAGCCCCCATTACTCTGCGGGTAATCGGCGGATTTCCTGTGGCCAGGATCACTTGGGCCTCCCTGCAACCCTCTATAATTTCCTCTTCTGTTACATAATGAGCGGCAATGAGTTCAATTCCGGCTTTTCCAAAGGCTTTTTTCACAATTTCCACTTCATCAGGTGTCACACTTCCATAATCTTTATCTACAATCACAGCTTTCATGATTTTCCTCCCGATTACTTTTCAACAATACAGATTCTTTCCATGTTATTATTTCTTTCTGTGTTATTATCTCGGGTGATCCCTCTAATCAGAGAGACCAGATGAACGGGATGAGAACAATCGATGCAATCATTGTCAAGATACTAAGACCTATACCAGGTACAAAGAAATCCCTGAATCCGAGGTTACCCGGTTTAATAATCAGAGTGTTTGTTCCGGAACCAACTGGTGTGAGGAACGGTGCGGAAGCTGCAACGCAGATGGCAACACCGATTGCAACAGGGTTAATTCCCAGTTTCACTGCCACCGGTACAAAAAGCGGTGTAACCAGAACGACAGTAGAAGTGTTCATCATCATATTGGTCAGAATCATCGTTACCAAGAAGACGAAGAACAGATATAGCATCTTGTTGGGGTTTGATCCAAGGAGCTTCACAACAGCATTGGCTATCATGTCACCGGCTCCACTGGCTGACATTGCCTTAGAAACTGCGCTCATGCCGCCTACAATGAACAGAGTCGGCCAGTCAACTGCTCTCATGGCGTCCTTTTCTGAAATGCAGCCTGTAGCAATCAAAAGGACACAGGCAATTGCAGCGACGAAATACATCGGCCACTCGCTGTTCGCAACAGCCATTGCAATGAGAAGGACGATCAGAATCACAATGCATATCGTACCGCGAACGACATCGAAGTGATCCGCATTTTCACGCTTCGTATACTCTTTCAGATACTCAGGATCAGAGGAATCACCAGGTGTCAGCAGCTTTTTACCGATCGTCAGGAAGTAAATAAGGAATAGAATACAGAGCGGAAGTCCAATCTTGCCAAGTTCAAAAAAAGACAGGAACTCGATCCCCATATCTTCAATGAGTCCTGCTGTCGATACATTACTGGCCGCACCGACGAGTGTCAGGTTACAGCCGATTGACGCAGCAAACGACATGGGGATCAGTGCTCGGGAGACAGATACATTTGCTTTCATACTCATTGCGATAATGATCGGAAGCATCATCGCGACAACACCTACACCGGAACAGATGGAAGACAGCAAGAGTGCTACAAGGACACCAGCCAGCATAATTCCATTTTCGCTTGTGCCGGTCACTTTCACAATCTTGTTGGCCAGCAAATCCGCGATTCCAGTGTGGAAGAGAGCCTGTCCGACGATCATCATCGCTCCCAGTAGTACAATCGTAGATCCAGAAAATGCGGCGAAGACATCGCTTTTATCAATAACTCCAAGACACCCAAGAAGGATTGCTCCTGCCATGGAAACAAGCCCCAACGGCAGCTTTTCTGTTACGAACAGGACAACCATAATCGCCAGTATAATCAATGTTAGGACTGCTTGATTCATTTTTCCTCCTTAACATTTTTACGACAAATTGTTTTTGAAATAACTTTTATCTAATATTTGTTCATTGCGCTCTGAACTTGTTAGAATTATCATAAATAACAATTGTCATAATGTGAAATATTAATAAAATGATAAAGTCTATAACCTTAATATTATGGTCCATCCGCTTTTCCTACACAGTGTCACATACTGCGCTACAAAAAAGAGGCATTGCTGATTACTATATCTTCTACCTGAACATGTACCTGGAATGGCTCTACACATGGTGGGCAGTCGCCCCTGTCTCCCGGTAGCAACGACGCTCCCTGCTGCCTCTGCTGTGCCTGGAACTCTCTTCCATCGATGAGGAGGACGAATTCGAACTCGAAGAAGAACTGTCAGAGGAAACTGCAGCTTTGAATAAACTGCTGGAAGGATGCGTTGTTACCGATTCCGATAATACATACCAATAAAAACGAAAAAAAGAAGATCCTAGAAATATTTCTCTAGAACCTTCCAACGGCACAGCGACGGAAATCTCCATGCATCGATTTCATATTGATATTATAAATACATCACTAATACACTTCGGATGTATGATGATCATTATAATCAAGTCTGTGAACAGGATACGATCCCTTATCTATCCATGTATGAGTATCTGGAACAGATCTATGAGTATACAGAAAACCATGGTCTCTTCGATCGACACACATATGACGAATACCTGTCAAATGAGAGTGGCGAGGTGGACTGGGATGAGCTGGAGTGGTGACGTTAACTTTAGATATATATCCACGCGCTCCAAAATCGGCCCTGAGACCTTGAAAGATAATGGTGACTGACAGCAATGTTGGACACAACTGTTGGCACCACTAGCAGCGTTGCAGAAACTCCACTTCAACACCATTGGGATCCTCGGCCAAAAAGCCGCGGAAGCGTAGATTATCAACATCATTCGGCTCAGTCAAGCAAGTATATCCTGCCTTCAGGATTGTTTCGTAAAGGGTATCTACATTTTCCACTTCCATTGCGAAGTGACGATAGATTCCCCTGGTCTTTACATCCGGTTTCAATTCACCGAAGTCATCGAGATAACGAATAAGCTCCAGGCGGATCGGACCGTCCAGCTGAAAATAATGAATCACATGGTCTCCCATATCGACATTTTCCATTTTATGCAGTCCCAGAACCTCCCCATAAAACTGCTCGCTGGCCTCCATATCTGTGACATTGATTGTAAGATGGTCTAAATGAATATACATTTTCCCTCCTGTCTAAATAATCGAAAACACGAATGTTTGGAATGTACCGAGAGCCTCGATGATACAACAACATGCATAGTTTCTCAGGTATGAGCTTCTGACCAGGTGCGGCCCCGGAAGCGCGAATTAGCGCAGGGTTTTGTTCATAAAAGACTGTGCTCGTAACAGTCTGTGAGATGTGCGCATAATCACAAGTGTAATTGAAAAACCGCACCGCAGAAGCTTCTTTAAAGCCGGACTGCGATGCGGTTGTCATGGTTAGAATCAGACTGCAATTAGATTTCGCTGATTAGTCAGTCATAAAGAAGAACAGAAATTTCTTCACTGTCAATATTCTCGGCATTGTACCATTTAGAGCCTGTATCAACATCTTCAACAGCTTCGCCCTTTGCTGCCTTGACAGCCAGAGTCACAGCCTGGTATCCCATCTGATAGGGATCCTGTGTGACAGAACCAAAAAACTGACCGTTGGATACTGCCTGACGCTGGGAAGTGCCGGAATCGAAACCGACAACAAAGACATCTTTATATTTTCCATTGGTCTTGTCGAGGTCTGTACCGTCGTTGGTTGCGGAAATAACACCGTTAACTGCGTCCTGGTTTGCTGCAAACACACCTACTAGATTGTCGGTGCTGAAGATGGTATTTGAAGCGGACTGGATATCAGCTGCACTGGATGAAGGGGGGACGGTGACAACAATCTTGACCTTTGCAGGCTTCTCGGAAGGCTGTGTCCATTTCTCCTGGCCGGAGACATCGACTGCGCCCGCGAGTCCGTCGAGGGCTTCAAGATCTTTTACTGCTTCAGCGATAAAGCCATCAACACGGAGGACGATAGAGCCGGAGGTCGCATCCTGTGCAAGGATACCTAGCACAGTGGGATTCTGCTCTGTACCCTTGAGGATCGCTTCCTGGAATCCGGGATCCGCGATAAGATTCTTTGCTACGTTTGCGCCTGCATTGCCGTTGTCTGTTGCTGCAGTTGCAAGGACAGCGCCTGTGGTATCGCCGGGAACACCGGAATCAAATCCGATGACGGGGATGCCTGCATCCTTTGCTGCGTTCAGAGTCTCTTCAAGAGAGTCTGTATCGCATGCTGCCAGAACAATTGCATCCGGCTTTGCATTGACTGCTGCCTTGACCTGCTCAACCTGCTGAGAGGTGTTGGTTTCGACATCGGGCCCGTTTGTTGTGACTGAGACACCCAAATCTGCCGCCGCATCATTTGCGCCCTTGAAAGCAGCCTGATAGAACTGGTTGTTAAAACTCTTTGAAATGATCCTGATGTCCATGGAGCCGCCTTCTGTCGCTGCCGCAGATTCACTGGTTTGGGCGGCACCTGATGCGGATGCACTGTTGCCGGAACCGCCGCAGCCTGCCAGAAGAGCGCCTGCAATCATCAGACTTAGAACTACACTAAATGATTTTTTCTTCATAACATGATTCCTCCTGATAAAAAAACTGAAAAAATGAGAACATTTCGCCCGTGTTTCGAAATGGCCGGTTGTACATCTCCTGCTGGAAAAAGCACATCAATACTGTAAGTCTCTAATAATACGGCTTACATAATAATACGGCTCACAAAAAATATGGTTTACAAAAAGGTGCCGACTATAAAATAATGCTGTCTATTGATTAATGTGCTTACTGAAAGCAGGAAATGTAATTACATCTATCAGAAACTCCACTCCAAAGCAGACATTTTAAGCAGAGAATAATGAGCAGAGATTTCTGTCAAATCACCGATCAGGTTCTCCTGGACTTGTTTGCGCGAATGACATCGACCAGAACAGCGAGCAGTACGACGACACCGATCAAAACCTGCTGCCACTGGACAGGAAGCCCCATAGAAAGAAGTCCTGTTTTTAATACAGAGATGACAAAGACGCCCAGAATTGTACCCGAGAGGGTACCGACACCACCTGCGAGAGATGTACCGCCGATAACGCATGCCGCAATGGCATACATTTCCTGCCCGCCGCCAGTCTGAGGGGTAATGGTGGAATAAGTTGCTGCGTAAATGATGCCAGCCAGGCCTACAAAAAAGCCGTTTACGACATAGACGATCACCTTCCAGTTGGAAGTCTTGATACCGGATAGCTCGACTGCCTCTTCATTTGAACCTATTGCGTAGGTATAACGACCGAGAATCGTCTTATTCAGGAGAATCCAACCAATGGCAAAAAAGACGATTAGCCAGACAGCACCGACCGGAAATCCATGATTTTTATAAATAACACGCTTAAACCATCCATCCTCGGAAGTGAGGGAAGGCCAGGTCTGTGTTTGCACCTTCGCGATGACTGAGCAAATGCCCAGAGAAATAAACTGCATGCCCAATGTTGCGATAAAAGGCGGAAGTCCCAGTTTGCCGACAAGAAGGCCGCTGCAAAGGCCGAAGAGAATCGCACTGACCAGAACCAGTACAATGGCCAGAGCAACCGGCACATGCCACACATTGTAGGCAACACCGCCAATCAGAGCACTACCGACCATTACGGTACCGCAGGAAAGATCGATTCCTCCTGTGATGACAACAAAAGTCATTCCGATGGCGAGAAAGCCGATATAATACGAAGAATCCAGGATACTGACAAGAGTATCCGATGTCAGGAAATGATTACCAAAAATACTGCAGAATACATATAAGACCACAAGGCATCCGACTGCGATCACTTTCTGCAGTCCGTCACCTTTCAGATAGGACATAAATCCCCCTGTTTCCTTTTTTTCCATTTAAATTTCCTCCCAAAATGTAATTAATTACCTTCCATATGTAAAAAGTAAAAAATCACATCTTCACAAAGCAACGGTTATCCTGTTTTAATCTATATACCTGGTCGCAAGTGTCATGATTTTGTCCTGGGCTGCCTCGGAAATATCGAGTTCACCGGTCTTGTTCCCTTCGCACATGACAACGACACGGTCACTCATTTTCAGGACCTCGGTCATGTCGGAAGAAACCATGATGATGGATTTTCCTTCTTTTACCAGTGATTCCATCAGTGCGTAGATCTCAGCACGGGCGCCGATATCAATACCTCTCGTCGGCTCGTCAAAGATCAGGACATCGCAGTCTCGCAGAAGCCACTTGGCAATGACGACCTTCTGCTGGTTGCCACCGGAAAGATTCCGTACAAGCTGACTGACGGAGGGAGTCTTTGTTTTGAGTTTATTTACATATTTATTTGCTGCCTCTTTACACTTATTTTCGTTTACGAAAATGCCGTTGTGAAGTTCCGAATCATTGTAGGATGCCAGTACTGTGTTATCTGTGATCGGCAGTCCCAGTACAAGGCCATACCGTTTGCGGTCCTCGGACAGATAACCTATGCCGTTTGCAATCGCATCTTTGGAATGATGGATCGTGACTGGCTTTCCTTTGACCAGTACTTCGCCACTCTCCATGGGATCCGCGCCGTAGATCAGGCGCATGGTCTCCGTGCGTCCGGCCCCGACCAGTCCGGCAAATCCGAGAATCTCACCCTGATGCAGGACGAAAGAAACATTTTTTACCTTGGGAGCCGTCAGATTCCTGGCTTCCAGCACAACAGGCGCACCGGGCGCAACATTGCTTTTTGCTTTGGGGGATTCTATGACCTCGCGTCCCACCATTAGTTTGACTATATCCTGTACATCGCAGTTCTTGGCGTTGAGCGTGTCAATATACTTGCCATCGCGCATGACCGTGACGCGGTCCGCAACACGCTTGATTTCTTCCAGGCGATGCGAAATGAAGATTATGGATACTCCGTGTGCCCGGAGCTGTTCCATCTTCTCAAACAGATCCTCGGCCTCAGCCTCAGACAGTGCCGCAGTGGGCTCATCCAAAATCAGGACCTTTGTCGCTTCATAGGACATAGCTCTCGCAATCTCAACCATTTGGCATTTGCCAACAGTAAGATTCTTGATCAGATCTGTCGCCTTGACTCCGATTTCGAAATCATTGATCAGCTTTTCGGTCTTTGCATTGATGTCTTTGTCATTACAGAAAAAGCCTTTCGATTCCCTTCCGATGAATATATTCTGTGCCACTGTCAGATCGTTCATCATATTGAGTTCCTGATGAACGATCGAAATGCCGTTTTCCTGTGCCTCTTTAATAGACTTGAAATGCACAGGTTTCCCGAACAGTTTGTACTCGCCTGTATAGTCAGAATGTATGCCGGTCATAATCTTGACAAGTGTAGACTTGCCAGCACCATTTTCTCCTATCAGCGCGTGCACTTCGCCCTCGAGAAGGTCAAATCTGCAGTGGTCCAGAGCATGTACACCGGGAAAGGTCTTGTCGATGTCCTTCATTATGCAGAATCTCTTCGTATCCCTTAAAACGCCGTATGACAACAGCCTTGTTCAGGATTTGATCCAGCAGCCCATAATCGACCGCACTTGCCTCGTAAGTGGATTTCAGCCTGCCTGTAGAGGTCTGGTATTTCGACTTGTCTGCAGAGGGATGGTATTTCAGGCTGTCTACAGAGGACTGATTCGAGGATACAAACCGTGGCAGGATTTTGGAGGAAGCCGGAAGGCACCAGGTCTCATCCAGAACCGATTGTTGAACAGTGTCATTTCCGGCAAGGATCTCCAGAAAATGCACAGCATCTTCCCGGCAAGTACTCCTGCGGCTTACAGCTCCTGCCAGCAACTCTGTCCGAGAGATATTTCCCCCTCCCGGACCTGCAGGCATGGTAGTACAGTACCAGGAAAAACCGTTTTCTTGAGTCGCCGCAAAAGGCGGAGTGCTGTACTTGCGCCAATCACTTGCCCACATGGGTGAAAACGCAGTCTGACCGGAAGTAAAATCGACCATTTCTGTCATCAGATCGTTCAAACTGTGATGATAGGTTACCGCCTGTACGCATTTAAGCTCATCTAGATAGTTATTGACTCCGTACTCGTCAAAAAGTTTTGCCCCGTTGGACGCAGCTGCCATCTCCCATGTATACCCTGTCACACCGTATCTCGGATAATCCTGTGCCTTGACGCTGCTTCCCGTACAAATTCTGCACATCTGGTGAAAATCTCCCCAACTCCAGTCTGGGCTCGGGTCATTTCCGACATAGGTCCTCAGAAAATCAATGTTCACTGCCATCATTTGCGGATTGCACATGACAGGAAGCGCATACAATATCCCGTCCCACCTGCAGGCATCCACAAGAGGTGGATAAAATGCCTTCATTTTCTGAACCGGCTCATCCTGCAGAGGCATCAGCATATTTTTTTTCGTAAGCACGGACAAATCTTCCTGCCGGGCGATAAACACATCCGGTTCTTTCCCTTCCAGATATTTTCCCATCAGCCACTCGGAATAGCCCTCACAGGGGATACCCTTTTCGAACTGCACCTCAACATCCGGATACTTCTTTTGATATTCCCCTATTGCCAGAAGAATCGTATTTTGAACTCCTTCAAAGTCTCCGGGACCGGTCCCGCCGTAAAAACAGCCAATCGTCAGGGATTTATTGTGCTTCGGCAGGAAAAATGAAAGGCGTATGCCTGGTATGGAAAAAACCTCAAAAGCAAATATCGCAAAAAGCAGGCAAACCAGTATCCGGACAGTGTCTGTCCTGAGGGTCCTGGTTTTTCCTTCATCTGTCCTGCAGGATTCGTTTTTTCCCTCACTCGGACTATGGGTTCTGGCTTTTCTCTCGTCTGTCCTACGAATTCGTATATTCTCTTTTTGTGTCCTGTCCATCATTTCTGTTCCCAGCCCCGCTTACCCATGTACTCTGTCTGTACCGCCCAGATTGCCAGCTGTGTCCTGTCGCGCAGATCAAGTTTGCTGAGAATATTGCTGATGTAATTCCGGATGGTTCCCTCGGAAAAGTTCAGTTCCACAGAGATCTCCTTATTGGAAAATCCCCGGCTTACGAGCCTGATTATTTCCCACTCTGTCTCTCCTATCTCCTCTGCGCCGACCTGGTCCACCTGGATCGACAGGCTTCCCTTTGCCATCTCGGAAAAGAAGGAGATCACTTTGGAGGCAATATCTGGATTGATCATGGCACTTCCGCTGTTGACCTTAATGATGGCTTCTGCCAGTTCCTGCATGGAAATACCCTTGAGAAGATACCCGCTCGCTCCGTCTCTGAGGGCATTAAAGACGTATTCATCATCATCAAATGTTGTGAGTACAATGATTTTAATCTGGGGATAGTTTTCCTTGATGATCTTTGTACAGGTAACACCATCCATTCCGGGCATGCGAATGTCCATCAGAATCACATCCGGCTGCCGCCTTCGCACGCTGCGAATCACATCCGTTCCAGTCCCCACAGCATCAATTAATTCCATGTCGTCGCGTCTGCCCAGAACAATCTTCAGGCAGTCTCTTGTCAATTCCTGATCGTCCGCCACAAGTACTTTGATCTTCATCCGTTTTATTCCTCACTTTTTTGCGCGCTTTTCCCCATGCCGAGTGCAGGAATCCCTAATTACCCGGCGCTCATGTAGCCTATTTGCATTTTTTCCATGCCCGGCGTGGTGCTTACGCATACATGATCAAATTTTGCTGCAGCTATTTCCCCCAACGAATCGGGATCCTTGCGTGAACGGTAAAACCTTTCTTACCGTCAAGTCCTATCCTTCCGTCAAAACGAACTGTCCCTCTCAGAAGTCCTGCCCTCTCCTGCATATGCACAAGTCCGAATCCTTTTTTAAATCCGGGGCACCCTGTGCCGTTGTCACAGATCACGATTTCCACCACGCCGGAGGCATTTTGCAATCCTATAAATATCTTTGTCGCCTTCCCATGCGAAACAGCATTGGTGATACTCTCCTGGACAATCCTGTAAACTGTGTCTTCCTCGTCATCATCAAACCGGAGCCCGGCCAGATTGATCTCACTGGAAAAACTCACATTTCCTGTCTCGCTCATTTCTCTCATAATACGCTGGACAGCCTCTTCCAGAGACAGACTCTCAAGCGCATCCGGGCGAAGAGCACTAACACTTCTGCGGACATCGACCATTCCTTGTCTGGCAACATCTCTTGCTCTATAAAGGATTTTTTTCGTGTCTTCTTTTGAATCGTCGATCAGAGCCAGGCAGGCATCAATACTGGAGATCAATCCGGTGATTGTATGCCCCAGCGTATCATGGATTTCACGGGCAAGGCGGTTACGCTCTCTGGTCTGAGACATTTCTTCCACGGTGCGCGAATACTCCTCAAGCTTTTTGTTAGCTGCCTTGAGTTCTTCATTTGCCGCATCCAGCCGGCTGTTCAGCTGGCGTACACGTTCATTTTCCTCCTCCGCAAACCGCATAGCCAAGACTAGATACAGGATAAACCCCATTGTCGTCATAGCAGAAATGATACTGTGCAGAAACAAAAGCACACCCTGAATACTTCCGTTATAAAACTGCAGATATTCAGCGGAATCGATACGCAAAAATCCAGGGAACGAGAGTTGTGATATTGCCAGAACATAACATGTCAGCAGGACAACCATTCCGACTACTTTGTCTCTTGTGTCGCAGTCAAATACAATCCAATCTGCCGCAATGACCAGGAGAATTCCAGTATTATCAAAGCTTTCCGCGGATAAAATGAAAAGGGCCATGGCAAGTTCTATACCCGCATAGGCGGCAAAAGCCGCATTTCCACGCGCTATCCAATGGCCGAAAACAAAGATCAGCAGCAACAGCGTGGACAGGACGACGGAAAGTAACATCATCTTCTGTGGGAAACGGGGCATTATATCGAGATTGCTCAGAAATGAACCCGCCTGTCCGTTATGAATGATCCGACTTGTAGTCGTATATACAAACAGCGCGTAAAAAACCGTCCACAAATAATTGATATCGGCCATAAAAAAACGAATGATCCTTAGTTCCTGACTATCCTTCAAAAGTCACCTTCTTTCATTCCCACTTATCAATATCATAGGAATAGATAATGCTTTTTGTCACCAGCTTGACCTGTGCATAGATACGTCTGAGGACCTGTTTTTCATCCTCGATGTATGCTTGCCTAACAGCCTCGGCTGCCAAAATACTTGGATATTCCATCACTGTGGCAAGATATCTTGATGAGCGCAGCATATTTTTCCCCACAGGGCTTCCGTCTACTGCTACGATCTGTACTGACCCTTTCTCACCTGCCTCTTTCAACGCTGCATAAGCCCCTGCAGCCAGTTTTTCATCCGCCGCAAAGACCAGATCGAAATCCCGCCCTTTCTGCAGCTCCCTTCCCATAATGATCCGGGCGTTTTCCATCTCTTTGTTTCCGCCCGCAACATCTATCTGCTGGACAATCTGAACCCTGCTCCCGCCGTCATCGCTCGCGCTATGGGACACATCATCTGCACGGTGGGAAACAATATTTGCACCGTGGGAAACAGTGTTTGATTTTTTTTGTTTTCTATCTGATAGCTGGCCTTCACCTTGATTCCTTTCGAGAATCCTGATGAAGAAACTCGCAATCCGCCTTCTGCTGGATGCATCCTCTTCCCTGCCTAGTACGAGTATACGTGCCGACTTTAGTTCTACTTTAATAAAACTGGCCAGCGTCTCACCCGCCTTCTCATCGTCCGAAGTGATAAGAGCATATGCTTCTTCCTCGCCTTCACAACTCCTCCCCACCAGAATCACCCGAGTGCCGCGTTGTGTACAATCGAGGATTTCTCTTTTCAGTCCCTTTTCTGAGGATGGGCAGACAAAGACCGCCTCCGCGCCACTGTCCGACAATTCCAGCATCTGTCTGCCTTGCAGTTCAATATCATAACCACAATCTCTTGACAACAGAAGATCTCCCTCCGAGCGGATATTCATCTCAATCTGCGTGATGATCTCCCGATAATATTCATCGGCAGTATCCGGAAAGACTGCCCCGAAGATTCTGGGTTCTTTTTCCTTCAGAAATAGGCCATATTTGTTCAAATAAAAAAAGCCGCCGATACAGGACAGCAAAAGTATGTTGAGACATGCTAAAAATACCGTGAAATGCTTACCTCTCCCGGCTTTTTTTAAAATCATAAAAGATTCCGTCACCTTTCTATGCATAAGACCTCCGCCGACAGAAGATACACCATACGTTTTTGTGAACGCAGGATCATACATATTTATGCTCAGCAGAACATAGTCACAGCTGCGAATACAGAATATCTTCTGCACAGATGTGATTGGTGTATCAGTAACAATCTCTGTATTTCATAATACAGCTGGTCAAAAACAGCATACCAACGACATTTGTCACAAATTTGAGCCATGTACAAAAGAAAAGCTAAAGTCCGCCTCTGTTGTCCTGATGTGGCGGAGAATACGGTTCCGGAAACACTTACGAGCGTCACTACACATTCTTTTTCAGCAACAAGCGCGCATTGCTTAAGACATACTCGTCAAAGGCATTGCGCGCTTTTCGAATCCACTCCTGCCAATAAAGGCATAAATATCCAGGAAATGTCAGGTTTTGTGTTAATACACATTAACTCGTTTATAAATATTTAAAGATGCCTTACACCAATGGTTGCTCCGTCCAATAATACCCGTAAATTCGCATAAATAAAGGCGATTGTCCATTTTCTGAATATACTGTCGGCTGTCACTAACTTAAAACCTCTGTACAAATTTTTTAAAGGGGTCCCAAATACCTTCGCTGTCCACAAGTTTTCCGGACACATCTACATAACACTCTTCGATCTTGCGGCCTGCAGCATCTACTTGATGACGGCCCGTGAGATAACCATCTTCTGTACTTCGGAAGTTCCTTCGTAGAGAGGAATGATACGTGCGTCCCTGTACATACGCTCAATTGCATAGTCTTTCATGTAACCGTAGCCGCCGTGGATCTGAAGAGCTTTGTTGCAGACAGCGACAGCGTTCTCGGAAGCGTAGTACTTGGCCATGGCTGCTTCTTTGTTGATATTGAACCCGTTCTGGAGAAGGTTCGCCGCGTTCCAGACCAGCAACTTTGCCGCCTCCGTCGTAGTCGCCATGTCAGCCAGATACCACTGGATGCCCTGGTTGGCATTGATCGGTTTGCCGAACTGGACACGCTGGCCCGAGTACTTCACTGCTGCATCGAGTGCTCCTTCCGCGACACCGACCGCCTGGGCGCCCATGCCGATACGGCCGCCGTCGAGGGCTGACATGGCAATCATAAAACCCCTGCCTTCCTGGCCAATCAGATTTGATTTGGGAACACGGCAGTTCTCGAAGATCAGTTCGGAGACCGGCGCGGCGCGGAGACCCATCTTGTTCTCCGTCTTTCCGACCGTGAATCCGGGCGTACCACGGTCTACAATGATGGCAGACATGCCTTTTGTCTTCTTGTCAGGCTCAGTCAGGGCAATCAGAACAACATAGTCGCCTTCATTGGGGCCCATGTTGGAGATAAAGCACTTGGTGCCGTTGATGACATAGTCGTCACCGTCGGCAACAGCCTTGGTAGAGGCTGCCGCCGCATCGGAACCCGCGCCGGGCTCTGTCAGCGCAAATGCACCGATCTTGCCTTGGACTGCCATCGGAAGATATTTCTTTTTCTGTTCCTCGTTGGCCTGCTTCAGGAAAATGTCGCTGACCAGGGTGTGCACGGAGAGGAGCTCCGCGACAGACGCGTCGACCCTTGCGATTTCTTCGATGACCAGGACCTTAGTGACCTCATCCAGGCCGGCTCCGCCGTATTCCTCGGGAATGTTGATACCCATGAAACCCAGTTCAGCCATCTTGGCGATGATCTCAGGACGAAGTTCCGCCTCTTCGTCCATTTCCTGGGAATAGGGAGCAATGTCTTTCTCCGCAAACCGTCTCGCGAGCTGGACCATTGCCTCCTGGTCTTCTGTAAGGATTATTGCCATATAAAATCTGCCTCCCTTCTTTTTACGAAAATATTTAACGCTGTAACAATCGGCGGTAAGAGCTCTTATTCTGCCGCGGTCACGACCCCGTCCTCGATGTATTTCCGGATCACATCGTCCTCATAGCCATATTCCTTGAGGACTTCGACTGTGTGCTCGCCGATCATGGGGGCCTGGCGATCCAGGGTAGGAGCGATGTCCTCGACGGTCTGCGGCTCGGTGAGCGTGAAGCGGATGGGGGTCGTGGGCTGTTTTGTCACGCTGCCGTCATTATTGGCAAAGGGAACGATATATTTGTTCTCCAGGGCCTGCGGATCGTTGACGACCTCACTGATATGCTGTACATGGTCGTAGGCGATGTCAGCGCGGGCGAACATTCTCTCGATCTCTTCCATGGTATGTTGCGCAAATGCGGGTGCCAGGATATTGACCAGTTCCGCGGAATGCGCTTTTGATCCGACCGCTGTGGAATAATCCGGGTCGTCGATCATATTAGTCAGGCCAAGTTCCTCGAACAGTTTGTTGTTATAGCGGTCTGGCTCCAGGATGCTCATATAGAACCATTTGCCGTCGGAGCTGCGGTAGGTATTCATGACGGGGCTGCCGGGATTGAGACGGGTCTTGGGATACACGTCACCGTACTGGACAGAAACCATTCCGGCGCTCTCACTCCAGATTACCTGCCCGAACAGGGAGATCATGACTTTGCAGCCCTTGCCAGTCTGCGCCTTCTGATAGAGCGCTGCGGAGATACCGCCCGCCAAAGAGCAGGAAGTCGTCGCATCGCCGAACCCAATCAGCGGATTGATGGGGCTGGTGTCCTTCTCCGTAAGGTCGATCATAGCGCCCGAGCGAGCCCAAAAAGCAACCGTGTCGAAGCCGGCATTGTCTTTGGCAGGGCCGAAATCACCAAACCCATTGATCTGTGCCCAGATCAGATGGGGAAATTTTTTGCTGAGCGAGTCATAATCCAGGCCCAGACGTTTCAGAGCCCCTGTCCGATAACTGGAAACAAAGACATCCGCCGTCTCGAGGATCTTATCCAAGATGGCCTTGCCTTCATCTTTCTTGAGGTTGAGAGCAATACCCCTCTTGTTCATATTGTAGATAGTGTAGAAAGGATTACAGTCTTTCTCTGTCGGGCAGGACATTGTCGCACCTGTCCAGCGCCCGGGATCGCCGAATCCAGGCTCGACTTTGATGACATCCGCCCCCCAGTCAGCGAGGATCCTGGCTGCGCCCGGCCCCGCTACGAAATAAGTCAGATCAATCACTTTAACACCTTTTAACGGCTTAAACATTTTTACCTCTCTTTCCGGAACACTCCGTATATTTGGCGGAGTTCGTCGTGTTCCGAAGCGGACTCCGCAGATATATCTGTTTTATGCTTCCGGACATATGGAAGCGCCTTTACGCGAAGACTGCTCACCAGGGAATTCACTAAGTCGAATTCTCAGCCGGTATCGGAGCAGTTGGCGTTCCGGCACAAACTTCTGTATGGTATACTTTCCTTTTCCTGTTGCGATGCTCTTCGATGCGATCCGCAAAAGCCGGGAACTTCTCGCTGCACACACACAGGACTTATGGAAGTCCGGGGAACAGCGTAAACAGAATCACGCCTATGAGAGAGCCGATAAACGGGATCACGACACTGAGGACACAGGTCAAAGGATAGGAATCACGGTGTGTTTCCTTGCAGAGACCTGTTGTAATCGTGACGACGACGCCGTTATGAGGCAGGGAATCAAGAGCTGAGGAAGAAAGGCTCATGACTCGGTGCACGATGGCAGGAGCAACCCCCATCTGGGTGTACACGGGACCGAGAATCGGGACCGCGATGCCAAGACCGCCGGATGCGCTTCCACAGATGCCGCAGATAACAGTGGTACCGATGAGAAGAGACAGGAGCCTCGGACCAGGGATGTTGAGCATGACCTGAACGATGTCCTGGAAGGCATCGGTCGAGGAGACGACGGAGCCGAATCCGACGACGCAGCAGGTGTTACTGACGGAGATGATCGCTGTCGTCAGAGCTTCCTGGAAGGACACCTGGATTTTTTTGCTCTTATCGAGATACTTCCACATAAGACCCAGTGCGGACAGAGCCGCGATAAAGACCGCCGCTTCCACGGGGAAGCTGTTGCCGCCGATCTTGATGTTGACCAGCGCGATGCAGATGATGAGCGGGAGCAGTGCGAGGATGAAGGGCGGAAGATTCTGGTTCTCCTCCGATGTGAGATCATCATCCGCTCTCTCGATGAAGTGTTCCCCTTTCTTTTTTGCGTTATCGAGCCAGAATTTCAGGTATGCAATACCCGCAATACCCATGAAGGCGATGGAGATGAAGCCGACCACAGCGCCTGCCATGTAGCTGGTTCCCAGGTTTGTCGCCGGAACCGCATTGTGAATCTGGACGGCACCTGGAGCGATCATACCAAAGGTCGCAACACCATAGAACAGCGTACCGGGAAGGGCCCGCCTGGGAAGATCGGCCTCACGCCAGATTTCCAGGGCGATCGCGAATACGCAGAATGCACCAACGTGCGCGGAAACGCCGCCATAGGAAAGAATAGCGCAGGCGATCGGGACGGAAACGAACGCCCAGTCCTTACCGATGCTCTTGATGATCGTCTGCGCGATACTCCTCGCACCGTTAGTGATGTCCATGAATTTCGCAAGAACCGTACCTGCCAGGAACAGCAGGAAGTAATTCTTGAAGAACCCAACGAACCCTGTCATGTAGGTCTCCTTGAATATTTCATAGGGGTTCAGTGCATTAAAAGTAATAACGACCGCCACACAGATGAAAACAGTCAGATACAGGTTGAGATTCCTCATGATGAGTAACATCAGTAAAGCGAAGGCTAGCACTATACCGAGTATGCCTAGTGTGTTCATAATTTTCCTCCTCGCAAAAAGCGAAAAAGCACTTTTGAAAAATGAAAACTTGCCATTTTGCGCAAAAATCATTCTTAAGTGCCTGTTATAGAATGATTGATTCTAGTCAAAACCTTGCTATACTCAAATCATTTTAGCTATTGATACGAGTCAACAGCCGCAGTCTCCCTCTTTTTATGTGATGACACGCCTGATACACATCAATATTCGTTCGGGAACTGCGGAGCGCGTTTCTCCAGGAAGGCGCTAATCCCCTCATCTTTGTCCTTTGTGCCGAATACGACCGCCCAGCACTCCTTCTCGATCTCAAGGCCGTTGCGAAGATCCGTGTCCGCGCCGCGGTTGATCGCCTGCTTGCAGTAGCCGATTGCGATTGGGGACTTGGAGAGGATCGTGGCCATCATGGCCTTCGCCTCATTCATCAGTTCCTCTGTTGGAACGACTTTATTGGCCAGACCGATCTCCTTCGCCTCCTGCGCCTTGACCTGGCGGCAGGTGTAAATGAGTTCTTTTGCAATGCCCGCGCCCACCAGGCGGGTCAGGCGCTGGGTTCCGCCAAAGCAGGGAATCAGTCCCAGGTTCGCCTCGGGCTGGCCAAAGACAGCCTTTTCGGAAGCAATGCGGATATCGCAGCTCATAGAAAGCTCACAGCCGCCGCCGAGCGCAAAACCGTTGACCGCCGCGATAACGGGCTTCTCCAGAGTCTCGATCTTGTTGAAGAGGGTCTGCGCGCGCTCGGAATACAGACGGCCTTCCTTCACCCCGTAGTCGCGCATCTGGGAAATGTCAGCTCCGGCCACGAAGGCGCGGCCTTCCCCTGTGATAATGACACCCAGGACATCCTTATCACTCTTGATGACAGTGAAAAATCTGTCCAGTTCATCCAACGTCTGGTCGTTTAGTGCATTCAGGGCCTTCGGCCGGTTCATTGTCAAGATTGCGACCGTTCCGTCAAGTTCACCTTTTACAAACTCGGTAATCTTTGCCACTTCCGTAAATTTCATCTTTAATACCTCCTCTCAATGACTGTCCTGAGCAGGACAGTCATACACCGTTCACAGTCCCCGGAACAGTGAATGGACCAGCCGGTATGAAATCCGGAACGCCTGCATTCAATGCTACTCCACCGCTGATGGCGACCTCATCTTCCAGGCCATTCCGATAAATCAAAGAACAGGCTTTGCTTGCCACTGACTGATGTACACCTGCAACGATATTATTTCTGGGAATTCCTTTCGATAGCTGTGAAATAACTTCTGATTCTGCAAATACAGTACAGGTACTGCTGACAGATGCCCATTCCTGTGCCTGATAATGTGCCTCTCCCATGTCAGAAAGAGGAATCTCAAGGACCCTGGACATGACCTCCAAAAACCTTCCGGTACCAGCTGCACATTTATCATTCATTGCAAACTTAATAATGTTTCCCTTTTGATCCATCATGATTGCTTTCTCTTGCAATACTCGTGTAAACACTTACTAATATTCTGCCTGTAGCACTTTCTTCTCTGACAGACACCCCATATAAATTTATTATGTCAACGCATTGATTTGATTTCAAATTAGTAAAATTCATTCTAATCACAACCAAAAGTTATTAACTTGAAAGTAGATATATGCTATATTCATGACTAATTAGGATCAGAGAAATATGAAAACAGAATTGTATCAGAACTATGCGGACTGTTTATAAGAGGTTAAATAGTGCTATGGATATAAGGGAAATGCGATATATTCTGGAGATTGAGCGTGCAAGAAATATCACTCAGGCCTCTTATAATCTTTACATCTCGCAGCCTGCTCTCTACAAAGCACTGCAAAAAGTCGAAGCAGAATATGAAACTGTACTCTTTTACAAGGAAGGTAGGGAACTTTATCCAACTGACACAGGAAAGATTGTGGTTTCAAGAGCCAGGGATATCCTTAGTATTTTGAAACACATGGAAGACGAGATTATTGCAACGAAAGAACTTCGCGTCGGAGAGACTACAATAGGCTTCCCTTCAGTTGTGGGAAGCCTTTACCTATGTGATGTAATATTCAGTTTTCAATGCAAATATCCCAAAATCACAGTGCATACTGTAGAGGAAGGCGGCGAAACGCTTCTGTTTTTGGTAAAAGAAGGGAAAGTGGAAACAGCAATCGTGATGGGACCGATCAATTGTGATGGAATCAATGAAATTCCGATTCTCAGTGATCAAATTGTAGCCTGTGTGCCGAAGCGGCATGAATGGGCGAACCGTGCATTTGTCAGTTTTGCAGATTTTAAGAACGTTCCCTTTGTTTCCTTTACAGAAGGCTTTAATGTTCATAAACTACTACTAAATAAGTTCCAAGAAGAGAAAATACACCCCATCTTTGCCATGCAAGGACGGGACAGTCAGTTCCTTTACCGTTACGCTACCCGCTCAGGAAATGTCCTGATCCTTCCAGCTCCGATGATTCGATTAAACAATACTTCCGATCAGATTTGTTTACTGCCTTTCCGTCCTGCCCTTTCCTGGGACTTATTCCTGGTTTACCGCAAAGACTCTTATATATCTACAGCTGCAAAAGTCTTAATAAATCATGTCCAGTCGCACTTTTTTTCACTTGACTCTATACTTAATTGATATTCCATTTAAATAGCACAATAGTTAAACAATAATTTATGGTATTCAAAGAAAATACCGTCAGTTATAAATAATCAAAGATCCACCAATGTATACCATTTCAAAGCAGTTATTTTTGTCTACTATTTTTTTTCCATCTTTTTAATGTAATACTATTCAAAAGACCCAATAGGACAGAAATACCACTTCCTGCCCGGAAAAATGTTTGCCGTTGTCCGAGCACCCAACATCTGCTATCCTTTAAATCAAATAAAACAGATTTTAAATCCAACAGACATGCGAGGTCTGCCCATATGTCGAGTTCATCAAATGATCCTCTTGCGAAGTCAGGTGCACGGTCATCTCCGGGATTATCTTCTGACAAAACAATAAAAAAGAATCCCTGCAGATCTGCCGCCAGGTTTAAAATGCCGGATCTGCCCAGAGATCAGTGGTGTGATTTCCGTATCGAATATGTAGATAAGAACAAGACCCTGGTACAGCTTGCCAGGGAGTATATGTGTGATCCAAGGACAGTCAAGTCCTGTATCGTGCGTAACAAATCCAGCCACTCCCTGGGGAAGCAATCTGTGCCGACCCGGATCGATCTGTGCAGGGATGAAATCCTGGAAACACTTTTGCAAACACTTCCGGAGCTGCCTGATTCTGTCCGTTCCATCTATCAGCTCAGCAATTATCTTCTTCCCGTTCTGCGTGAAAAGGGCTACAAGGGAGGCGAACGTACACTTCGTAATTACCTGCATGTGCACCCGGCTGTAAAAGCTTTCTTCGAAAAGAAAAGGATAGACAATATAAACATCAAATGATTGAATGCTGCGATCCCCTGTCATCTATATCAATACCAGCCCGGCGTTATTTCAGGGACAGATTTTAACCTGTGAAAGGCCACCCTCCAGAAAGGATAATCCATGATCAAAGTAAGAAATACTCCTCAGCTTGTCGGCATCACCATTGTCGGTGATTATGAAGACCTGAACGCCCTCTATGACGCAGTCTCTAATTATTGCAGGTTTGTCCTGGATCATCAGGAGCAACCCGAGGCAGAGCACTGCCTGGAGTGTCTGCTGGGCCTGTGCTATGATCTCCGGCACGCCTATCAGGGCGACAGGGGGTATGAAGCAGTCGAAAACCATGCTGCATCCATTGCCAAAATGGCAGAAGTCCTGTATGAAGTCCCACAAAAACATAAAAAGAAGATTCAATCTGTGCGCTCCGCCTTCAGAAACGGCAATCTGTATTTCAGTGTAGATATCCTTTATCCGTGGGCTTTGTACTATATGTTTACGCTTCAGGCACTCACTGAAGAGTCCTATCGTCAGAAATGGTTTGATGAGCAAAAGGCCCCTTTCGAGCACTATGATCCGTATCAGGCAAAGCGGGACGAGGCACTGCTGATCTATTTCATCCAGCTTTTATGGGAAGCTCTTCGTACTGAACTTCCCGAAAATGTAATGGAGCATGTCTTTGAGTACAGTACCATCTATACAAAGACGGATTACTATATCACCTACCCGGACATGTACCTGGAGTGGCTCTGTACATGGTGGGCGGTCGCCCCTGTCTCACGGGAGCATCGACGCTCCCTGCTGCCTCTGCTGTGTCTGGAACTCTCTTCCATCGATGAGGAGGACGGATTCGAACTCGAAGAAGAACTGTCAGAAGAAACTGAAGCTTTGAATAAACTGCTGAATGAATGCGCTACTAAGAGTTCCAACGATACAGTCCGTAAAGACGAAAATAAAGAAGATCCCGGAAATATATCTCCGGAACCTTCCAGCGGCACAGCGACGGAAATCGCCATGCATCGATTTCATATTAATATTATAAATACATCACTGGATACCCTTCGGATGTATGATGATCATTATGATCAGGTTTGTGAACAGAAAATCATCCCTTATCTGTCCATGAATGAGTATCTTGAACAGATCTACGAGTATACAGAAAACCACGGTCTCTTTGATCGAAATACATATGACGAATACCTGTCAAATGAGATTGGCGAGGTAGACTGGGACGAACTGGAGTGGTGAGATATTAATGCTTTTGATTTAGTTTGCGCAGCGCCTGATGACAGCTCCTGCATGGCAAAATCCCATCATCTCTTCACAAAACATCGGTTCATTAATGGGGTGAGTAGACAAGCCCATTGCTGGGCCTGCCCCTCGCAGATCCGGACATGCGGCTTTTCCGCATCCGGCTCCCTGTGGAATTACTTGGTACACTGCTCAAATGTAGACATAGAAAGTCTTCGGACGAGCCAGAGGGTGTCCGAATTTAACCATGTCCAGAAAACCATTCCAGTTGTAGCTCTTTTTCTGACTGCGCCTGTTAAGCCAGTAAAACAGACTTTTGAGCACATGCCATCTGAAAGCAATGACTGCCGGATAGTTCCCGTAAACTCCATAGTAATGGTAGTAGCCGATAAGGATTTCATTTAGCTTTGCAATGATCTCTTTGGTCTTCATGGTGCGCATCTGACCGATCCGCCTGAAGATGTCCTTACACTTCTTAATGAATTTCTTACGGCTGGTTTTCCTCCGCACTTTAAAATATCCGTTGCCGGTACGGCTACAGATGTGTGTAAATCCGAGGAAGTCAAAAGTTTCGGGCTTACCTTCGCCACGGTGTCTGTGGTTGTTTTCCGCAAATCTACCGAACTCGATCAGCCGACACTTTTCTTCTGCCAGACTAAGTCCAAAGTGTGCCATTCTATGTTTCAGTCGTTCGTAGAACGCTACTGCCTCCTGTTTGTACTGGAAGCATACCACAAAATCATCAGCATAGTTGACGATACCTGCATACCCTTCGAGATTAGGGACTACGATCTCATTAAACCACCAAAGCAGGACGTAGTGCATGTAGATGTTTGCCAGTATTGGCGAACACACTGATCCTTGCCCGCTGCCCTGTTCAGTAGGCTCGAAAACCATATCCCTTACCACTCCTGCTTTCAGCATAACGCTGACCAGCCTGAGTATTCTCGGGTCTTTGATCCGTGCACCTACGAACTTCATCATCCATTCATGGTCGATGTTGTCGAAGAATCCTCTGATGTCTGCATCCAGAACCCAGTTGGTCATATGACCACAGATCTGGTCATCCAGCATCTTCAAAGCGCCATGACAGCTTCTGCCCGGTCTGAATCCCATCATCTGTTCATAGAAGCATGGCTCAAACACAGCCTCCAGCACCCTCTTAAGCGCCGACTGTACGATCTTATCCTCGTAACAGTAAATGCTCAGGGGTCTGGTTTTGCCGTTGTCCTTGGGTATCTCTACCCTTCTTGCCGGCTTCGGGTGATAGGCTCTCCGTTTCAGACGATCCATCAGGTTATCGAGGTTCTCTTCCAACATCACGCTGTAAGCATCTTTGGTGATACCATCGATCCCCACAGCCTTGTCCGCATCCATCTCCTCATGACATTTCGCAAGCAGTTCCCTGTCAATGAGGTGTCCGACGGATGTGAACACCATGTTTGGGTTCTCATTTGAGAGTTGCGCTATTCTCGCCAGTTTCGTTTCCATCAGTTCTCTACCATCTGAGTGTAGTTGATGTTTCCCTTTTGAGATTGTTCCACATGGCAGGGAGCAGGAGGACTCCACTCCCCTTCTCGACTTCCCTCCACCGCTTATTGGTTCACGGCTTCACAGGTACTATTCGGCCATCCGACTTCCCGCAGATCGTTTGCCTTTCTCCCTTTCTGGTCGTCCGGCATACCACTTATACATTATGTCCCATACACACTATATCGGGCTGATATGGGATCTGCGGGATCTCTCCAGTTGACGCTTCTTAATTGTATGACATGAACGGGTCCTTCCGACGCCGCCGCAGTGTAAAGCATCTCACCAAAACGATACTTCACATGTTGACTTCTGCTCTGACAACAGCATTGCCCTGCGAATTGGGTATTTCGGCGCTCAATAGCCGTCCCTGCCACCTAACTGTCTACGCTTAAACCTAACGTTACCGCTACGGTTCCAAGACTCGCTACCGGTGGATTGGTTAGTCCTTACCGGATGGGGTTTACACCCATTATATATGAAGCGCCCTTAGCTGGACGCACTGCCTGACACCAGTGTGACAGCAGTGCCAGAAAAATAGTTTTAGAGGAGTCCCCTTCCGGAGGCTCCTCCCATAATCGCAAAACCGCTGGTAATAATAAAGCTTTCGTTTGACACGTTAGTAACAGGCAGCAAGCCTGACCTACTTAAGGGTCATTGCATCAATTTATTGATATTAAAAGGTGGCAATACAATACTATCCATTTCCGGCTGTGATGTCAGTAAAGTCACCTCACTCCTAAGGTATGGCATTAGAATAGCAACAGCATTTTTATTTATTAAATCTCTTTTTAAACTGCTATCAATATTTTTGTCATCTTCAATGTTAAAGAATCCAGACAGGCTGATTGAAAGAAAATATTCATCCTCTTTATCTGCATTAATTGTTAGAGTAACTTTATAGTCATCTTCCTTATTCCTGCCAATTTGCACGTTAATAGTAAATGACGGATTATTATTATTCTTGAATCCTTTTCGTTGAAATTCAATCTTATCAAATACAATGGCTTTTAATTTTAAAACACTATTAATAGAATCCACCTAATACCTCCCCTTATTAAGCTGCAAGAAGAAAAGCGGCGTCTTCAATCAATTCTTGCACCACACTCTCACCTGATAACAGGTATTGGTCCACTTGATTATACTCATTGATGTAGAGACCATTCAGCAATGATGACATATATGATGTTGCTTCACTTGCTAATACAGCATCCTTAATTGTCTCAGTTATCTCTCCTTCAAATCGGAGACTTCCATAATCAAGCAAAGCACAGCTGTTAACATCAATAGAATAAGGATCCAATGAGGACAATAACTCTGACTCCTCAAAAATGCGCTCAAAAGAATATTTGCAATCCTTACGCAAAATCCGTAATTTATAGTAATCGATTTCCTCGTCGAACTCTCCTTCTTCTGCCTCCATATATTCATCTTTTTTTGGCAAATATATGCTGCCTTCTTTCCAGTCCTCTTCATTATACCCAATGCTAAAACTGTCTTTCGTTCTCTGTGCTGACAATCTAAACGAATCGTCAGCCAAAAACGCATCCCTTAAAGATATTTCATCTGACAGCATTTTAATAATGATTTCTTCATTCACACTGGAGATTAACCATTTTCGTCCTTTACTATTCGATTGACAGCATACGCAAAGGAATAATTCATCTTCTGCGTTATTGCATACAAATAGAATCGGTATATTGCTTTCAAAAAGGACCTTATCTATAAATAATTGTCCTTTCGTAGGAGTCTTAATGAATTCATTCATTTAATTCTTTCCTTATAGCGTATTAGATAATTATCAAAATCATGTATCAAGTTAAATTCAATCCAAGGGGTAGCGTTTTTATATAACCACCAATCAACATGGGATGATTTGCTTTTTTTATTTTTTTCTCTGGCTCTTTGAACAAGACCATGGATTGGATTTGTATATCCTATGGCTATCCGATAGGGGACCTGCATATCAGAATTCAATTTTGCAAATCTTTTAACATCTTTTGGATTCTCATAAGTCGACATCGAATAATTTGAAGGATCAGTTGTATCTACACCATCTTCAACCAAAAAACCATTCTCTTCAAAGGTTGTCAAAAATGAATCTTTATCACATTTACCACTTCGACAGGCTCTGTATACTTTTATGCTCTCTTCGTGGGCCCCGATGGGTAACTTAAATCGCTTATAATAGTCTGGGAATATTTTATCGATTGAAGTCATATTAGGTTAGATAGCGCCTCCTTTTACTTTTGGTAAATTTTATATTATCATTATAACACCCAATTTCAGTTTGTAACAATTAATTCTCTATATTCAGATAGCATCATCGACTCACAGCAGATGCAGACAATAGTGAGGCGTCTAGTGGCACCTGTCACCAAGACAATCCCATCTTACGTATTAATGGTCCAAAGGCATTCCTGATCGCCGCTGTGTGGGCGTACCCGTCAATGCCATTTTCCCCGATGCATTTCTGTTTCCCCGGAAACAATCAGCGAATAGCTACTGTACTTATACAGTAGCGGTTCCCTGACCATCATTGCTTTGACCGGATTGAGGTGTATGTAGCGGCTTACTTCCAGAAAGTATCGTTCATCTTCGATCAGGCTCGCCGCGTAACGTCCTTCAAACAGGTGTCCCGTATATTTATGCCTGTGGTTGAATTCCTCTGCATATACACTCTTAATTTTCTGCATGATACACCACAGCTCTACATCCGAAGTCTCTATTTCCATGTGGAAATGATTTGTCATCATACATACTGAGTGGACCCGGAAAGCAAACTCTTTCATTGTCAGCTTTATAATGTCCAGGAAATGACAATAGTCCGCCTCATTCTTGTATATTGCTGTTCTCCTGTTCCCGCGGCTCATCACATGATAAGTCGCACCGGGATACCAAATCCGTTTTTTCCTTGGCATCCGTTCCTTTCCCGGGATGACTCCCGCCTGATGTATTTGCACAACTGAGTACGAGAAGAGAATTCATCTTTATGGTTTTGATAGCTTTAAGAATGACTCTTTAGATCCTGATCCTTCAGTTATTTGATATCAGTCATTAACATGTATACTCCCCTTGCTTAGCGAATGTATGAGTAAGATACCAGATTTCTCCGCAACTTGAGACGATTTCTTGAACCTCAAGTTGCGGAGGACGCTGATCCTGTCAACAGTGACTTTTACTATGTCTTCGTCCATGGTTTCTCCCATCTGTTATCAGTTGTTATTTATGTTTAAATTGTTTATTACTTCGATTCATCCCCGCAGCTTGCATTATATTAAAATATACTTATATATGAATCATCAGGCATCAATACTCTGCGTACGCCATTATTATTCCCAATATGCAGATTAACTGGATGCAAATTGTATGTGCCGTGACTCAAAGTCGGCTCTTATTTCCGTTTCGAGACTGCCCTCAGTGCTTCCGCATATCCCAGAAGCCTTTCCTGCATGTCCGAATCCATTCGGTTAAACTCCGTAACCAGCCTGCCTACCCTTGTCTCCGCATCGATTGCAAACCACTTCTGCGGGTTTCCGCGGTCTCCCTGTGCCTCTATACCGGAGAGCAGCCACTGCGGCGTCACATCCAGCACCTTACATATGATCATGACCTTCTCTGCTGTAGGATTTGTCTTTTTCTTTCGCCAGTCGCTTATTGTCGACTGCGGAATTCCTGTCTTCTCAGAAAATTCTTTCTGTGTCATATCCAGCTCATCCAGCTTCTGAAATATCCTGTCCCTGATATACATACCGATAACCTCGCCACATGTCCATGTATTAATACTATTATACGGATTCTATCACTGAGCAGACCCGTTGTCAATGTCCTACTCATACATGCATTAGCGACGAACTGGCGAAATATTTCCGCAATATTTCATTAATATTCTCTTAAAGGGGTCTGACCCCAATGTCCGAGATGAACGTGCTCTGCTATGACCCTTATAAACCCGCGAAGGATTTCCCTGAAGGCGTGGAGGTCGTGCGTGGCCTTGACAGGATCTTCAAAGAGAGTGATTTCGTTTCACTCCATGCGCCGAACACGCCTATGACCAAAAATATGGTCAATAAGGATACGCTGGCGATGATGAAGCCCACCGCATTCCTCATCAACACGACGCGCAGCGCGCTGGTCAATGAGAAGGATCTCTATGACGCGCTGACGACCGGCGTAATCAGGGGCGCAGGCCTTGACGCGATCGCCCACGAGCCCATCCTGCCCGATATGCCGCTTGTCAACCTTCCCAACTGCCTCGTCACACCCCACATCGGCGGAAATTCCCGGGAAGCTGCGCTCCGCGCTTCCTATCACGCCGCGATCGGCGTAGTGGAAATGGCTGAGGGCAAGGAGCCCACATGGCCAATCCCTTACATCGATTACGCGACCGCGAAGACCTATGACGATGTGAAGGTTCCGGATCGCAAAACTGCAGGCATTTATGATTATTGATCAGAGACTAAGGATAGCAAGCGCCTTCTAGAGAAGATATGCTGACTTAAACATATAAGCTAAACGGAAATTTTAGGTTGTCAGTCAGGCACCAAGTTTGCTTTCTATTCATAACAACCGCTCTTCAATCTTCTCCATAATTTTCCGACAAGGCGGCAGTTGCCATTGCGTATGAGCCCATGAGTTTTGAAATCTCCAGAATTCCCTGCTTTATCTCATCTCTGGAAAAGTTATGCTTTTCCAGAAATTCATCGTCATAGTTATTAATGTGATCGTAGAAAAGAAGGCCTGTATGAATTGAACTTTCAGCTCCGCTCTCCATTTCATCAATCAGAATGTTCTCCGCTTCACAGATACTTCCCTTGTCTGCAAGAAGGACAATCTTTTGAAGTATGTCATCTCCATTGGTTTGCAGCCTGTTGATTGGCAGTTCATAGTGCAAAGTCGTCTGTTTATTGAGCAGGATACCTATCAAAGCCCTTATAACCTGCTTAATCAGACGCATGATATAGTCCTGTTCATACTGCATCTAGACACCTCTTTCATTTGATATTGCTTTTCCATTATGCTTTTTTAGGGTAGACACTAAGGTTACAGATAATCCGCATATTCTGTTCCCATCGGGAGGATTAGATTTTTAAAATCTGTCAAATATAGTTCATTCTCGTACTCCGATTTTTCCTTTTTCACACGAATCTCCAGCCTGAAATCGAAGATATTGTGCGTTTTAAATCCATGACTCTCCCGCGAGTCCTACGCCCGTCATTTCTGCGCAGTATTTCCTCCTTTGTAGTCATTTTTCTTCTGCTTTTATATTACGGACATCGCAGTTCTTATATAACAGAATCTCACATCCAAATTGAATAAGCAAGTGCTTTTTGTGTGCTATACCACGCATCTAGCAATAAGATTAGAAGCCCCAATCCATTTACTAAATAGGTTCGTTTATACGAATATCGATATTGCAGATATGTTATCGCCGAATATATCGTTTTTACGTATCACCCTATAAATATAATTGAGTACTTATAGGGTCCCTATATTGTAATGTCCGAATTCATCTATTAACGAAAGCCTATTGGTTATCTATTAGTGTGTATATGTTATATTGTCAATACATTATATGCTAGTACTTTGTATTTTCTGATATCTATTTGTTTATTCAAAATTTTATTAGTTAATTGTTAATTAAAGAAAAGAACTCTTCCTATTCTTCCTGCCACCCACACCAAATAATCGTCATGGTTTAAAAAAGCCAACCGTATAAATGGAATGGATTAATTCTTACTGGAAATGCATATATGTTATTGAATAAGAAACCTGTCGGTGAAATTTTGCAGATAGAAACTTCGTGAGAGGTACTCCATAACAACATGACATTTGGAAAAACACAATAGAAACCAATGGCGTAAAAAAAAAGAGAGACGAGGAGGTAATCTATGAAAAACAAAATCGCTTCCATGGAACAGATAATGGAAAAAATTCATGACGGTCAAACTATTATGTTTTCTGATGCTCATGGAGGACAAGCAGCTGATGAGATCATTGATGCAATGTTAAAAAAAGGGACAAAGGACATTACTGCTGTTGCTATAACTGCGGGAAACCCGACAGAAGGTGTCGGTAAACTCATAGTTGCACATCGTGTCAAAAAGATTATTACGACTCATACAGGTTTTAACCCGGAAGCTCAGAAACAGATGGATACCGGAGAACTGGAAATCGAATATGTTCCCCAGGGAACCTGGGTAGAACGTATGCATTGTGCCGCAGCAGGACTTGGCGGGTGCCTGACCCCTACAGGTGTTGGTACAGAAGTGGAGATCGGAAAGGAAAAGCTGACGATAGATGGTAAAGAATATCTTCTTGAAAAACCGATTGCGGCAGATATTGCGTTGCTTAAAGCGACAAAGGCAGACAAGGCAGGGAATATATATTTTTGTATGAACAGTATGCTTGGGCATGACACGATGGCTTTGGCAGCAAAATTTCCCATTTTTGAAGTCGAAGAAGTCGTAGAAATCGGTGATCTTGGCCCCGATACAATTCATATTCCTGCTCCAATCACGGGATATGTTTATCTTAAAAAAAGGCCTCGGGAGATTCCTGTAATGTGGAAAAAACTCTTATCACAGATGGAGGGAGGTAAAAAATAATGGGACTTACAGGAAAAGAAATGATTGCGGCACGATGTGCTAAATTTTTTAAGGATGGAGATTTTGTTAATCTTGGGATTGGTATTCCCAATCTTTGCGTGAATTTCCTGCCGGAGGGTGTCGATATATGGCTGGAAACAGAAATTGGCGCAGTGGGAAGCGGCCCAACACCTAAACCGGAGGACTGGGATCTAAATATAGTAAACTCGGGTAATCTTCCTGCGTCACTTATCAAAGGAGGAAGCGTCTGTGATCTGCAGCGTTCATTCTCGTTTATACGAGGCGGGCATATTGATGCGGTTGTTCTCGGTGCGCTCCAGGTTGATCAGGAAGGAAGTCTTGCCAATTGGAAGATTCCCGGCAAATTTGTGCCCGGCATGGGCGGAGCAATGGATCTTTGTGTTGGATGCAGGAAGATCATTGTGGCAACAGAACACAATGAAAAAAGCGGAGCATCAAAAATATTAAAGAAATGTACACTGCCATTAACGGCGAAAAAATGTGTGACAGATATTGTCACAGAAAAGTGTTATTTCGAGGTTACGGAAAACGGGTTGATTCTGAAAGAACTTGCTCCGGGATATACAGTTGAAGATATCAGAAACTGCACAGAGGCAGAGTTCTCCTGTGCAGACAATATCGGTGTGATGGAATAATTCGGCACCTTTGTTGAATCTCTCGAATATTTCATATGGAGAATAAGAATATGGGATATAAATTGAATGAAGAAGGAAAAGAATTGGTTAACCTGGCAAAGGTATTTTCAGAAAAAGAGCTGAAACCGGTTGTGGCCGAATGTGATCGAAAATGTATACTTCCAATGGAAGTCTATGAGAAAGCATTCGAAATCGGCCTTCACCTTATGGAAATCCCCAAAGAATATGGGGGACTTGGACTGGATTATCAAACGATATTCGCAGTATGGGAAGAAATCGCAAAAACAGATGCAGGTTTTGCAACGAGTCTTGCAGCTAATTCTCTGGCATTAAAGCCTGTACTGCTCGCAGGAAATGATGAGCAGAAAAAATATTTTGCTAAATATATAACCCGGGAAAAAGGAAATGGTTTTGCTGCATTTGCACTGACTGAAGCAGATGCGGGCAGTGATGCCGCGGCTGGAAAAACAACAGCTATAAGGGATGGAAACGAATATGTCATTAATGGAAGCAAGTGTTTTATTACTAACGGAGGACTTGCTCAGATTTATGTGGTATTTGCTCTGACAGACAAAAGCAAAGGCGTTAAAGGTATTTCTGCTTTTATAGTCGAGCGTAATCGAGAAGGTGTTTCTGTCGGAAAGGAAGAGGATAAAATGGGAATCCGGCTTTCTAATACGACAGAAGTAATTTTTGACAATGTCCGTATTCCGGCAGATCATCTGATTGGTACGGAGGGAAAAGGGTTTATATATGCCATGCAGACACTTGATCTTGCCAGGCCGACAATCGGAGCTGTTTCCGTAGGCATCATGCAGAGAGCAATCGATGAAGCTGTCTCTTATGCAAAAATACGATATACGTTTGGAAAACCGATCATTAAGCATCAGGCCATCGCTTTTAAACTTGCAGATATGGAGATCAAAAAGGAAACGGCAAGAGCTTCTGTAATCAATGCTTTAAATATTTATTCTTCCGATGGTGATTTTACAAAGGCAGCCGCTATTTGTAAGGCCTACGCCAGCGATTGTGCTGTACAGGTAGCACTTGAAGCTATACAGATTCTTGGCGGATATGGCTATTCAAGAGAATACCCTGTAGAAAAACTGCTTCGTGATGCCAAAATCATGCAGATTTTCGAAGGGACAAACGAAATACAGCATGTAGTCATAGCCGGCGCCATTTCCCGTTAAAATTACAAATATGAGAATGTGGGCATATGAGACAAAATATGGCGTCCCGCAGGACGCCAGTAAGTCGGGCATTCGAAAGTAAAAATGCTTTCAGGGAGGAGGAGAATCCAATAATGAAACTGGAAAAGATTGTTTATAAAATAGAAAAACATATTGCTTTAATCAGTATGGATTACATGAAAAATCTAAATGCCATTGATGAACAGATGGCAGATGAACTGATCTACGTGATTGACCAAGTAGAAAAGGATCCGGAAGTAAAGGTTGCTGTTCTCAAAGGTACAGGAAAAGTGTTTTCTGCCGGTGGAGATATCAGCTTTTTCTACAAATTGATCCAGCAGGGAGGCGATCCGAATATGGATTCGCTGATTGCGAAAGTAGGAACAGTCGCAGATGGGATTAAAAAAAGCAGCAAGATATATATTACTTCTGTTGCAGGACCAGCAGCCGGTGCCGGTTTATCTTTAGCCATAGCAGGTGACTTCATGATATGTGCAGAAAATGCGAAGTTTATTCCGGCTTTCGTAAACGTGGGACTTGTTCCTGATACTGGTGCTGCCTTTCTTCTTACAAAAGCGATTGGAACATCGAAAACAATGGAGCTTGCGATTACCGGACGGGTAATGGATGCGGCAGAGGCAAAAGCTACAGGTCTTGCTTACAAGGTAACACCCCCGGAAGAACTGGATGCAGTTACTATGAAATTTGCCGAAAAACTTGCAACAGGACCATTGATCTCCTATAAGAACATCAAGAGACAGATTTATGATGCTGCATATGCAGATTATAAAAAATGGCTTACAGACACAGAAATGGCAACCCAGGCAGAATGCGCCTGCACGGAGGACTTTAAGGAGGGTGTAAAAGCATTTATAGAAAAGCGCAAACCGCAGTTTAGCGGCAGATAAAATCTGAGTTAATAGATAACCTCATCGGGGGTTAAATGGGGCCTGGACGGCATGAAGTACTGTTCAGGCCTTGATTATTTATTCCCTTGCTGTTCAGCTATGTTCTTCGTCGTTGCCTACGCGTACTCAGGACTTTCACCAGTTAGAGCGCGCCCATGGCGCGCAAACCCAAAATACCCCGCCAGGGCGGATACCCGGCAGGGTGATTATACAGATTGTTTTAATAATTCGAGGCACGCTTATGGAATCTTACACAATAATATCTTGATCGAAATCAACGTCCTTGTGTGAAGAAGGAAGAATCAGGCGCTGACATCACCGGTTGCGACTATGTTGATGCCCGTACCACAGATGTTCTCGATCAGGACATCGTAGGTCTTCACGGGGAGTGTGACTTTCAGCTTGCGAATCTCCGTCATGCAGTCCATGAGTTTTTCCTTCGGTACAGGGGAGGCGGAGCGCACGGGAACAAGGGGGGTCTTCTGACTGGTGGTACGGGCGGTTGATGTAACGATGCGCACAGGATGTGCAAATTCATTACGGGCGTATTCTTCGCCGCGTTTGCAGGTATATCCTTCAACGGATGTGATTGTATCGCCTTCTCCCTCTACCATGATGTGGCAGCCCATAGGGCAGACGGTGCAGATGATCTCTTTTTTCATTATTTCCTCCATTCGCCGCGGATCTGCATACTGCAGTTTTTAAATGCGGCAATCCTGTAATCTTTATTCTGTATCCTAGCCGCTCACCGGATCTCCGGTCGGTTCCAGTTATACGGCTCTTTATCCGCAACAGCGGTGTACATTGTCTGCTGTCGTCAGCCAGTCTCTGATTCTGCGGGAATCAGTCCCCCAAACCATACAGAGTGGACAGCGAGCCCAGTCGGTTTTTAATCCTGTGTGGAATCGTACATCGTAGGATGCAATCAGGTTATCTAATAGTTCCTCTTTTGTTTCACATTCCTTCAATTTTTTCCAATCTTTGGGTGTAGGCACCAACGTGGAACGAAACAATCCTTCCAACAGACATAAAAATGCCCCCTCTCAGATAGAACAAGATTTTTTATATCGCTTGTCTACCTGGAAGGGAGCATCTCAGCTGATTAATCAGCAAGATGCAACAGCCCCTTCCTTTTTATTGACTCATTCCGGCAGTATCAGACAACTAGCTTCAAGCAGAGTACTCATAATATTTTTATGTTCATCGTACAGTTGTCTTATGATTGAAATGCTGTCAAGGAGCGGCTGCGTGAGGAGTTTTTGCTGGTGGTAGAGCAGCACGGATTCACGCAGGCCTTTCAGTTCCTCTACCGGGAATTCGTTCAACGCCGAGAAATAGTAAGGCTGGGAATTATACAGGTACTTCAAGATCATCGGCATGGAGAAGAAGATGCCGTAGCCCTGTGAGCATAGGGAAACGATAGAGCTGGTGAGGGAGGTCTTGACTCTGATAAAAGGGTTCATTCCTGCATTTTTGATCTTGGACACAATGGTTCCATGGAGAGCGCTGTTCTCAGGATGGAGGAACATTGGGAAGCCGGCAATATCTGTCAGAGAAACGCCATTGAAAAAGCGCTGCTTATAATTCAGATATTCTTCTCCATAGACTTGCTCCATAAGAATGTCAGAAACAACAGCATAGTAGTCATTGTCTTCTAAATGAATTACATGAAACATATCCGGGTCAAAAATCTGAGATGCATGATGAATGATCGGCAACGCCAGATCTACCTCATTGTCGCGTATGGATCGTGCCAGATCCGTTGATTTTTTCTCTACAAGGCGCACTTGCATGTTAGGGTATTTATCTGAAAAAAAAGGCAGGAATTCACTGATAAAGGCGGTGGAAAGGTTCGGCGGCAGGCCGATTGCAATCTCTCCGTGAAGGGCACTGGAGGAGGTGGAGAGCTGCTCGATCAGACGGTTTTCGCGCTCAATGATAGCTGAAGCCGCTTCTAAAAAGAGTTCTCCTGCGGGTGTGAGTTTGAGGGAAGGCTTTCTCTCAAAGAGTTTGACGTTATATGTGTCCTCCAGACGACGGATATGCATACTGACCGCCTGCTGAGTAATGTAAAGTGCGTTGGCTGCTTTTGTAAAGCTTTTTAATTCTGCTGCCTTCATAAAACATTTAACATCGAGCATATTCATATTTTCATCCTCCGATTCAAGATGTAATTACATACTATCACAACTGATTAGTTGTGATAAGTACAAAATTATGGCGATTTTCTTTTTTAACATAACGCTATATAGTTTTCATATAAGAAATATGATTTTGGCAACAGGCAACTGCCAGGAGGTGAGCATGAAGATTGGTTTTTTAGGATTTGGGGAAGCAGCGTCATCGATTGCAAAGGGACTTTTTGAAGAAGGTCTCTCTGGTGCTTACTGCTATGATGTGATGCAGGATGATGAAAGATTTGCGAAAGCTATTGCAGACCGGGTAGCGGCCTGTGAGGGAACCCGAAGCGAGTCTGCTGTAGATGTCTGCAGAAATGCAGATGTTGTGATCTCTGCGGTACAGTCCAATTATGCGGTTTCTGCAGCGCAGAGCGCCATGGACGGAATTCATGAAGGACTCATTTTCATGGACGTGTCGACCGCGACACCTAAGGAAAAGAAAGAAATTGCTGAAGCAGTGGAGGCAAAAGGAGCTTCGTTTGTAGATGGAGCGATGATGGGAGCCCTTTTAAAGAGCCGCCACAAAGTGCCGATGCTGTTGAGCGGCAACGGAGCTGCAAAAGTGAAGGAACTGCTGGATCCTTATCATATGAGACTGGATGTGGTTGGTGATGTTCCCGGAACAGCAACCAGCATCAAGTTCATCAGGAGTATTACGGCGAAAGGCCTGAGCTGCCTGCTCTTCGAGTCTCTTCAGACCGCCCAGAAGTTCGGCGTCGAGGACACGATCGTTGCTTCTTTCCTGGACACCTTTGGTGATGGTTTTATTGAGATTATTAATGGCTACGTATCTGGGGCGATTATCCATGCGGCACGCAGAGAGCATGAGATGCTTAATGTCGTAGACTTCCTTAAGAGTGAGGCTCTCCCTTATACAATGACTGAGGCGACCCGTCAGAAACTGGCGTGGATGCGGGATGAAGATTTCAAATCTAACTTTGAGAACGGAGTTCCCCGCGACTGGAAAAAGGTACTGGCAGGCTGGAAGGTAAATGGATGATAGTTAATGGGCTGAACAGTCCGTAAACCGGAGGTGAGAATATGGGCGTAAAGAAAATCACAGTGCCTTACCGGGGCGAGCCGCTAGATCTGAAGGCGGGAGATTTTGTAGAGTTTACCGGAAAGATTTACTGCGGACGTGACGCGGTTCTGCCACACGTCGTTGCGCTTGCGGATGAAGGTCGACTTGGCGATTACGGGATTGATCTGGAAGGAGCAGTTATTTTTCATACAGCGGTCAGCTGTGCGGGAATTGCGCCGACAACATCCAGTAAGCCGGAAATAGAGGGATCGGTTGTGCCACTGTCCGGGCATAGAGCATTGTTCCATCTGGGCAAAGGACAAATCCAGCTTGAAACGGTGGAAGGACTTAATCGCAATCATGCATACTTTCTGGTGACACCTCCTGTTGCAGCCCTGCTGACGGCGACCATGTCGGAATACAAAGCAGTGCTTCATCCGGAGTTCGGGATGGAAGCGTTTTATGAGATTACTGTAAGGGATTTTCCGGCGATTGTGGCGGTTGCAAACGGTGAGACAATCTTTTCGTAAAGGGAGGAAACAGAATGGTAGCACTTAATCAGGTGAAGCTGGATGTAGCCGATGCCGTTGTGAAAGCCAGCTCCCACTGGAGGGAAGATCAGCTGGCATGTTGGCAGAATGCAGCTGAAAAAGAGACAGAATCAATTGCGAAATGGATAATGGAAACATTTCTAAAAAATGCGGAGGCAGCGGATTGTCATCATTCCGCGCTCTGCGATGATACAGGCACGCCGCATCCTTTCCTGGAAATCGGAGATGAAGCGGTTCTGCCGCCTGGATTCTTTCTGGCAATGGAGGAAGGAATCAGGAATGGCATGAATACGGTGCCGACTCGCCCGATGGGTGTCAAGGGAAATGATCTGCAGCGAATTGACCAGAGCATAGGGCTCTACGATGAACCGGGAATGCTGAAGCCGGCCCCTGTACAGGTCCGCCACATTCCGGGCAATAAGATCCGCTTTACAATCCTTATGCTCGGCGGAGGCCCTGAAATCCGCAGCAAAACACAGCCTATCTTCCATATGCACTCTGTGGATCATGTTGTGGATGAAATGATCGCATGGGCGATCCCGCAGGTGCAGAAGCTGGGATGTCAGCCTTGCACATTGTCTTTTGGACTGGGCAGGACGGCTGTGGAAGCTTCCTCCCTTTCTCTGGAAGCAATGAAGGACGGTCGCTATGACGTTCAGAATGAGATGGAAAAGAAAATCACAGACGCAGTGAATGCCAGCGGAATAGGTCCTGTCGGACTTGGCGGAAAGACATCAGTTCTGGCAACCTTTATCAAGATTGGCAACATGCGCGCAAGCGGCTTCCGCGTCGTTTCCATGAGACCCAACTGCTGCATGGAAATCCGCAAGTCAACCTGTGAATGGGTTTCTGAATAAGAGGATTTGTAATGAAAGAATTGATTATCGGTGCATATGACCTCCATATGCATCCCGCACCGGATGTGCTGCCCAGAAAATTTGATGATCTGGAGATGGCAAAACGTGCAAAAGAGAACGGAATGTCAGGGTTTGCGATGAAGTCTCATTATTTCTGCACTGCAGACCGCGCAGCTATTGTAAAAAAACAGTATCCGGACATTGATGCTGTAGGAACCATTACGCTGAACTGCTCTGTCGGAGGGATCAATCCGATTGCCGTGGAGATGGCGGCCAGAGCGGGTACGCGGCTTGTCTGGTTCCCGACCTCCGATTCCGAGAACGAGCAGGGACGTCTGCGTCGGGGAGAGACTGGCAAGAAGCTTCCGTACTGGGCCAAGGTGGCTATCGATATGCGCGAAAAAGGGATTGAGATTCCTTCCATTTCCGTGCTGGACGAAAATGGGGAACTAACGCCGGAGACACATCAGGTTTTGGATGTCATCTCGCGGCACGGTATGATTTTGGCGACTTCCCACCTGGATAAAAAAGAGACTTTTGCCCTGGTGAAGACAGCAGCCAAGGAACACTGTGTGGAACACATTATTCTTACCCACGTCGATTTCCCTACAACCTTTTATACGGTGGAGGAGCAGAAGGAGCTGCTAGAATATGGCGCCTATATGGAGCATTGCTTTGTGACTTATGATACAGGTAAGGTTTCCTTTGACACTGTTGTAGAGCAGATCCGCGGCGTCGGAGCGGAACATGTCATTCTCTCAACAGATTGCGGACAGACGACAGGCCTGTATCCGGACGAAGCGCTTGAAGTCTTCACAACAAGTCTGTATAAAACGGGCTTCTCCAAAGAAGAGATCCACCTCATGACCAATGTAAACCAGCGAAAGCTGCTTGGGATTATATAATTGGCTATAGTTTTTAGCAACATAACAAGGAGGATAATATGAAAAAGAAACTCGCAATTCTTATAGCAGCAATGATCAGTTTTGGATTAACTGCCTGTGGCGGTTCATCCGCCAGTACAGGAAATAATGCTTCCGCACCTGCGAGCGAAAGTGCATCAGCAGAGGAAGCTCCGACAGAAGAGGCAGCTGCGGACGGTGCTATTACAATCAGTGATACGCATTATGATCTGACACTCGGTACAGCAGCAACCACCGGCACTTATTATGTCGTCGGAGCAGCGATTGCCAATGAAGTTGACAAATCCAACGATAATCTGACTGTTGTGGCTCAGGCTACTAACGGTGGTGTTGAGAATGTAAACCTCTGCATGTCTGGTGAAATGGAGCTCGGCTTCACAAACTCTGACGCGGCTTATTGGGCATCCAACGGCGGCGGAACCAGCTTCTACGAAACATATGCAAACGCAGGTGATATCAAAGGCGTCATGAAGCTCTATGAGAGCGAAGGTCATATGATCACAATGGCAAAATCCTCAATCGAGACCTATGAGGATCTGAAGGGCAAAACCGTATGCCTTGGACCTCCGAGCAGCACAATTCCTGCGATGTCTATTTCAATCCTGGAAGCTTACGGAATCGATCCGGAGAAGGATATCACACCTGTTTACTACTCTATTTCGGAAGGCCTTGAGAAACTGACTGATGGCGTAATCGACGCAACCTTCTTCGTAGCCTCAGCCCCCGCTTCGGGTCTGACTAGCGCGGCTGCGACATCTGAACTGAAATTTGTCGATGCAGATCCTGAGATCCTCGCAAAAGTTGTGGAGAATTATCCTTACTATGTCGTTGCTTCGACCAAAGTGGGCGCGTATCCTACCTTAAATTCTGTAAATACGCTGAAGATTTATACAGAGATCATCGCTTCCGGGCAGGTTCCGGATGAGGCAATCTATCAGTTTGTCAAGGGTGCAATTGAAGGCCATCCAAACTATGTGGATGCGCATGTAGCCTGCCGGGAAATCGTCGCAGAGACAGCATATCAGACGTCTGCGGAGCTTCATCCCGGCGCAGCTGCTTATTACAGAGAGCTTGGCCTTATCGAATAACCTGTAAGTCAGACGAAACGGATCCTATAGTTTAACGACCGACCGCCTCCGTCCCATCAGGGACGGAGGATACAGGAGAAATGACATGGAAGAAACGAAAGAAAAAAGCAGGCTGGAAATCATAGTGGACCGAATTGTTATTTGTCTTGCAGTAGCACTTGCCGCGTTCCACATGCCGACTGCTTCTTATGGAACCTGGACATCTTATGTTCTCGCATCTATTCACTGGGGGCTGATCGGGAGCTATATTGTTCTGCGTCACCCCACCAAAATCAAATACTTCGGACCGGTTTTTGATGTATTGATTATTATACTTACGGTTGTCTCCTGTGTTTATCAGGTACAGATGCAAGCTAGACTAGTCAGGATGGCAGGCTTCTATACTTCTATGGATACAATCATCAGTATCATTACAGTGCTGATTGTTCTGGAAGTGGGAAGGCGTGCCGTAGGCAATATCCTTCCGGCAATATGTTCCATTTTCCTGCTGTATTGCTATTTTGGAAAATATGTGCCCGGGCTTCTTAGAACCTCTAAATTTACTATCAAGAGAATAGCAATCTACCTGTATACCGCAAGTGACGGTATCTTCGGACAGACGCTGTATGTCAGTGCCAAGTATATTTACCTGTTCATTCTTTTCGGAGCGATTCTGGAGCTGACAGGCGCGGGACAGTTTTTTGTCAATCTGGCTTTTTCACTTGTCGGACGTGCGAGAGGCGGGCCTGCACAGGCGGCGATCTACTCAAGTATGCTGATGGGTATGATTAACGGCTCCGGTGCAGCCAACGTGGTAACGACTGGAACTTTTACAATCCCTCTTATGAAAAAGATTGGGATCAAGCCCAGCACGGCAGGAGCTGTGGAGACGGTTGCTTCTTCGGGCGGACAGATCATGCCGCCGGTTATGGGAGCGGTGGCGTTCCTGATGGCGGAAATGACGGGAATTGAATACTCGAAGATTGCAGTAGCAGCATTGGTACCGGCAATTCTTTACTACGTAACACTTTCCGGATCAGTCTACTTTATTGCCAGGCGGGACAATATCAGCGCCAGCAGTGAAGATGATATACAGCCCTTTATGATTGTCTTAAAAGAAGGCTGGTTATATGGAGTACCGCTGATCCTGTTGATCGTGCTGATCATGACCAACATGAGTGTACAGATTGCGGCATTTTACAGCGTGTTGGTAACCCTGGTCATCGGATTTATCAAGAATCGCAAGAATATGACGATCAAAAACCTGCTTGCAGCCTGTGAAAACGCAATTGCCAGTATTGCACCGGTCGCAGCGGCATGTATTCTTGCTGGCATTATCATGGGTTCCATGAGCCTTACAGGCTTTGGCCTTAAGATTAGCAGCCTGATCGAGCACCTGTCCGGAGGCAATCTGCTGTTCGCTCTGTTGTTGTCAATGATCGTCAGCCTTCTTCTGGGAATGGGTCTTCCGACATCGGCAGCCTACATGGTCCTCGCTATTTTAGTAGCTCCGGCGCTGATGAACCTCGGTGTTAGCAAAATCGCGGCACATTTGTTCCTGCTGTATTTTGGAGCACTGTCAACAATCACTCCGCCCGTAGCGCTGTCTGTTTTCGCCGCCTCGGGAATATCGGGAGCAGGTGTTTGGGATACCGGTTGGGATGCGATCAAACTTGCAAGCACAGGATTTATCATTCCGTTTATCTTTGCATTTGACAACAGTCTGCTGCTTCTGGGATCACCCGTTAAGATCGCAATAGCAATAGCAACTGCAGCGGCAGGTTGTATGGTCATCGCAATGGCGGTTTCCGGATGGATGATGCGAAATCTTAACACGGTGTATCGCCTGCTGCTCATGGCTGCCGGAATTTGCCTCATTATATCGGATCCAATCTGGATTAATCTTGTGGGCTTGGCAGCAACTGTATTGATCATCGCAATTAATGTCAAGGGCGCCAAGGAGGCGCATGCATAGTCAAGGCGTCAAGGAGACGCAGGCTTAGCTAATAGAAAGAAAGAGATAGGAGTGCACTTTGAAATGGCAAACTATGAAAAACTTCCCCCGCTGATTCCTCAGGAGCTTATAGAAAGGGCATCCAAGCTCAGCAGCGCAAATCTTTGTGACGGCATGAAGAAAGTCGGGATCCTGAAGGGACACAATATGGATCCATCGATCAAACCGGTAGCGGACTTTATGAAAACTGTCGGTACAGCATGCACGGTAGAGACTAAAGATGGTGACAACCTTCCAATCCATGTGGCAATTTACAGCTGCCAGCCCGGGTATGTAATCGTGGTCAGCGGAAAAGCCTATGAGGGAAGCGCTTATATGGGCGACCTTATGGGAGGTGCTGCGGACGCAATCGGTGTCAATGGCATTGTAGTCGACGGCTATGTGAGGGATAAGGTTGGACTTACGGAAAACGGGATGCCTATTTTTAGCAGAGGATTCCGCCCTTACAGCCCTGCCAAAAAAGGTCCCGGCGGACTGAATATCCCCGTGGAATGTGGTGGTGTTAATGTGCAGCCAGGTGATTTGATCCTGGGCGACTATGATGGTGTTGTATGCATTCCGAGAGATCAGATTGAAGCGGTACTTGTAGCTGCAGAAGAAAAAATCGCTTACGAGGATAAACGTGTAACTGCGATCGAAAACTATAAAGTCTGCCGAAAAAATGGAGAACCGCTCCCGGATCTGACACCCGGATGGGTAAAAGATATGCTATCTGATCAGAAATGAGGAGCTCTCAATATGCCGAGAATTCAGGTATAAAAGCTCAAGGGCAGATCTCAAGAGCAAAAACGGACACTTGCAAAAGAAGTAACGAGGGCAGTATCCAAAGCATTGGGAATACCGGGTATTCAAAGTTGTTAAGGTCTGTTTCTGGTAGGGTCTGACTTATCGGGCCATTTCAACTGACCAGCTAAACTGTATCTTCTTCAATGACATCCCCAATCCCTCGTAAATAAAGGAGATTGTCCGTTTTAGGAGTACACAATCGACTGGTCCCAATTTATAATCTCTGTGACATTTTTTTAGGAATATTTCAAAAATCACTTGACATTGCTAAATAAATGTGCGGCCGCCTTATCTGAACGAGATCAGATAAGGCGGCCCTTAGCTGTCCCTTATCCCTGGATATAACAACACTCTGATTTGTACTGCACAGAGACTTCTTTGGATCCAACAGCATTCGTCACCCTCCTGTCATTCCCCATGTGCCAAATCAACCATATG
>Ga0256407_10001407_pt1 | contig 51029 bp, 36 predicted proteins | sample RumenRJG_04DNA_FD_193489 | JGI IMG/M metagenome (GOLD analysis project Ga0256407, IMG submission 193489) | Bovine rumen microbial communities from Lethbridge, Alberta, Canada - RJG_04 | ecosystem: Host-associated > Mammals > Digestive system > Stomach > Rumen | place: Canada: Alberta... | reverse complement strand
AGAAGGAAAACCGCCAACAGAACTATTAACTCTGCTTGGCGCTCTCGCCTATCTGCTTGTTGATCTCTTCCAGACTGATCTTCTTCCTCACCTTCACACGGTCGAAGCCCTGGCCATAGACACCTGTCACGGCACTCTGCGCCACAAAGGCGTCGGGGTCGATCTCGTCGATGAGGTCGAAGATCAGACTCGACTCGCTACGCTTGGCAATACAGAAGATGACCTTGATGTCCTTTTTAGAATAGAAGCCGTTGCCGTTGAGCGTGGAACAGCCACGGTCCGCAATCTTGTTGATGGCCTCGCCAATTTCCTGATACTTATCCGAGATGATGAGGAACTGCACGCTCTGACGCAGCGAGTTGACGACATAGTCCACACAAAACGACACGATGAACAGCAGCACATAGCCATAGAGCACCTTTTCCCACGACCGCAGCACGACATAGCTGGAGGTGATGATGGTCATATCGCAAAGCAAGATGATGCGGCCCAGCGACACGTCGCGGTATTTGTGCACGATAGCGGCGATGATGTCTGAGCCACCCGTGCTGCCGCCGGCAGACAGCCCAAGCCCCACGCTCGTGCCCATAAACACACCACCGACGATGCACGCCATGAACTTCTGGTCAGAGAGCGCATGGATATTCATGCCGAAAATCTGCTGAAACACCGTGGAAGCCACGGTGAAGACGATGACCGCATAGATGGTCTTGGCACAGAAGCGCCAGCCGAGCACGGCGAGCGCCGCGATGAGCAGCAGGGCGTTGAGCACGAAATAGGTGTTCTGCACCGGTATGCCCGTACCCCAGTAGACGATGGAGGCAATACCCACGATGCCGCCCGTAGTGATCTGGTTGGGCACGAGAAACACGTTCACGCCGATGACTCCCAAGAGCATGGCGATGGTGATGATGACGTAGTCGCGTATGGTGCGATAGACCGACTTACCTTTTCTTCTTTCCATTCTGTCGCTTAGTAATTACCGTTTCTGATTTCTATGGTTATCTCGCGGAAGTCGCGCCGGCCCTCAATATAGTCGGCATAGAGCTCTTCCGCCGCCCGTCCCTTGAGAAACTGACATGCCCCGCAGTTGTCGCAGTCGCTGATGCAGCGGAAGGCCTCAACGACAAACTGCTCGCGCTCGCGCCGCGTGGAGTGCTGAATGTCCGGTGGTGTCATCGGCGCTGCCTCCCCGCAAAGCGCTCGCTGTATTCCCGGTTGATGTCAGCCAGCTCCCGCTTGCCGTCAATATAGTCCTGATAGATGCCGTCGACAGAGCCGCCGCCAAGCCAGCAGCTCGAACAGTTCTCGCAGCCGCCGGCCCCACAGTCGAGCGATCCCCGGATGATGCGGACGCGCTCCTCGCGCGTCGTGTCCTTGATGAGTATACTTTTTCCCATGGTCTTGCTTATTTGATTATTACGGCAAAAGTACTAATTTTCTGTTATATCTTCCCTCTTTTCCCCTGTATTTCTTTTCTTCAGAGAATTGTCACCCACGACACACATTATATTATAGCGGAGATTTGTGCGAAGCTTGCTTCGGGCAAGACGATGACGGTGAAGCACCCAAGGGCAGTAGCCCTTGCATCACAGCAAGGGTTTTATCGGTTTTGGTCAAAGAATGTTTCAAAACGAAGAGAATGTCTATAAAAAAGCTATCGAACGATGATTCTTAGAAAAAAAGTACTATATTTGCAAGGTAAGATTAAAAACAAAAATCAATGACTATGATGAAACCAACCATTCAGATACGCTGCAAAAACAATGGGCAGACGCTCACCGCGCCCATTGGCAGCACACTTTCAGAAGTGTTTCACAACGCAGGTATTGACATGAAATACGGACCCATCTGCGCCAAGGTCAACAACAAGGTGGAGGGGATGCACTACCGCATCTACCACAACAAGGACGTGGAATTCCTCGACATGACCTCCGGCTCGGGCTCGCGCAACTACACCCGTTCGCTCTTCTTCGTACTCTGCAAGGCTGTCCACGACCTCTATCCGCAAAGCAAGGTGGTCATCGACATCCCCGTGAGCAAGGGCTACTACGTCGACCTGACCATCGGCCACGAGGTCACCGACGACGATGTGAAGCGCATCCGCCAGCGCATGCAGCAGATCATCGACGCCAAGATGCCCATCCGCCGCTTTGAGGTGCCCACCGAGGATGCCGTCAGGATGTTTGAGGAGAAAGGCGACAAAGCTAAATCAAAACTCCTGCGCAGCGCCGGCTCGCTCTATACGACCTATTACCAGATCGACGACTATGTCGACTACTACTATGGCTCACTGCTGACCAACACGTCGAAGATCTATCTCTTCGGACTGGAGAAATATTTCAACGGACTGCTCCTGCGCATTCCCGACCTCAAAGATCCGGGCGTGCTGCCACAGATGACACGGCAGGACAAGATGTTTGAGATCTTCCGCGAGCACCACCGCTGGCAGGAGATCATGGGGCTGCGCACCGTCGGCGACTTCAACGAGATGGTGAAGAAGGGACAGGCTACCAACCTCATCAACGTCTCGGAGGCCCTGCAGGAGAAAAAACTCACCGAGATCGCCGATGAGATTGCCAGCCGCAAGGACGTGAAGCTCGTGCTCCTCGCCGGTCCGTCTTCCTCCGGAAAGACCACCACCTGCAAGCGTCTGAGCATACAACTGCTGGCCAACGGCATCAAACCACTGCAGATCTCGCTCGACGACTATTTCGTTGACCGTGAGCACACGCCCAAGGACGACAAGGGCGAGTATGACTACGAGAGCATCTACGCCCTGAACCTCAAGCTCATCAACGACCAGTTCAACGCGCTCTTCCGTGGTGAGGAGATAGAGTTGCCGAAGTATAACTTCCAGACGGGACGCAGCGAGAAGAGCGGCAAGAAGCTGCGCATGCAGCCCAACAACGTCCTCGTCGTCGAGGGCATCCACGCCTTGAACCCGGAGCTCACCGCTCAGATCCCCGAAGCACAGAAGTTCCGCGTCTATGTCTCGGCACTGACCACCATTCTGCTCGACGACCACAACTACATCCCCACGACCGACAACCGACTGCTGCGCCGCATCATCCGCGACTATAAATACCGTGGTGTCAACGCCCAGGAGACGATCCACCGCTGGCCGTCGGTGCGCGCCGGCGAGAACAAATGGATCTTCCCCTATCAGGAAAACGCCGACGTGATGTTCAACTCGGCCATGCTCTTCGAGCTCGCCGTCATCAAGCAGCAGGCCGAACCGCTCCTGGAGCAGGTGCCGGAGAACTGCGAGGAGTACAGCGAAGCTTACCGCCTGCGCAAGTTCCTGAAGTATTTCCAGCCCATCCCTAACCGCGACATCCCGCCGACGAGCCTGCTCCGCGAGTTCCTCGGTGGCAGCTCGTTTAAGTATTAATAGGGCGCAATGGACATTTCCCGTGGCACGGACAGGCGCATCGGATCAACCCCGTGTATGGAGAAGAGAGCTCACGAACATGATCCTTTTACAACAACAAATAAAACACTTGCCGTGATGCAATAAAAACACTGTCCGTCATTGCCGATTTGTTGCAGGGCGCGGCAGCATTAGGGAATCAGAGATAGTAATTGGAAGTTACATTGCGATAGCCTGTTTTTAAGGTTTTCCTTTGTGTCTGCGCCAAGATTCGACGAAGGAGAATCTGCCATTTGCGGTTTGAGGGCAGTAAGAGGCGTGCCTCTCATAAGCCCTCAAACCGAAAATGGCAAAGGGCCTTAGCCCTTGGCGCTGACACAAAGAGGTTTTTCTGGTTTTGGTTCAAAAAAACTATTTTCCTTGAGCTATGCCCTCTCTAACCAACTACGGATCTGTAATTCTCTTACGCTTTCAACAATTTCAAGCAACAATCATGAAAAGATGGCAGAAAAGAGGCAAAAAATATGTTTTAAGAAACCACCGCAACAAAAGTGCATAAACATTTGGTTATATCGCAAAGAAAACTTAACTTTGCCGAGAAATCAACGAAACTAAGTAATACCGAACAATCTTCGAGACACAGAAGATCTTATACTATCAATAAAACACAAATTGTATGGCAGAAAAAGTAGAAGTAAAAGAGTTGGAAGACGTGGTGGTCCGCTTCTCGGGCGACTCCGGCGACGGCATGCAGCTGGCCGGCAACATCTTCTCCACCGTGTCCGCTACTGTGGGCAACGGCATCTCCACATTCCCAGACTATCCCGCTGACATCCGCGCCCCGCAAGGCTCGCTCACCGGCGTGTCGGGCTATCAGGTTCACATCGGCGAGGGCAAGGTCTATACTCCAGGTGACAAATGCGACGTGCTCGTGGCCATGAACGCTGCTGCGCTCAAGACACAATATAAATATGCCAAACCCCAGGCTTGCATCATCATCGACACAGACTCCTTCGGTCCCGTCGACCTGAAGAAGGCCGACTTCCACAGTGATGACTATCTCGGCGAGATGGGCATCGACCCCGACCGCGTCGTGGCCTGCCCCATCACACGCATGGTCAAGGAGTGCTTGGCCGACGACGGCATGCCACCAAAGGCCGTGCTGAAATGCCGCAACATGTTTGCACTCGGGCTCGTCTGCTGGCTCTTCAACCGCGACCTCACCCTCGTGGCCAACTTCCTCAAGGAGAAATTCGCCAAGAAACCCGGAGTGGCCGAGGCCAACATCAAGGTTGTCAACGCCGGTTACCACTATGGTGCCAACACCCACGCCTCCGTGCCTTCTACCTATCGCATCGAGACCAAGCACAAACAGCCCGGACGCTATATGGACATCACGGGCAACAAAGCCACGGCCTACGGCCTCATCGCTGCCGCTGAGCGGGCCGGACTGAAACTCTATCTCGGCTCCTACCCCATCACTCCCGCCACCGACATCCTCCACGAGCTGGCCAAGCACAAGAGTCTCGGTGTCATCACCGTGCAGAGCGAAGATGAGATCAGTGCCTGCTCAAGTGCTGTCGGTGCTTCCTTTGCCGGTGCACTGGCTGTGACGTCCACCTCCGGCCCCGGCATCTGCCTGAAGAGCGAGGCCATCAACCTCGCTGTCATCGACGAGTTGCCGCTCGTCGTCATCGACGTGCAGCGTGGCGGACCATCTACAGGCCTGCCAACAAAGAGCGAGCAGACCGACCTGTTGCAGGTGCTCTACGGCCGCAACGGTGAGAGCCCGATGCCGGTCATCGCCGCCACCAGCCCCACCGACTGCTTCGACGCTGCCTATATGGCTGCCAAGATCGCATTGGAGCATCTCACGCCAGTGGTGCTCCTCACCGACGCCTTCATCGCCAACGGTTCGTCGGCATGGCGTCTGCCCGACATCAAGAAGATGCCGCCGATACATCCCCACTACGTCACACCGGAACAGAAATACAAATACACGCCTTATCAGCGCGACCCGAAAAACCAGGTGCGCTACTGGGCCATCCCCGGTCAGGAGGGCTACACACATATCCTCGGCGGACTGGAAAAGGACGGCGAGACCGGTGCTATCTCCACTGAACCCGAGAACCATAACAAGATGGATCACTTGCGCTTCCAAAAAGTCGCTGACATCGAGGTGCCGGACTTGGAGGTAGAGGGCGACAAGGACGACGCCGACCTGCTCATCGTGGGCTTTGGCTCTACCTACGGTCATCTCTATTCTGCCATGACCGAGCTGCGCAAGAAAGGCTACAAGGTGGCGTTGGCACAGTTTAAATATGTCAACCCGCTGCCGAAGAACACGGCAGAGGTGCTGCTCAAATACCGCAAGGTCGTCGTCGCCGAGCAAAACCTTGGCCAGTTAGCTGCCCTGCTCCGCATCCGCATCAACGATTTCGTACCCTTCCAGTACAACCAGGTCAAGGGTCAGCCTTTTGTGGTCAGCGAGCTCGTCAAGGGATTTGAGAAGATCATCGTCACGCCGGAAGAGCAGATGACCGGTCCTACCTTCGAGACCCGCGTGCTGCAATAATCGCCTCTACAAGGGTTTTTATCAGCATCATGAGCTCAATGCCTTAACAAAAAATCAAGTATTATGGAAGCAAAACAAAGCACATCACCCTATACCGCCGCCGACTATAAGAAGGGCCAGCCACGCTGGTGCCCGGGGTGCGGCGACCATTCATTCCTGGCCAGCCTGCAAAAGGCCATGGCCGAAATCGGCGTGCCGCCCTACGAGACGGCTGTCATCTCTGGCATCGGCTGCTCAAGCCGTCTGCCGTACTATGTCAACACCTACGCCATGCAGACCATACACGGACGTGCCGCCGCCGTGGCAACAGGCGCCAAGGTGGTCAACCCCAAGCTCACGATCTGGCAGATCAGTGGCGACGGCGACGGACTGGCCATCGGCGGCAACCACTTCATCCACGCCATGCGACGCAACATCGACCTGAACATGATCCTGCTCAACAACCGCATCTACGGTCTGACTAAGGGCCAGTATTCGCCGACATCGCCCCGTGGCTTCGTCTCGAAGTCGAGTCCCTACGGCACCGTGGAGGATCCCTTCCGCCCCGCTGAGCTCTGCTTCGGTGCCCGCGGCCACTTCTTCGCCCGCGCCGTGGCCTCTGACGCGCCCCACACCGTAGAAATCCTCAAGGCGGCTTATCACCACAAAGGTGCCGCCGTCTGCGAAATCCTGCAAAACTGCATGATCTTCAACAACGGGGCCTACGATCCCATCTACACCCGTGAAGGACGCTCAAAAAACGCGATCTATGTCGAGGACGGCAAGCCTCTCGTCTTCGGACCCAACAACGAGTACGGACTCGTGCAGGAGGGCTTCGGACTGAAAGTGGTGGAACTCGGCAAGGACGGCTACACCATCGACGACGTACTCGTCCACGACAGCCACAATCCCGACAACACGCTGCAGCTCAAGCTTGCCATGATGGACAATGAGCACGGCTTCCCCGTGGCCCTCGGTGTCATCCGCGACGTGGAGGCGCCCACCTACGACGATGCCGTCAACCAGCAGATCGAGGACGTGAAGAAGCAAAAGCCTTATCACAATTTCACCGAACTGCTTGAGACCAACGACATCTGGGAGGTGAAATAAGCAAAATCACGACAACCAAAATCAGGAATTATGGCCCTCTATTGGCAACCTGTCCAGGAATAAGAAGAAAGAAGTGTAAACTAAGTTAGGAATAACAAACAAAACTGTCAACCAAAATCAGTACACAACAAGTTCTGAAAGCAGTTGATGCAGGAGAGTTGGCCAATGCGTGGAACATGGTTTTGCTGCTTGACAAACAATCGTTCGTTACGTAGGAAAAGATCTTTCTCTACGTAGCGAACGATCTTTTTCTATAGGATTACAACGTTGGGAACATTGTTTCAACCTCACAAAAACATGTCTTTAACCCCGTGAGAACACAGCTCCGACCCCATGAGAACAGTGTTTTGATGCAATAAGAACTCTGCTTGGTTGCCATAAGAACTCCGCTTGTCATCAACGATATCACCAACAGGAAAGGGAAAAGGCCATGGACAGGCTTGGCACCCATCTTGAGGGAAGGGTATGGATAGTCCGTCGTTGCCGATTTGTTGCAGGGTGCGGCCCTTGTGGCCGTCCGCACCCTATGTTTGTTATTATGGTTTTATCGGCGGACGGCCACAAGGGCCGCACCCGCAAACGGCCGCCGCAGTCGCGAATAGTCGACCACAGGAAATATCCACTGCACCCAAAAATAAAATATAACGAACGGGCCACGCCTTTTTATCATTGTTACCTTTTGACCGCGATTTTTTGGGAGAACGAAAGAAAAGCCGTACCTTTGCATAACAAATCCCAATATTGTATGAAGAGACTATTTACATTTTGCTTAGCAACGCTATTTGCATCCTCGCTCCTTGCCATACCTGCCATGCCGGTGTGGCGCTCCGTGCGTCAGGCCGACGGCACCACGCTCCGGCTGAAACTCGTAGGCGATGAGCACTTCCATTACGCTGTCACCGACGACGGCATTCCCGTAGTGTCTCACGACGGCAACTACTACTACGCTCATATCAGCGGCGGACATCTTGTCGCCTCTGACGTGTTGGCGCATGCGCGTGACCACCGCAAGCTCCATGAGGAGCGTCTCGCCGCATCGCTCTATGAGGTTGAAGCTCTCGACGCTGAGACCCACCGTCAAGCTGCGCAGAGAGTCGGCACACGTGCCGGCATGGTTACGGGTAAGAAAAAAGGACTGGTCATCCTCGTGCAGTTCAGCGACAAGCAGTTTGCTGATCCTACAAATGTGCTGACACTCGGCTCGGGCGAGAAAGATGTCAAGACACTATACAGTGACATGCTCAACAAGGACGGCTATACCGACTCCAGGAGCGGTGCCATCGGCAGCGTGCATAACTATTTCCTCGATCAGAGCAACGGCAAGTTCGACCTTTCCTTTGACGTGGCCGGCCCTGTCACCCTCGACCATCCCTATGCTTATTACGGCGGACATTCCGACAACGGGAATGATGCTAACGCACCACAAATGGTCATCGACGCCTGCAATGCCATCAAAGATCAGGTCAACTTTGCCGACTATGACTGGAATGATGACGGTGAAGTGGAACAGGTCTACATCATCTATGCCGGAGAGGGAGAGGCCACTGGCGGCAACGAAAATACGATCTGGCCACACAAATACGCCCTGAGCGACAGTGGAAATCAGCCGCTGCACTTCAATGGTGTCACCATTGACACCTATGCGTGCAGCAACGAGATAATCCGCGCCGAACTGAACGGCAAGGAACGGGTGTTCTACATGGGTATCGGCACCATCTGCCACGAGTTTTCCCACTGTTTAGGACTCCCCGACCTCTATGACACGGGCTACGGCGGCAATGTGGGTACAGGCAGTTACGATCTGATGTGCTCGGGAAGCTACAACGGCGGACCGGAAGCCCTGCAAAATGTCTATGGCGGATCAGGCATCGGCACGGTACCCGCAGGATACACTTCCTATGAAAAAGCTTTCATGGGATGGATTACGCCGACAAAGCTCGACGACCAGCCGCTCGACGTCAAGAACATGAAAGGGCTGGCTGATGGCGGCAACGCTTATATCCTCTCCAATCCCGACAACAGCAACGAATACTATCTCTTTGAAAACCGCAGCGACAGCCATTGGGACAGCGCGCTGCCCGGGCATGGCCTGCTCGTCCTCCACGTCGACTACGACGCACACTCATGGGCATACAACACGGTCAACGCCGCACGCTACCAGAATCATCCGCGCATGACCATCGTACCTGCTGACGACGACCTCTCCAACGAGACTCTCTTCAGCGACCCTTATCCCACCGATCTGAACAGCCAGCTCACCGGCAGCTCCACGCCTGCACTGAGCTTCTATACGGGCTACAGCGTACCCTCCAATGCCGGACTCTCCAACATACAGCAGGCTGCAGACGGCACAATATCGTTCCACTACAACCCGCTGACCGTCTCAGCAGGCATCTCCGCCGTCACCACTGCCAACAGCGACAAGCAACAGACCTACACGCTCTTGGGCACAAAAGCCGACAACAATACCAAAGGAGTTGTCGTCATAAAGAATACGGACGGAAGCACCAAGAAAGTCATCCGGTAGAAAACAAAGAGAAATTATACTTTCTCAAGTCATCCGGTAGAAAACGAAGGGTAGTTATATACATTCTCTCTCCACGAAAGAATAGTGAGAGATGACTACACATAAAGTTAAAGGCCAGCGCAACAAAATTTTGCGCTGGCCTTTACCATTTTCTTATTGTCGGCTCCGAGAGCTCTGGCTCAGAACAGACATATCTGCTTTGCATCCTTACAAAAGAGCTGAAGTTTAGTCTCTGATGACCTTTCTGACTTCTGTCTTTCCGCTTGCATCCATGGTGCGACGGATGATACATATCACTCTCTCCTACAATTCTTATGTTGCAAACATAAGTATTTCTTTTGATATACACAAACAAAAAAAGAAAGAAAGAAATGATCAGTAAATGGCAACAAAATGTATTATCATTAAGTAGAAGGCAAACAAAAAGAGGGTACCTCATTACGAGATACCCTCATTCTTCCTTTATGTTGTCAAGACACGATTACTTCTTGAAAGCCTGCACTGCTTTACGCGCCTTGCATAAGGAGAAAGCGCGCTGAGCCTTGGCACGGTTGGGATTCATCAACCGAAGGTCCTTTGCCTGGCCGACCATGCCTGTAATATGGATGATGGACGGGTAATAGAACTTATTGAACTCCCCTGCAAACAATCGTCCACCATTCGACTTTAACTTATAGGCATCAATACCAAGTATATTAGCATCGAAAGAAGCGGATGGATAGTTGGCGAATGCCATCAACAGAGCGATCCAAGCCGCATTGCCAGGATGGTTCTCAAACGATCCAGCAACATAGTTGAACTTTGTTGTAGCACCGGCGTTCATATAGGCATCCATGGACAGATACTTGGTGCAGAAGTAATTATTGTTAATAGGAGTACCGTATTTCTCCTTATACTCATTGGCAAAGTCCATGGCAGTCAAGTCCCAAATAGAAGTATACAAGCGATAGGTATTGCCTTCATACTTGAACGTACTCGTCAATTGGTCTCCCTTGACCTGGAACGACAGTGTGGACTGATCGTACTCCAATGGAATGCTCAGGCCTGCATCAGGGAGTCGGAGATACACTTTGCTGCCAGATTGAGCAAGACTACCTGTATACTGCACGTAAAGTTCGTCAATCGACAGAGTCGAGTCTGTGAATTGCGACAAGTCGTAGCCAGTGAAGTAGAACGTCTTGCCGACAAAGTCCTTGAGCTCGGCCTGACGAACAGACACGGTGTCCTGTACGCCCTGGTTATCGACGAAGAGATTCACTTGGCGCAGCTCGCCCGTGGTGTTGGCCTTGAGGGTGACGAGGAAAGCAGTGTCAATCTGTTCCACCTTGGCCAAAGCGTCGTCGTTGTCGCTCAGCAGCTTGGGCTCTGCACCCACCTTGCTAAAGGGCAGCACAATTGTGGTGTCCTTATCGGCAATGGCATAATCGCTCTTACCCTTGTAGGCAAACTCGCAACCTGCCTGCGTGATAGGCACGTTGGTCGAGTCGGCGCCACTCTTGATGGTCAGCATGGCCGAGCGGCTCTCCAACTGCGGGTTGTTGACGACGTTGACGACGACGGAGTCGCCCGTTACCTCGGCCTTAGCCCAAGAGGCGTTGACCGTAGCTGTGGCTGTCTGACCATCCGGGGCCGTGAACTTCACACCACCTTGGTGAGCGTCGGCATCGAAGGAAAGGCTGGAGTTGACCACCCCTACCGTGTTCTCCCTCAGATATTGCTCACCGGCATTGTCATCGCTGCACGCCGTAAAGGTGGTGGCAGCGGCGACGAGCACCATACAAATATTGAATATCTTTTTCATGTGACAAGTCTTTATTTGATTTTAAACTGCTTAGCCGACTCCATGCGATAAGGAGCGAAGTCGAAGAAGGAGCGACGCATGGGATTGATAGCACGCATTTTGTACTCACGGCTACCAGCCACGTTACCTGTGCTTACGCCGCCCTTGGCAGGTGCCGAAGCGGTCTTCACCAGCAGGGGGCTCGTCCAACGCTCCAGATAGCCGAGGATACCTGACGAAGTGAACGGATAAGACTCGAAGGCCTCGATGAAGATTTCCTCCACGTTCATACCTGTGGACTGCAGTGATTGGCCGTCAGGTGTGTACAGCAGGGCACCCTGAAGCGAGATGCTCAAACTTCCGTCTTCTTTGGGCGCAATGGCAAACATATCAAAGAAGTTGTCGCGATAGCTCGACCAATAACTGCCACCACCATAGATGAACACATTGCCGAGGCTATAAGTAGCCCCACTGTTGGTCGATGCTGTACCTATGAGCTGTCCTGACTGCATGAGCAGAGACTGAGAGCCAGCAAGATAAAGGAGTGGGAACTTGAGCGTAGCATACTCCCCTTGAACGGTCAGATAGAGAGCCTTCGAACCGTCTTCAGCCTTGCCGTAACCGATAGTAGCCGACTCAGAGCCACCCTTGAAAGAGAGTTTGTAGGAGCCGAGGAGTGCAGAGAGTTCATACTGGATGGCACCGACCGAAGCCGTATAATCGCCATTTTTAAAGACGATCTTAGCCCTGCGGGCTGTCTTGGTGTCAGTGGTAGCATCTACCTTGATGGTGAGTTTGTTGCCATTCTTGCTGATGTGAACCCAAGAAGCATCACACGTCACGTCGAATTGGTCAAGATGTGGAATGGTCTTGGTCACCGTCTTGCCGTTATAGCCAGAACGGACATCGCCTACAAGCGAGGCAATGACACTTGGCGACACTGTAAACTTACTGGTCACCACCCCTTCGGCAGACAGCGTGAGCTTGTCGTCGTCGTAGGTAAAGTCCTGCACGCTGACACCGTTGAGAGACAGCGGCTGATAGAAGCGCAGACCCTTGTCGGTGAAGTTATAAGCAGTGGTAGTGAGGTAGGTACCATTGTCGTAGATGTCGGCCTGACGGTTAGTCAAGTCGGTGAAGACTAACTGATAGGGCTTGCCGCCGATGGTGAGGTCGGCCTCAGAGGGGAAGAAAGAGTCGCCCATGTCGACCACCTTCTGCATGTACTGTGCGGCGGGCTCGGTAAGCTTACGCAGGTAGAGGGTGTTGCCCGTCTTCTTGCCGTGCACCTTGATGATGTCGCTGCCCACGCTGTCGATGACGAACTCAAAGTCGCCCTTCTCTGCCTGGTACTTGCCATCGGTAGGCGTAGCGTACTTGTGCAGGAAGCTGTTGTAGGTGTCGAAGGACAACACGGGGCCGTCGTCGGTCTTCATCTTGTAGAGAGAGACGAGCTGGCCGTCGTCGGGGTTGTTTTCGAAGCGCACGGTGTCAGCGTCGTTGGAGAAGCCGATGGTATAGGTGAAGCCACCGTAGCTCTGATTACCCTCGGGATAGTAGTCAAACGACCAGCCGTAGGGAGCGCTGACCAGCGCTTCCTGAGCACCTTGCAGGTACTCACTCATACGCTGGGAAGCCGGCTTGTCGAAGATGTCTTCCTGGTCTTTCAAGCAGGACTGCATGAGCAGGGCAGGAAGGGCAAGCAGCGTATATAATATTATCTTGTTTGTTTTCATACTCATTAATCTATAAAACTATTTAAGACTTTTCAGGTCGACATGTCCATTTACCACATTGGTCTCGCGGTTGACCACTTCGTCACGCACCTTGTCGAGGTCGATGTTGAAGGTCTCGCGGTAGTAACGCTTGCAGATGTCGAGCTTCTTCAGCAAAGCATCGTAGCCGGTGCGGTCAGTGACCTTGCCAGTAGTGGCGTCGACGACGAGCGCGCTTTTGAGCAGGGCGTTCCACTGTGCCGGTGTCTTGGTGACATACTCGCTGACCATCTCGGCGAAGTCCTCGCGGGCCTCCTTCTGTGAGTAAGCACTCACGAAGCCACGCCGGGTGTAGCCGGTGATGTAATTGTCAGAGCTCCATGCGTCGTTGACATAGCCGGATGCGGTCACCTTGTCGAACTCACGCGGATAGTCCTTGGTCTGGTTGACGATGTGTACAAACTCATGGTGGATGGTCTTCAGATAGTATTCGTCGAGAGCAGCACGGTTGGTGATGTACTCGTCGAGATGGTTGACACCGAGCAGGCGAATCTTCTTGCCACCCTCGGCAGTACCGAGCTTCATTGTACCATTGTTCTCATACTCGAACTCGCCGAGGAAGCTGAAGAGCTTCGGGAAGTAATTACGCGTGAAGTCGATGCCACCGGCAACCGTATAGGCATCCACACAGGTATATTTAATAATGTGTGCGAGTTCCACGCTCTGAGCGTAGTCGGCCGGTACATCGTAATACTGCATGTCCGACTCATTGTCCTCGTAGCGATACTGTATCTCGATATTGTAAGGAGCGACGAAGTTGGTGTAGAGCCATTTGTCGAAATCGTTCTGCTTGGTCTTCGAGTCGACGATGACGCTCTGGTCAGAGAGATCGTCGTCAGAGCAGGATGTCAGTCCCACTGCCACCATTGACAGAAGCGATAAGCCTAATATATATTTTTTCATACTTTGGTCTGTTTATTAAATCTGTTAGTCGTCATTGCCATTGCGCGGGTTCTTGGGAACGCCGGCACTCACAATACTCAGAGGAATCTGTACGGCCATTCGGGGATCGTCCTGCACGAGCCAGTCGAGATTCTTCTCAAGAGTTCCGTCAGCACCAATCTGTCGGCGCGGAATCTCAATGTTGTAGCGCTTGATGTCGAACCAGCGCAGTCCCTGATGCAACGTCTCAATGCGGCGCAGATCAAGTACACACTGCAACATGCTCTCCTGAACAGAGCCTTCAGCATCGATGTCGAAGTGGGGATGCAGGTGCTTCTTCGGACTGGCCGTCATCTTGTCGGCGTCGCTGTAGGCGTAAGGGATGCTCTTGAAATACTGCTGTACACTCTCTGGCGTGAGTGTGGAGTCGGTCTTGAAGTAGTTGTGCATCCACGTGTTCATGTCGGTGCATGCGGCATCGTAGTCTTTGAGCATGATCTCAGCCTCGGCACGGTTGAGCAGTGCCTCGCCCATGGTGAAACTGACGTTCAGTGCGTGGCGGTAGCCGATGCCCTTGACCTGGTCGGTGTACTCAAACTCAAACGGTATCTTCATGACAACAGAGTAGTCACTCTCGCCCTGGTTGTTGGTGAAGGGATTCCAGATGACATTATTTTTGTTGCCCCAGACGTTGTTGCTGGTCAGACCTTCGGTATCGGCCAGATAGTTGGTGTGGGCATAGCGTCTGTAGTATCTCCACGGCCCCAGTGCAAGTCCGGCATTGCTGGTGCTGGTCTGAATGAGCAGGTTGCACTCCTTCTCGGCAGAGCAGTAGGCCTCGCCAATTTTCACAGCCTGGTCGGAGGTACTCAATGGCATTGCCTCCAGCTCGGCGTAGTCGCGCAGCGAGGCACCGGGGTTGCTGCCTAAGAGCAGGTCGGCATACTTCTTGGCTTTGTCCCATTTCTCATAATAGAGATAGAAACGCACTGCAAAAGCATAGGCAGCCTGCTTGTTGAAGTGATACTTAGGAACAGTATAGCTGTCATTGATCAGAGGGATACCGGCCTCGATGTCGGCCTCCATGTTGGCATAGTCCTCAGCCACAGTACCACGCTGTTTCTGATGACCGTCCTTGTCGACCATCGTCTCTACCTGCTTGCTGTAGTACACACCCATGTCCTTGTCGCTGGTCTTGCTGTTGTAGGCCATGCAGAACTCATTGGTGAGCAGGAAGTTGTTGTAGGCACGCAGCAACAGAGCCTCGCCCTTGCTGTTGCGCAGCGACTCGGTGGTAGCACCACCGAGTTCATCGATGGAGGCCAGTGCCTGATTGGCTTTGCCGACGCACTCGTTAAGATTCATCCACAAGTTCTCTGGCGAGTCATTGCCGTTTTCCTTGTCGTCTTTCCAGAAATACATCAGGTCGCCCTCACGGTCACCGAGGCTGTTCTGCGGGCCCATGTAGTCCATATTGTCGGACCTCAGCTCGTTCTGCAGCAGATTGCTGTTGGTGTTGTAGGCAGTGGTGAGCAGTCCGGCCACCTTGCTGTCTGTGTCCATCTGTGTACGGTTGTCGGGCATCTTGTCGAGGAAGTCTGAGCAAGATGTCATCGATGCCAACAGTGTGGCAACCACCGTAACCGTATATATGATATTCTTTAATTTCATGTCTTTATCGATTCTAAGGGTTAGAGACCTAATCTTAAGGTCAGCGTGAACTGCTTCGGTGTCGGGGCAGCCACACCACCGGTGTTGAAGAACTCAGGATCCTGTCCGTTGAGTTTCTTATCGGCGTAAATAAGGAAGAGGTTGGTGGCCTGCAACTTCAGTGAGAGACTGTTCAGTCCCACATGAGCGATGAGCTGCTTGGGGAAGTTGTAGCCCAGTGACATTTCCTTCATGCGGATGAAATCGCCCTTGGCAATGCGCTCGGAAGAGTAGTTGTAGCTGTTGTAAGCTACAGAGAGCTCACTGTCGTTTTTGTTCTGGCGGCGGCTGGCGATGACAGGGATGGTGGTCACCTTCTCATCGCCGGCGTGGGTCCAGCGGTTGCGGAACTCCTTCGGTGTGGAGGTCAGGTCATCGTACTCATTGCTGAAGACAGGGTCAAGACGCACCTTGTTGCCGAAGCTATAGGTGATGAACACGTTGAGCTCCCAGTTCTTGTAGCGGAACACGTTGCCCAAAGACCCAGTCGTCGTCGGCTCGGCGGGACCCTCATATTTCAAGAACTTCAGCTTTTCGGGATCACGCTCCTGCAAGTAAATGCCGGAGGTGGTGACGTTGCCGTCCTCATCATAGAATGTAGGCAGACCCTCACGGTTCAATCCGGCGAAGGGAATGCTGAAGATAGAGTTGACGGGATAGCCGACCATACTGTAACCAGTACCCTGTACGAGGTCGATGATGCGGGCCTGAGAGAAGAGGCTGGTAATCTCGTTGTGGGTCCAGGAGTAGATGAAGTTGGTCTCCCAACTGAAATCCTTGGACTTGATGTTGGTCGTGCTCAGCGAGACTTCAATACCATTTGATTTCATGGCAGCGACATTGGCAAGATTCCATGGACCATAGAGCGGACTGTTGACATAGCCGATAAGATCCTTGTTGCGACGCCAGTAGAAGTCGGTGGTAAGATTGATGCGGTTGTTGAGGAAACCGAAGTCAAAGCCAAGGTTGAACTCACGCTTCTTCTCATAGGTCAGGTCGCTGTTGCCAATCTCCTCGGCATAGCCCTTCTCCTGTATGGTTGTGAACGGACGCCATGGCACTGTTGCCGTGAAGACAGGCAGAGAGTTGGTCACAGGAGGACGGTCGCCGGTGAGCGAGTAGCTCAGACGGAGCGTAGCGTGGGTGAGCGCATTCTTGAAGACATTGCTGAACCAGCTCTCCTCGTGGGCATTCCATGCACCGGAAACGTTGTAGGTAGGCAACCAGCGGGCTGAAGTAGCCTTGCCTAAGTAGTTGGTACCTTCGTAGCGGAAGGTGCCGGTGACCTGGTAGCGGCCCTTATAAGAATAGGTGCCGGTGCCGAAGTAGGCCACGCTACGGATATGGCTGTTCGACATGGTGTAGTAGTCAGTACCCTGCTCCTGCCACTTCTTGAAGGCCATGTAGTTGAAGAAGGGAATCTCACCATCGCTGAACTGCATGCCCCAGCCACGGAACCAGGTCTGCTTGCGGTCTACGCAGTTGGTCTCCATACCGGCATAGAGGTTGACGATATGCGAGTCGTTGAAGACATCGTTGTAGGATGCTGATAAGCGGGTGTCCCAACCAAAGAAGCTGTTGTCGGTGCGGTCATAGATACCGCCGTTCTCCAGGATGCTGACAGGCAGCGCGAACTGGTTGTCAGGATCGGTGTAGAGGTATGGGTTGTTGTCACGGATGGTCGTGGTGCCCATAGCGCGATAAGCCAGAGCCTGATTGGAGTTGTCCTTGACATTGTGCTCCATGGCTGAAGACGCACTCTTGATGGCAGCTAAGGCTGTCAGCTTCACCTTGTCGATGGGCTTGTAGTCGATGCTGGCCTGTACGCGGATGTCGTGGACATTGAGGTCCATGTAGTTGTTGGCCAGCTCGTTGAAGATGTTGAACTTGGCATAGTTGCGCGTATAGTACTCTTTGGGATCGAGGGTACGCGAGGTGTTCAACGCATAAGAGTAAGGGTTGATGTCGAAGTCACGGCTCACTCCACCGCTGACGGGATCGATGCTGCGGCTGAGCGATCCTGGTGCCTTCTGCTTACGATAGGAGGCGTTGCCGATGAGGTTGACATCAACGTGCTTGCTCAGATTGTAAGTCGTATTAATGTTGGCAGTATAGCGCTGTACTTTGCTGGCCTTATACCATCCCGGGTCGAACATAGCCGAGAGTGACGCATAATACTGTCCCTTGTCCGTACCACCGGAGACACTCACACTGTGGTTGTGCATGATGGCGGTAGAGAAGAGCTCGTCAAACCAGTTGGTGTTGCGATATTCAGCAGCACGCAGGTAGGCATTCTTAGCAGCCTCGGTATTCTCCAGCCCGAACTGTCCCTTGGTGGCATCGTACTCAGAGAGCAGCTGGTACATACGTCCATAGACACCACTGTTCATAGCATTGGCTGTCTCGGCGTAGTTGAGGTAGCCTTTCTGCTGCAGCTCCTGGTAGACGCCCATCTGGTCTTGAGAGTTCATGATGTTGAAGTTGCTGTAGCTTGGCTTCAGGCGCATGGTGTACTCACCCGTGTAGCTGATATGGCTCTGTCCTGCCTTACCTTTCTTCGTGGTCACGACAATCACACCAGCCATAGCGCGCGCACCGTAGATAGATGTTGCGGAACCGTCCTTCAGAATCTGGAAGCTCTCGATATCGTCGGCGTTGAGTCCGGCAATAGCAGAGGAAATCAAAGTCTTGGCGTCGCCCGATGACAGTGAGCTGGCGTCGACGTCGGCAATGTCCTCCATGATGACACCATCGACGACCCACAGCGGCTTCGAGCTACCAAAAATAGAAGTAGCGCCACGCACACGGATCTTCGGCGCCGTACCGAAGGTGCCACTGACGTTCTGCACGCTCACACCGGCGGCACGTCCTTCGAGCGAGCGGCTGATGTCGGCCACACCGTCGAGTTTAGCCTTGGAGGCGTCGATCTTTGTTGCGGCACCGGAGAACAGGCGCTTGTCCTGCGTGGTCAGACCGGTGACCACGACTTCGCCCAAAGTACGGTCATCAGACTGCAATGTTACTTTCATGTTGGGTTTGGCAACAACTGTCTGGCTTTTCATGCCGATATAGCTGATCACCAGTTTCTTGCCGGCAGGCACAGAAAGCGAAAAATGTCCGTCGGTGTCTGTGACTGTTCCGACTTTACTTCCCCCGTCTACCATGACAGAGGCACCGATGATCGGCTCACCGTCTTCCTGCGATATGACTGTGCCCGAAATCGTCGTTTGGGCTAACGCCATACCAACAAAGAGGAACAGACAGGCAAGGATCATACTTAACCTTTTCTTCATAGACTCTCTTTGATTTTAAATAAAATGTTAATTGTGTTCTTATTATTACTTCGTCCAAATACTAATTCTCTCTATTATTGCGTAGTTACATGATCAGAATATCACATCCTGCAACACCGCTATCATGGGCTATAGAGTCCTTTCATTCCAAAAATGATACGGTACTTCCTGTCAAACTCACAAATAAGCGGGCAATCTTTTTACGCATTTTAAAATACGATTGCAAAGTTATATCAAAATATGTAAATTCCCAAACTTTCGCTATAAAATCTAAGAAAAAAGCCTAATAACCTATCACTTCATATCTAAATCAAGTCAATAAATCATCTTTATTTACATCGCAACGCTATTACCACGCGCTAAGTTCATCGGCGATCTCGGACATTTGCCCCTTATGAAATGTGGGACTCTTAATGCCTGCACGTTTCTGCCGGATATAGTCTTTCAGCAGGAAGACGGCACGCGGATGGAGCTTGACAATGGCGAAAAGGTTGCACAGCGTGATGCAACCCATGAACAGATCGCCGAGATTCCACACCAAATCGAGACTGGCCAAAGCGCCGAAGAGCACCATGACGATACCGTTCATCACCCGCACGAAGGTCAGCCAACGGCGGTCGGCGGTGAGGAACTTCACGTTCATCTCGCCATAGGTATAGTTGCCGATGATCGAAGAAAAGGCAAACATGAAGATGGCTACGGCGACAAATGTGGGACCGGCGCTGCCTATCTCGTGCTGCAGAGCTGTCTGGGTGAGCTGAATGCCATTGAGACTGTTGTCGGTGTACACGCCGCTGAGCAAGATGATGAAGGCAGTGCAACTGCAAATGAGCAGGGTGTCGGTGAAGACGCTGAGTGCCTGCACCAGCCCTTGCTTGACAGGATGACTGACATCGGCAATGCTGGCCGCGCAGGCCGCGGAGCCTTCACCGGCCTCGTTGGAGAACAGTCCGCGCTTGATACCCGTCATCATCATGGCGCCAAAGGTACCACCGGTGAACTGCCGGAAGCCGAAGGCATTCTCAATAATGAGCGCAAACATGCGGGGCACAAGCTGAATGTTTACGGCGAGGATGACCAGCGCCAAGAGAATATAAAGCACAGCCATCACGGGCACAAAGATGCTGCTGACCTTTGCGATACGGTTGATACCACCAAAAACGCAGGCCGTGGAGAGCACCACAAGAATGAGTCCCATCACCCAGGGCTGCACGCCAAAGGCTCCCTGCATGGCTCCGCAGATGGTGTTGCTTTGTATGGAGATGTAGGCCATGCAAAAGGTGATGGTGATCAGCACGGCATAGAGACGTGCCATCCAACGTTTGTGCAAGCCAAACATCATGTAGTAGGCGGGGCCGCCGATATAGCTCCCCTCGGTCTTGCGCTTATAGAGTTGGGCCAGCGTAGACTCCACGAAGGCGGTAGCCGAACCAAGCAGGGCGATGATCCACATCCAAAAGATAGCACCCGGTCCGCCCACAGCAATGGCAGTGGCCACACCGGCAAGGTTGCCGGTACCCACACGTGAGGCTATGGAGACGGCGAAAGCCTCGAACGACGAGACATGTTTCTCATGGGTCTTCTTCGTGGAGTCGCCCAACAGACGTATCATCTCACCGACCATGCGGAACTGCACACCACGCGTCTTGACCGTGAACAGCACGGCGCAAACGATAAGGACAGCTACAAGAATGTAGGTCCACAACACATTATTTATATTAGTGATCACGGTGTTGAGCCACCCATCGGCTGAAAATATCTCTGTCATCTCTCTTTGCTTATGAAGGTTTATCTCCCAATTACGTGACAAAGATACAAAATAATTTTGTTGTTTGACTCAAAATGAAAAGAAAATAACGGCAATGGCAGAAATCTATCTTTTGAGGAAGCTCCTGAGCCTTTCTGACCGTGGATGGCTGAAGATGTCCTCAGGCTTGCCCTCTTCCTCGATGACGCCACCATTGAAGAAGAGCACACGCGAGGCCACGTCGCGGGCAAAGCTCATCTCGTGAGTGACCACCACCATCGTCATGCCACTGTGAGCCAAGTCACGCATGATCTGCAACACTTCGCCCACCATTTCCGGGTCGAGGGCAGAGGTAGGCTCGTCGAACAGCATCACGTCGGGATTCATCGCCAACGCCCGCGCGATAGCGACACGTTGCCGCTGTCCTCCCGAGAGGCTGTCGGGCCAGGCATCAGCCTTATCAGCAAGTCCCACACGCTGGAGTAGGCGGTCAGCAGTAGCGGAGGCTTCCTGCCGGGACAGCTTTCCCAATGTCACGGGAGCCAGCATGATGTTGCGACGAATGGTCATGTTGGGAAAGAGGTTGAACTGCTGAAACACCATGCCGATACGTTCCCGCATCTTGTTGATGTTAATTTCGGGCGACGTGATGTCAGTGCCCTCAAAAAGAATGTGGCCAGAGGTGGGGCGCTCCAGCAGGTTGAGACTGCGGAGAAAGGTGGACTTGCCACAACCCGAAGGGCCAATGATGGCGACGACCTCGCCCTCGCGGATGGTGGTGCTGATGTCGCGAAGCACTACATGGTCGCCGAAGGCCTTGCAGAGATGGTCGATGGTGATGAGCGTCTTATCTTTCATTTTTACGAAGTTTCTTTTCCAGCACACCCACTGCCGATGACAGGCTGAGCACGATGGCAAGGTAGATGATGGCCACCACGCCCAAAGGCAGGATGGCATCGTAAGTGATGCTGCGGATGATGTCACTGCCCTTGGTGAGGTCTACCAGGCCGATATAACCGCTGATGGACGTTTCCTTGAGCAGGGTGATGAGCTCGTTGCCGATGGCGGGCAGCACATTTTTGAAGGCTTGTGGCAGGATGATCAGCCGCAGCGTCTGGCCATAGCTCAGTCCCAACGAGCGCCCTGCTTCGCTCTGTCCTCGGTCGATGGACATGATGCCGCTGCGCACCACCTCAGCCAGATAGGCCGAAGAGTTGATGCCAAAGGCCACGATGGCTACGAGTACTTTGCTTACGTCGGCAGCTGCAAAGATGACATAATATATAATAAGGAGTTGCACCATCGTCGGCGTGCCGCGGATGATGACAAGATACAGCTTGCACAGGGCATTGAGCACGGCGTAGCGGCCGGTTCGGTCGTGGGTGGTGCGCACGATAGCAATGAGCGAGCCGAGGCAGAGCGAGATGAGGATGGCGAAGAGCGTGATGATAAATGTGTTGCCAAGGCCTTGCAGCAGATAGAGGTAGCGGCCTTCGACGAGGAAATCCTGCCGGAACTTTTGCACAAGGCTCTGCGAGCGCGCCTCGTGATGTGAGGTTCTCACGATGATGACCTGACGGCTGTGGGCATAAGCGTCGGTGAAGCTGACGTTGCGCAGACGGTCGGGTGTGACGGTGAGGGCAGCGGCACCGACATCGGCTTTCCCCGTCTGCACCGAGGTGACCACCGCATCGAAGTTCATATCTTCCACTTGCAGCGTCATGCCGAGCACGTCGGCCACGGCCTGCATGATGTCGATGTCGATACCCACTACGCGCCCGTTGTCATAATACTCATAGGGTTGAAAGGTGGCATTGGTGGCCACGACGAGCCGACCGTTGGGCCGTCCGATGGCCTTCGGCTGGTAGGCGATGCTCATCTTCTGACGTAGATGGCGGTTGACGATGGTGTCGAGCGTGCCGTCGTTGCGCAACAGTTGGAGCGCATGGTTGATGTTTCGCACGAGGTCGCGCCGTCCGTGTGCCACACAGAAAGCATAGGGCTCTGTGCTATAGGCATGTGGCAGAATAGCCAGCCCATCGTTTTGCGCCACGAAAGCCTTGGCGGGCTGCTCATCCTCCACCACGCAGTTGACCTTGCCCTGCAAGAGTGCTTGTATGGCATCAGCCGTCTTGGTGAAGCGCTCTACCTGCGTGCCAGCCTTGTCGTGCTCCATCTTAGACACCTTTGTGTCGGAGGTAGTACCCAGCTGCACGCCGATCTTACTGCCCGGTAAGTCCTGTGCAGAGCGAATGGCCTTTGGCTTGCTGCCACAACTCATCAGCGTTATCAACAGCAACAACAAGACTCCTATGTTTACTTTCTTCTTCACTGATTCTTTTTATGATTACTCTTAGTTGCTTCTCTCCTTTTTACCCTTTTCCCTTTTTCCTTTTTTACCTTTATCTTATTTCTTCCATCTTCACGACATCGTAGCCTTTGATCTGCACGACGATGAGGTGGAGCTGTGTTCCGTGGAGCATACTTTGCAACTTGCGGTCGGCGGCATAAGTCTTGATCTGCGCAACGGCATCGGTCCACTGATGCGCTGCCTCAGCATCGGTGGCGTCGGCTTTGAGATACTTCAGCTCAAGGATATAGCTGTGGGCGACCATCGGATAGACCGTATAGTTGGGCAACAGGAAAAAGTCGCAATAGCCGTGAGAGAACTCCATCTCGGGAGCCACAAGATAATAGTTGGTCAGCGTAAGGTAGGCATTCATGAAGCCTTGCAGGTTGCGCTCGCCCTCAATGAGCTGTCGCACGGCCGTGGTGTCGTGGTAAGCCTTGCAGATGAACGAGAGAAGCGGCTGCCAGTTGCCGTCGAGTGCAGCCTGATCAAAGTAATCATCCAATCCGGAAATATCGACGGAATGGATGCTACTGTATTCTTCCAAGAGATACTGATAGTATTGCAGCCGGACATTGTTGTTGGGAATGATAAGCTTGAGCCGTTCGCCAATCACTCCGCCAATCGTGAGCATGCCATAATAATAGAGCAGACTGACAAAGTTACCGAACTCCATCATCCGCTCGGCTGGGAAATGAGAGACCACGCGGGCCTTGATGAAGCCTTTTTCCGCGATGTTGTGAATGATCTCTGTACGCTTGCCCTCGGTCTTGTCTATTCTGATGAGACGCTTCAGCTTGCCGTAGTCCGTCATCGTGTTCGGATCAATAAGCTCTTCAGGCTTGCGTCCTGTATCAACAAGCGTACTCATATAGTAGCACACCATATCACTGTTGAACATGCTGGGCTCACGACCGAAACTGTCCTTGGCAAAACAATAGTTGTCGTACCACGGCTTAATATCAGCGATGATACTGTCCTCGGAGACTTCCGGCTTGATAGCACCCACCTCTTTGTAATAGCGGATCATCTGTCGCACGTCATCCTCAGAGAAGCCGAGCATCTGATTGAAGCGCGAATCGATGGTCATGTTCAGCGCAATGTTGTAGCCGCTCGTCAGGTCATCGAGTGTAATCGGCGACACGCCGAGCATGATGATGCGGTCAAACATTCCCTTGAAAAGCTTAAATACATCGCGATAGAAGCCCGTGCCGTGAGTGAGGTCGTGGTAAGCCTGCTGTCCCTTCACATTAAGAACATTATTGGTAAAGTTATCATATTCATCAACGATCAGGTAGAGGCTGCAACCAGAATCTCTTGCAACATTATTAAGACGGTTGAGCATGTCTATACCAGTCTTTCCACGAAGCACCTCGTCTTCACAGCCTTTCGGATAGAGAGATGCGTACTTCCTAATCAAAGACTCACATTGACCGCTCAGGTAGTTATTGAAATTGCTACTCAGATTCTCAATATCACTACCCACACGAGAGAAGTCGAGATGCAGCACTTGGTATTTGTTGCGGTACTCCGTCGGATGCTCAGCGGCATACATTCCCTTGAACAACTCCTGGAAGTTGTCCTTCTCGTTGATGTCGTAGTAGGCTTCGAGCATGTTCAGGAACAGGCTCTTGCCGAAGCGGCGCGGACGTACAAGGAACAGGAAGTTGCCTGCCCGTTCCATCCGCTCGAAGAACATACTCTTGTCCACCAGATATTTGTTTTCCTTCCGTACCTGCTTAAAGTCGCAGATGCCATAGGGAATGCGCTTGAAATCGTTGTTCATTGTCTTGTTGCTTATCGTTGATACGCTTATGTATGTCTCTTTTTACTCTTTTATATTATTTCTTCCATCTTCACGACATCGTAGCCTTTGATCTGCACCACGATGAGGTGGAGCTGCGTGCCGTGGAGCATACTCTGCAGCTTGCGGTCGGTGGCATAGGTTTTGATCTGCGCGACAGCATCGGTCCACTGCTGGGTAGCCTCAGCCTCGGTAGCGTCAGTCTTGAGATATTTGAGCTCCAGGATATAGCTGTGCGCGACCATCGGGTAGACCGTGTAGTTGGGCAACAGGAAGAAGTCGCAATAGCCGTGAGAGAACTCCATCTCGGGAGCCACGAGGTAATAAGGGTCAAGCGAGAGGAAAGCACTCATGAAGCCTTGCAAGTTGCGCTCGCCTTCGATCAGCTGCCGCACGGCGGTAGTGTCGTGATAAGCCTTGAGGATATAGTCCATCATCGGGTGCCAGTTGCCCTCCAAAGCTGCCTGATAAAATGGAACGTTGAGTTGCGAGACAGCAATAGGGTGAATCTGCTGGAAGGCCAGTATCAGATAGTTGTAGTACTGTTTGCGTACGTTGTTGTTCGGAATGCCGAGCTTCAGCATTGCGCCTAAGGTACCGCGGATGGTGAGCATGCCGTAGTAGAAGAGCAGACTGACGAAGTTGTCCTCATCGGTAATGCTCTCAGCAGGGAAGTAGCTATTGATCATTGCGTAAGTGTAGCCCGTATGCACAATGTCGTAAATCGTTTGCCGACGCTCCTCCGTCATGTTGCCGATCTCAATAAGGTTGCGCAGCTTCTTGTAGTCAGTTTTTGTGTTCGGGTCGACCATCTCTTCCGGCTTGTGTCCTGTATCGACAAGTGTACTCATGTAGTAGCACACCATGTCGCTGTTGAACATGCTGGGCTCACAACCAAAACTGTCCTTGGCAAAACAATAGTTGTCGTACCACGGTTTGATGTCGGCAATGATGTCGTCCTCTGTGACTTCCGGCTTGATAGCACCTGCGTCTTTATAATAGCGAATCATCTGTCGCACGTCATCTTCTGAGAAGCCGAGCATCTGATTGAAGCGCGAGTCGATGGTCATATTCAGCGCAATGTTGTAACCACTCGTCAGGTCGTCAAGGGTAATAGGAGCAACGCCGAGCATGATGATGCGGTCAAACATTGGCTTAAACAATTTGAATACATCGCGGTAGAAGCCCGTGCCGTGGGTGAGATCGTGATAAGCCTGCTGACCCTTCACATTCAGCACATTGTTGGTGAAGTTGTCGTATTCGTCAACAATAAGGTATAGTGGGCACCCTGCCGCATGTGCGGCAAGGTTGAGACGGTTAAGCATATCCATGCCGTTCTTGCCATGGAGCACATCTTCTACCAAGTCTTTGGGGTAGAAAGATGCGTATTTCTTGATAAAGGACACACAGCAATTAGTCAGAAAGTTACTGAAATTTGTCCTCAGATTCTCCACATCACTACCCACCAACGAGAAGTCGAGATGCAGCACTTGGTATTTGTTGCGGTACTCCGTCGGGTGCTCAGCGACATACATTCCCTTGAACAACTCCTGGAAGTTGTCCTTCTCGTTGATGTCGTAGTAGGCTTCGAGCATGTTCAGGAACAGGCTCTTGCCGAAGCGGCGCGGACGTACAAGGAACAGAAAGTTGCCTGCCCGTTCCATCCGCTCGAAGTACATACTCTTGTCCACCAGATATTTGTTTTCCCTCCGTACCTGCTTAAAGTCACAGATGCCGTAGGGAATACGCTTGAAATCGTTGCTCATCGTCTTGTTGCTTATCGTTGTTGCAAATATAACCTTTTCCTTTCAGATAAGCAAAACTTGGAGGAAGAAAATAGAAATAACCACGACGACGTTCCCACGACAACATTGTCAGACTGCCAACAGAAGTGCTTGTCACGCTCTGAATTGTCTTGCTTTCTGACAATTTTCGGCCTCTGAGAATGCGATTTTCTGAAACAAGTGGGTATTTGACGGAAAAGACGCGAACTTCAGCACATTTCTACAACCCATTGAAAGCCAATCACTTGTAATTTGTCAACACACTTTCTTCCTTTGATACTACTGATTTGCTCTTGTCAGGAAGCCTTTCTGACCCTATCAGCACGCTTTACTGACCACCTCAGAAACGGTTTCTGACCACTACAGAAACCGTTTCTGATCAATACAGAAAGCCTTTCTGATAAGAAGACAATGATTTTTGCTGGATTTCACAAGCCTTTTCTGCTCAAAAGCCGCCATTGTTCTCTCTAGAATACAAGAGAAAGTTGACAGACTTTTGTAAAGCTAATTCTACAGCTGTCCCGCCTCCACGAGGAGCACGACACGCTCTGTGAGGCGGTCGACGCCCTTGGGCTCATAGTCCTTTTTCAGGCTGGCGCCAAACACCCAGGCGAAGGCTTGGTAGAAGCCGGCACGCACGGGACCGAGAAAAGCTTTGATGAGGTCGTAGCTGGAACTGTTGCATTCGCGATAGACGAGCTTGATGAGCAGCTTGCCCTGGCTGTAGGTGAGCTTCTTCATGCGCGGCGTGTATTCCTTCTTGATGTCGGCCTCCACGCGCTTCATGTGCTCGTCCTTGGCCTTCTTGTTGGGCAGTGTCTCGAGGTAATCGCCGGTCTCGATGATGATGCGGTTGACTTCCTTGGCAATGGGGAGCACTTTCTTCACATTGTAGACCAGTCGGTTGAAGGCAGCACGCTCCTGTGCGTTCTTGAAAACGGGCTGAGTGAACACCCACACATTATTGAGTTCTACATACTGGATGGAGTCACGCCCCATGAGCACCTTGCCTACCTTCACCATCGGCACGAAGGTGGGGTTGTCCATATCCACCTGCATATCCTCGGGATTGACATGGCCCGGATGGTCGATGTCGCCCTGTGCATGGGCGGCAACCACCATGCAGAGACACACGGCAACCAGCGCGACATGCTTCCACATTCTGATGATGTAATCTGCAACCTTCATAACAGCCGCAAAATTACACAGATTTGGGCTGATACGGAAATAAATTAAGTTATATTTTGATGACTTTCGCTCTCTCAGCGCAAAATCGTCTGATACGACCATCCTTCCTTTCTGCTTCAACAACAAAAGGAAAGAGACAGAAAGCAAGCCCAAAGAAGGAAGTATGACAGAATTGAGAATTTGCGAAGAGAGAATTGAGAATTTGCGAAGAGAGAATTGAGAATTTTATGAGATAGAATTGAGAATTTTTCGTTGGAGAATTGAGAATTTATAGCGTCAGAATTGAGATATATTCCTGATTCCATTGCAATGGAATCAAGAATACTACCCAATATAAAGAGTGGATAACGCCTCTCGCCTATTCTCCCAGCGAGGTCGTTGGGCGGCAAGTCCGTGAGGCGGTTCCGATCTGCCTATTTCTTGAAATAGCGGTTCAGGCAATCCATTGCCTGATTGAACTGCTTCACGTTGACATGATAGCCGGGAAGCGGACGCAGATGCTTGTCGGTAATTGTCAGCGAGCCGTCGCCCTCCTTCTTCAGAATCACGTCACCCGGAGCGATAAAAGCATATTGCAGATCACCGCCCACCACCTGCCAGGCACGGGAAGCGTGGCTGTCAGAAAGCAGATGACCGACGCTGTAGTCCGAGATTGGGTTGGTCACGCCCAGATAGTCGTGCATCATCGTGGGCACGATGTCGTAGTGTGTCGTGCGGTAGGCATATTGATGGGGCTTCTGTCCGGGGATATGCAGGATCAGCGGCACGCAGACCTGCCAGCGCGAGAAGTTGCCGTTGTGCGTCCAATAGTTCATATGGTTCTCATTGAACTCCTGTCCATGATCACCGGTGAGCATGATGATCGTGTTCTTGTCGAGTCCCTCACGCTTCAGCGCCGTGAACACTTGCGCCAGGAAGAGGTCGATGTTGTAGCAACAGTTGCGATAGAGGTTGAAAAGCGGCGTGGGGTCCATGTCATTGGTCAGGTTGGAATAGTCAATCTCTGAACATGCCGGGCGGAAAGGCTTGTTTTTGTCAGCCGGTAAACTAATGGCATGGGCGAGATCATAGAAGAGCATGGAATAGAAAGGCTTGCCCGATTTCTTCAGTTCGGGCAGTTCGCGGATGAAGTCTTCCGTGATTCGCTTGTCGCGATCGTAGGAGCCTGCTCCCGGCGTATCTGTTTGCAGATGGGGCACGCGCTGGAAGACGATGCGGGAGAAGGGCGGATTCTTCAACGTGGCACTGGCGTGGATGCGTATGTTGTAGCCTTCGTTCAAGAGCGTATTGATGAAGGGTGGACTGACATGACCGCTCTCCATGCTGTTCCAATAGATCGACGGCACACTGAAGAACATGCCGAAGATGGAATAGCGTGTACCGTTGGAACTGCTGAAATGGTTGTGGTACCACTGATTGTCCATGGCAAAGTGCCAGGCCGCGGGCATCGTTTCCTTGGTCAGCGTACGCATGTTCCACGAGTCGATGAGTATGAAGATAATATTCGGTCGCTTGGCGTTGGCGACCTTCAATGGATGCAACGGGAAGTTGACATTGCCTTTTCCCACATTTGCGTTCAGCACATTGGGAGAATGCTTCACTCCCCAGCTCTCCAGCGTACGGGTAGCTTCCAATGGAAAATAATAGGGAATCACACGCGTGGAACTGATGATGGAGCCACGCTGTACGAAGGCGCCGTAGGTATGCAGACCGTTGGCTACCAGCAGACAGCCCACCAGCCCCCAGGCCAGGCCACGGGAAAGGCGACGGCTGAAGCTCCATTTGCCCGCCAGCCACCAAAGTCCGAGGACTACGAGCACAAGGAAGGCGATGATTAGCGCCGACTTGAAGTAGACGACACCTCCAATATTGAAGATCTCGCCCGCACCGGGTCCGGTGAGCATATTGAGGATGATGCCGTTGAAATGGAAGCGATAGATGCGGAATATCTCCAGATTAGCCACGATCAGCACCAGCAGAAGACACTCTGCAACAATGGTCAGCGTGCGGCCGATCTTCTCATGATGGGTCAGTGCACAAGGCAGACAGAACACCAAGAACACGGCGAGGTTGATCAGCGCCGCATGGGACAGACACGAGGTGACAAAATAGCACATGCCCACAAAGTCCATCATCTCTGCCGTGGTATCAGCAAAGAGATAACAGAAGAACAACAGCCCCATGAGCAAGGTCGTCAGGAAATAGAAACTTATAAATTTTGCTTTCATGCTGCAAAGTTAGCTATTTTTTCTGATTCCCTATCCTCCCGGTGGCTTTTCATGCGCTGTCGGGCTTGTCTTTTCTTGCTATTTCTGCCTCTCAGCGCCCCAGCACCCTTCTGTACTCTTCCAACATCTGCTCTGCCACACGGTTGCCCTCGAAGCGACGGACATATTCGCTGCCACACTGAGCTACGCGCCGGCGCTCTTCGTCATCGGCGAGCAGACGGTTGAGAGCCGCCGCCATGGCATCGCTGTCGTCGGGATCGACATAGCTGTTGTCCGGTCCACCGGCCTCTTCCAGGCAGGAGCCGGTGGCCGCCACCACGGGCAGTCCGCTCTGAGCAGCCTCGATGACGGGCACGCCAAAGCCCTCGTAGCGCGAGGGATAGACAAACACGTCGGCCATCTGATAGAGCGCGGGCAGGTCGGCATTTGGCACGCCGTGGAGCAGTACGATGCGGTCGTCGACACCATGGTGGGCGGCATACTCCATTACCTCATTGGTGTAGGACGTCTTGCGCCCGACGATGACCAGACATTCACGGCGGGGCAGCTGGGGCAGGGCTTTCACGGCGAGCATCACATTCTTGCGCTCCTCGATGGTGCCGACGTTGAGGATATAGTGGTCGGGCAGCGCATAGCGGCGCCGCACTGCCGCCCGCTCGTCGTCGCCGGCGGTGCGCCGGAAGTCGCTGCTGCAATTCTGATAGATGACATCAATGCGGTCGGCAGGGTAATCGGAGTAGTAGAGGATGTCGCGCTTGGTGCATTCGCTGATGGCGATGATGCGGTCGGCCTCGCGCAGCGTGCGGTAGAACTTGCGGCGATAGAGCATCACGTCGAGCCGATGATAGTATTCGGGATGGCGCAGAAAGATGAGATCGTGGATCGTCACTACGGTCTTGATGCCCGCACGGCGCACGCCCTGGGGCAGTTCACCGGTGAGTCCATGATACAGGTCGATGCCGTCGCGCCGCAGATCCGTCACGATGCCCTTGCCGCGCCACAGGTCCTGGGCCAGCCGCCAGTGCTTGCCCGAATAGGCAAACCGCAACCGCTCTGACGCGTGAACCTGACCACGCAGGTCGGCGCGCCCCTCGTCGGGGGCATAGAGCACGAGTTCGGGACAGTCACTGCTGCCGGTCAGCGCATTGACCAGATTGCGTCCATAGCTTCCTAAGCCCGACGCGTTGCGCACGATGCGCTTCGCGTCCATTCCTATTTTGATGTTCATGCTACAAAGATATGGATTCTTTCTAATACAACTCACGATTTTCCCACAAAAAAATAGATGGAAACACCAAAAAGCATCATTTCTCTGTGTTTTCATCCGTTACTTTTGCTGCTGCCAACCATCACATGATGCGAATAAGACTAAATACGAGATACGGAGGAGAAGACTCTGTCCTTTTCTCTACTTTTCCAAAGGTAGTCATTCATAATTCACTAAAAAGTAGTACCTTTGCAACGATAAAGAATCGAGTAAGTCTATTATCAAGAATGAGAAGAAACGCATTGGCAATTCTAAAGTACATTGCCAATGATAGATTAAAGAGTATATGGAACTGGTCAACTTGAAACAAGAGACGCGTGACGGCTACACGATAGACGCAAATATGAAAGCCGTGTGGAACATACAGCTCACGATGTTTCAGCGCCTCATCGACGTGTGCAAAGCCCATGGCCTCAGGCTGTGGTGCGACGGCGGAACACTCTTAGGAGCCATCCGCCACCATGGCTACATCCCTTGGGACGACGACATCGACATCGTCATGCCACGCCCCGACTATGACCAACTCGTCAAGTTGGCCGACGAATTCCGCCCCAAATTCTTCCTTCAGTCGGTCTACACCGATCCTTACTACATCCGCGGCCATGCCCAACTGCGCTGCGAGGGCACCACGTGTGTACGTCCCAGCGAGTCTTACCGCAAGTTCCACCAGGGCATCTTCGTCGACATCTTTCCCATCGACGGCGTGCCTGAGGATGTTGCCGCGCGCAAGGCACTTGTCAAGACCACACGCCACGACATCCGCCGTCTCAAGGCCGCCGAGCTCAACATCCTCTATTCCGGGCGCTGGGGACAGGTGTTCCGGCGCATCAGCATCCGTCACACGCTCGCCAAATGCGGACGGCAGAACTATTTCAAACACATCGAGGACCGACTGCGCGCCAACCGTCTGAAAGACGCCTCTCACTGGGCTGAGATAACGCTCGACGGCGATCAGTTTCTCTTCGACCGCCATATCTTCGACAAAACGCTGTGGGTACCCTTCGAGAACATGCAAGTACCGGTGCCTGCCGGATATGATAAATTCCTGCGCACACAATACGGACCGAACTATATGACACCCATCCACGCCGCCAACAACCACGGCACAGTGGTGATCAGCACCACGGAAGACTACCGCGAACTGGCGCCGAAGGTATTCAAGGAATATAAGCGATCAGCACTGAAAAGATTGTTGAAGAAACTAAAACACTAAAGACTTGCCAAACACGGGGCAAGTACACCTTATTATATATAATAGCACGCGCAGGACAAAAATCCGGCACGTGCTATATGCTTTTATGGCCTGTAACCGTCAGACGTTAGTGCAACCAATGATAGACGGTCACTCCCAACCGGTACCGCCAGTCGTTGGGACTGCGGCGCCATAGCCTGATGTAGTGCATGGGCAAGAGCGGTGTGCTGAGCCGCATCCGTTCGAGATAGTGACTCAGAGCGGGCGTGAGCGCCTGCACTTGCTTGTCGAGCAGGGCAAGCGCAGGCTCGGTAGTGTCGGCTAACCGCAAGAGACTGCGTCGATAGACAAACTTCGCACGGCGGGCAAGCAGGCGCTCGGTGAGCCACTCGATGTGATCAGGTATGTTGCCACGGCGAGCATAATCTACCACTATGGCCTTTAATACGGTGATATTGTCGCGGAAATGACGGTCCTCCATGCCGTCTGCTACCGTCTGCCCCGGTCTGCCCAGCGTGTAACGGTAGAGCGGAACAGGCATATATCTCATACTACGGACAGCCACCAACGGCGTGAAATTCCACTCCACATCGGAATACGAGACACCCTCGGTCTGTTTGTAGCCGATACTCCGCACCAATGCAGTCTTGTAAGCCACGTCGTGCATGGTGATTTTGAGGAAGCCATCGTCCTGATAAACATCGGAGAGATCTATATCCTTGTCGGCTTCCCACTTGAAAGTACGCACTTCCTCATGGTCAGTCCAAACTTTCACCATATCATTCACGATATAATCTGCATCTGAGCGCTCAAGGCTGTCGAGATACTCTCCCAACGAGGACGTATCGAAACAGTCATCGGCATCGAGCACCTTCACGTATTTTCCTGTTGCCAAAGGCAAGGCAGCATTGATGCAAGAGCCGTAGTTACCATTGGGTTTATCGATGACACGCACCATGTCGGGCCGTTCCGCTTCGAGCGCACGCGCCAATTTCAGTGTACCGTCATGGCTTCCGTCATTGACGATGATCGCCTCGATGCGCTGGTAGCCAGGACAAAGCAACGAGCGGACACAGCATTCGAGATAAGCCTCCATGTTGTAGGAGGGGATGATCACAGTGATAAGCTTGTCCATATCATTTTACGCGAGAGTGACCAGTCCATAGGGACAGAAAGTGCGGTTGCGGTTGTCAAAGGCAATATGGCGGTTGCGGTCCACCACAGTGCCGCGACGATGATAGAGATGATAACAGTTTGCCGCAAACTGCGCGTACTTCTTCTTCACGCCAAGGTTGAGGAGTCGGTTAAACAAGTCGATGTCCTCTACCCCATAGCCTGTAAGTTTCTCGTCAAAGCCATTGGTCTTTTTCAGGTCCTCGGCCCATACCGCCATATTAGCGCTGCGCCCGTAAAGCGGATTCCAACAATACATATATCGCATGACAGGCTCAAGCCAGGGGGCATGAATGAGATTGGCTCGACGTGTGAGTCCATGGGAGAAAAAGTTCAGATAAACGGGTTCACCGCTTGTGAGCCTACGGGTAAGCTCCGGCAACAGTTTAGCACGACCACCGGCAACGAAGCAACCGGGCTCTGCCCAAGCCTCATGGTCGGCAACAAAATGCGAGTCGAGGATGATGTCCTGGTCGATGAAGATGATGTAGTCGCCCGTGCAGTAGCGGCGTAAAGCCTCATTACGCGACATAGCAGCACGGAAGCCCATATCGGGAATCCACGAATGATAAAGCGGACAAGGAAAGTCGGACTGATACCGTTCAATGAGTTGGCGTGTAGCATCCCCAGAACCATCGTCGGCGATGATGACTTCATCGGGCACGCGCGTTTGCCGTTTAATACTATCCAGACTCAGCTTCAAGGCCTCCGGCCAATTGTAAGTCGTGACAATCAAAGAAATTTTCATAATGTCGATAAATCTATCTCTGTGACAACTACAACGATCATTGCCACACTGTTGCTATTCTATACTCTTTTTATATGACGTTAAAAACACAGATACCCCCTATCCGTCAAAACATTCTTTTCACAGTTTCGTTCTCATTGACATAGCGAAGAAGATACTGGTCATCCTATTATAAATATTATCTGCTAAATATTCTTGCATGAAGAGAGAAACAAAATATAGGCAATACAATAATGGAGCCTTACGGTCAAGGACTTCTCAGCACTTCAAGAAAGCGCCTTGACAGCCTTCTGCAATGCTGCCTTGAAGAAAGCACCCGATTTCAGAAGCTGAGAGACCTGCTGTGCCTTGACGTACATGATGCCATACTGTTCTTCCTTCACTGCCGCCAATCGATCATCAAGTTCATCCAGGCGATCTATCAATATGCCAATTTCCATGCTTTCCACAATGGGGGCCAATGCCGACTGCTTCCAAACAATCAATGGCAAGCCTGCACGAAGGTAAAAAGAAGCCTTATGAGGTGAGTTCCAACGAAGGTACTCGCCAAAATTACCCGAACAGGTAGTGAGGCTGTCACCATCCCATACCAGTCCATAGTCGCCCGGTGCATGAGCGATAAAGTCTTCCGGTGCCATGAAGTCATGGAGGTGTACATGCTCCGATGACTCCAGTCCGGGCAATCCTTCCTTGTTGCCAATGATCTCCAAATCGTAACTTTTTGCTATGGTCTGCATGTCAATAAGGAAACGATTCTTACGTGGGCTTAGGGCACCAGCATAGACGATCCGTGGTAAAGCCGTCCGCCCGTCTTCTCTCGTTTTTGTGCAAACAGACACCGAGCGATAGTCAAACAGCTGCAAGGCACCTAAGCCATGCTTATAACCTTGTTGAGAGAGCCAATCACGCATCGTGGCGTTGGAGGCAATCACATAGTCGGCATGCATCAAACGCGAAATCTCCTTTTTTACCGTTAGCTTCCGGCGACGCATCGAGCCCAAATCATGGATCAGCGTTACCACTTTGGCACCACGGGCATGCGCCTCATCACAGATAAAAGAGAAATACTTCTTGATAGGATATTGCAGCACCACTATATCCCCAGGCTTCACCGTCAGCCCTAACTTCAAGACCCCAGTAAGATCAAGGAAGAAAGATGCCACCTTGCTATGATAATACGTGGTTGGGAGTCCTAAGTTAACAGCACCCAACTCGCGCAAAGTGACCTCATTGTCATGCTTAGCCTTATTGCCAGAACTTTTCAGTCCACGATAGTTATGTGTAAGAAAGCAAATCCTATGACTCATGATGAATAATTATAGTTCCAATTTAAATTCGAGTTCTCTATGTTTCATGTAATGCCTCCAGAACTTCCGCCGTGCTTCCATCGCTACCTTTTCCGCTTTGTCTGCATCGAAAGCTCTCAACTCTGCATATTGTCTCACCAACAATTGAATGAAGCGTTTTGGGCCCCAAAGTCGTGCGAAACTTTTGCATCCGCTTCGCAATGATACAGGACCGAACCGCATCCGGTTGATATCTACGATAGAGAAGCTATAGTCATCACCTTTCTTCTCCCACAAGATGTTACCTGGAGAGAAGTCTAAGTGAAGCACTTCCTGCTCATGCATGTATGCCGTGAAGCGGGCAAGGGCTGCCGCGATGGGTTCATAGATTTCGGAAGGAGCGTCGCCTAACTCATAGAGCCGATGGGAATAAGGACACTGTCGGCTGACGAAATAGCTTTGTCCCAACAGTCCTGCCCGTCGCATCTCCAGATAGGCGATCGGCTCCGGTGTTGCTATGCCTTTCTTGTTAAGGATTCCGGCATACTCGTAAGCCCGCTGCCCCTTTGGCTTTCTCAGCCCTGAAGAATAGACCAGCAGGTTGATGCCCTTGGGCTCATGGTAGCGCTTCACGTTCACTTCCATGCCGTCAGGCATCAGAAAACTCTTGATAAGATTGCGCCTGCCCCCATAAATATATTTTCCCTCTGTTTCAAACCTGTCGGGAAGTGTCTCTAAGAAGTGACGCAAGTGTTCGTATATAGGATTGACTACCATCATCATCGATATTCTGTTGATTGGTTTACTTCTCAGCCGGCCTTTCTATCACCTTTCCGTTGACGACCCTGAAGCGTCGGTTAAACTCTTCGTGGGTGCGCTTCCAGTGGTCGTGGCTCCAGAGATAGTATTCGGGCTGGCGGTTGATGGTCTTTTCCAACTTGGCAAAGAACTCACGTGTGATGCCAAACTCGGGCAGTGTGTTCGGCTCGCGGGTGATGAGATGATAGGTGCACGTATAGTAGCCGCGCCGTGGACGCGACATCTCCACGTAGAAGACTGCATTGTTCATCTTGCGCATGATGCGCTCGGCTCCGGTGAAAGCCGGTGTGTCGTGGTTCAGGAAAGGCAGCCAGCAATGGATATTTTTCCACTTGGGTGCCTGGTCGGCGATATAGCCGAAGATGGATCTCCGCCCTTCCTGCCGGAGCTTGATGAGCTGTCTGAGGATGTCTTTCTTCGGTACAGTGATCGCATTGGGCTGAGACGAACGTATGCGGCGGAAGAGATAGTCAAAGGCATCGCTGTGCAGGGGATCGTAGATCAGCCCCATGACACGCTCCGGCGGCAAGTCAATGCCTACGCAGGAAAGCCACTCCCAATTGCAATAATGTCCAAGGATGGCTGCCACGTCCTGTCCCTCTTTGAAGCACTGCTCCACTTGCTCGGAGTTATAGGTGGTGAACCGGCGGCGCAACTCCTTGTCGCTGATGCTCAGAAGCTTCAATGCTTCGAAGAAATAGTCGCAGAACCAATGGTAGAAGCGACGCTCCAAGCGTACGATCTCAGAACGACTTTTCTGTGGGAAAGCCGTGGTGAGATTGTGACGCACGATCTTGCGGCGGTAGCGCACCACATAGTATATGAGCACAAACTCCATGTCGGAAAGCATGTAAAGCACCCGGAAAGGCAGGAGCGAGAGTGCGTAGAAAAACCAATATACGAGTTTCGTCATAATTGTCAAACATTTCGGTGCATCAGCTCTGCATGTCGTGCAGACGCTTGTAATATCCTTGCAGGGCCATCAGCTCGTCGTGGGTGCCGCGCTCCACGATCTGTCCCTCATGGAGCACACAGATCTCGTCAGCATTCTTGATCGTTGAGAGACGGTGAGCGATCGCCACTGTGGTGCGTGTCTTCATCAGTCGCTCCAAAGCATCCTGCACAAGTCGTTCGCTCTCGGTGTCGAGGGCAGAGGTAGCCTCGTCAAGGATGAGGATAGGCGGATTCTTGAGGATGGCGCGCGCGATGCTCACACGCTGACGCTGTCCGCCAGAGAGACGACCGCCGCGGTCACCGATGTTGGTGTCGAAGCCATGCTCCGAAGCCATGATGAAGTCATAGGCATTGGCGATCTTTGCCGCACGGATGACATCTTCCTTGCTGGCGTTATCCACGCCGAAGGTGATATTATTATAAAAGGTGTCGTTGAAGAGTATAGCTTCCTGGTTGACATTGCCAATGAGCTGACGCAGGTCGTGGATACCGAGGTCCTTGACGTTGATGCCGTCGATAAGCACTTCTCCCTCCTGCACGTCGTAGTAGCGAGGTATCAAGTCCACCAGCGTGGATTTTCCCGAGCCACTCTGTCCAACGAGCGCAATGGTCTTACCCTTGGGAATGACAAGGTTGATGTCACGAAGCACCCACAGGTTGTCATACTTAAATGAGACGTGACGGAACTCTATCTGGTGTTCAAAGCTGCTGATAGGCTTTGGATGAGCTACCTCCTTGATAGACGACTCTGCTTTGAGAATCTTGTCGACACGCTCCATCGACGCCAGTCCCTTTGGAATATTATAGCTGGCTTTGGAAAATTCCTTCAGAGGATTGATGATGCTGTAGAGAATCACCATGTAGTAAATAAAGGTAGGACCACTGAGCACTTGCTTGTTGAGCACCAGAATGCCGCCAAACCAAAGCACGATGACGATCATCACTGTACCCAAAAATTCGCTCATTGGGTGGGCAAGCTGCTGGCGCGTATTCACCTTCATGATGTTGTCGCGGTAAGCAGAATTGATGCTGTCGAAGCGCTTGTTCATCTTTTCTTCAGCACAGAAAGCCTTGATGATGCGCAGTCCGCCCAAAGTTTCCTCTACCTGACTCATGGTGTCGCTCCACAAGCCCTGAGCCTTGATACTCCGCTGCTTGAGCTTTCGGCCCACCTGACCCATGAACCATCCGAAGACGGGCACAAAGACAATGGTGAACAACGTCAGCTGCCAACTGATAAACAGCATGGCCACGAAGTAAGAGATGATCAGCACAGGATTTTTGAACAGCATGTCGATGCTAGACATGATGGAGTTTTCAATTTCCTGCACGTCGCCCGTCATGCGGGCGATAATGTCGCCTTTGCGCTCGTCGCTGAAGAAGCCGAGGTCGAGCGACGTGATCTTGCGATAGAGCTGATTGCGGATGTCACGCACCACACCGGTACGGATAGGGATGATCGTAGCCGAAGACAGAAAGTAAGCCAGCGTTTTCAGACCCGTCATCACCACCAATACGAGTCCAATCAGCAGCAGTGTCGTGGATGAACCGAACTCAGCGATGACCTGCTGCACCAAATAGTCGGCATTGTTGCTCAGCACTTCTTTGTTCAAGGCCCAGGGCATCATAGCAGTAGCCCTATGGGCATCCTCTGTCTTAAAAAGGATTTGCAACAGAGGGATGAGCGTCATAAACGAGAAGATGTTCAATATCGCGGAAAGGATATTGAAAAGGATGGACAGTGCCAAATATTTATTGTAGGGCGGCAGAAACCGTCGGAGTACTTGCAGAAACTCTTTCATGTCGTTGCGATTTTCTTATTCTTCCCCAATGACTTCACCCATGAGTGTGGCTGACGATGAGCCTGTGATGCGCACCATGACGCGCTCACCGGGATGGTGGTTGCCGCGTGCGATGACAACAGCCTTGTTTTGTGGTGTGCGGCCCATGAGCTGATCGTGGGAACGTTTGGCATAGCGCTCAAGGAGCACCTCAAAGGTCTTACCCTCGTCGAGCTTGTTGCGCTCGGCCGAAATCTCGGTTTGCAGGCGGATGAGCTCATTGAGACGGCGGATCTTCTCTTCCTCGGACACGTTGTCGGGCAGGTGCTTGGCAGCGTAGGTGCCGGGACGCTCGCTGTACTTGAACATGAAGGCGGCGTCAAAGCCAACCTCACGCACGAGGCTCATCGTCTCTTGGAAGTCCTCCTCGCTCTCGTCGTGATAGCCCACAAAGATGTCTGTCGTCAGTCCGCAGTCGGGGATGATGCGGCGGATGGCCGCCACCTTGTCAAGATACTGCTGGCGTGTGTACTTACGGTTCATCAAGTGCAGCACCTTGTCGCTGCCGCTCTGTGCCGGGAAATGAATATGGTTGCAGAGGTTGGGCTCATCGGCGATGGCGTGCAGGATGTCCTCGGTCATATCCTCAGGATTGGACGTGGTGAAGCGCACACGCATGTCGGGTACGCTCTCGGCCACGCGCCGCAGGAGCTCGGCAAAGGAGCAAACGTGGAGCTCCGTGCCGTCAGCCTCGTTGATGATGATGCCGTTTTCGGGACGCTGTCCGTTGGGCAACAGTCCATAGCTGTTGACATTCTGTCCCAGAAGGGTGACTTCCTTGAATCCTTTGTCGTGGAGGTCACGCACCTCACGCAAGATGCTCTCCACGTCGCGCGAACGCTCACGGCCACGGGTATAGGGCACGATACAATAGTGGCAGAAGTTGTTGCAACCACGCATGATGCTCACAAAACCGCTCACATGGGTCGGTCCCACACGCAGGGGCATGACATCACGATAGGTCTCCGTAGTGGACAGCTGAACGTCCACGGCAGGCTGACCAACCTCTACGGCTGCCACCATCTCGGGCAAATGGAGATAGCTGTCAGGACCACACACGAGATTGGCGTGATGGTTCTCGATCAGGTCGTTCTTCACGCGCTCAGCCATACAGCCCAGCACGCCGAGGATCGGCTTGGGGTGCTTGGCTTCGGGATTGTCGTGGGCGTGGCGGCGCTGCTGGGCGAAAAGCGTGTCGAGACGATGATAGATCTTGTTCTCGGCATTCTCGCGCACCGAACAGGTGTTGAGAAACACCGCGTCGGCATCTTCTTCGTTGTCAGTGGGTTCGTAACCGGCCATCTGCATGACGGAGGCAACGACTTCGGAGTCGGCTACATTCATCTGGCAGCCATAGGTCTCGATATAGAGTTTCTTGCTCATTCTGTATATGCGTATGTAATAAGACTGCAAAGTTACGAATAATTCCGCTGATATACAAAACTTTAGTCGTTCTTAGGCGGCCTTTATCAAGAAATGTCAGCGAAAAGATGTACCTTTGCAATGACATCCTTTCGTTGAAAAGCAAAATTAAACGCCAAGAGGTTAACATTCTCTTCACCGAAGGGTATTGATAATAAAAAACAGACAATGGACAGACAGCACGTTGAACAACTCTTCCGCCGGCACTACCGCCACATGTATGCCGTAGCCTGCTCCATGCTCTACGACAGCGAGGAGAGCGAGGACGTGGTGAGCGAGGTCTTCGCCAGCCTGCTGGAACGCCGCACTGAGTTGTTGCCGGATTCGGCCGAAGGCTATCTGATGGTCGCCGTACGCAACCGCTGCTTGAAACGCCTGCGCGACAAGAGCACACGCGAGCGCATCCTCCACCTCTACATCACCGAGCCGCAGCCCGATGACAGCTGGCAGGACGACGAACAACGCCTCAGCCGCCTGCGTAAGCTTGCCCACACGCTACTCTCGCCCGATGAACTGCGCATCTTCACCTTGCGCTTCCTCGACGGCAAGGACTACAAGGCAATCTGCGCCGAGACCGGCACGAGCCGCATCGCCGTGTGGAAACATCTGTCGCACATCGTCAAAGTATTGAAAAACAACATTAATACCCCTAAGCCATGAACGATACCGATGAAGAGAAAATCAAGCGTTTCCTCGACGCACAAGAGCATCCCGAGCACTACACCGACGAGGAGCTCAAAGAGATCATAGACGAGGGCCAACCGCTCGCACAGCTGAAACGGGCGCTCACAGAGGAACGGACTGAAAACGAAGACATTGACGTGGACAGCGCGTGGCGGGCTTTCTGTCAGGCCCACGATGCCAAACAGCATTCCAAGGCTGAGCCGCACACTGATACGACTCGACATTCCGATCGTACAACTCTGCCAGAGACAGACTCTGTCGCAGTTCTTTCCCGCCGCCGTCTTCCCCGTTGGCTGCGCGTGGCCGCCGTCTTTCTCGGTTGCGTGTTGCTTACCGGTGTGGCTCTTGCTGCCATGACTGGATTGGGCTGGCTCCGCAATCCTTTTGCCAAAGAGAAAACAGAGGTGGCACAACGCACATCGGTCACAGCCTCATCGCAAGATACCGCCGCAACCGCCGACAGCATCTCGCCGAGACAGAAAGAAAGCAAACCAGCTCCCGTGGTCAAAGTCTTCGACAATGCTACCCTTGCTGATATCCTTGATGAGATGGGCCGCTACTATGGGCTAAAGGTAATTTACCGCAACGCTTCCGCCAAAGCTATCCGTCTGCACTTCCAGTGGGATCAGGCCAAAGGCATAGATGCTGCCCTGTCCGTTCTCAACGGCTTCCAGCAGATTGCCGTCACACACAATGGCAATGAGATTGTGGTAGAGTAGCTTATTGGATGCCTGATATAGTATTGACATGGAGAATGATACGACAGAATGTTAAATACATAATAAGTTACCATAATATGGTAATTTATTGCTATCTTTGCAACATTAGAGTTAGACTATGAAAAATAGACTTCGATGATCAAGACTTAAAGGAACTGATAGAGACTGGACATAACAAAAAGTACAAGAAGTTCTCTAAAGTCAAAGTCCTTATGGAAGGTCTGCTGAGAGCTTATCGCGTTATGGACGTAGCTCCAAGCACCTCAGCCTTGGCTCGGTTCAGTTTTCTCAAATATGAGAAGTTGAAATATGACTACTCAGGCTACAGCTCTGTGAGAATAGCAAACAGACATGTGGAACGCCTAATTTTCACAGAGCATGACAATGGAATAAGAATAAAGTTGGTAGAATTAGATGAAACACATTATGGCAACAAATCATAAGAATGCAGTACCTTTCGAGCCCGTACATCCTGGTGGAATATTGAAAGAGGAACTGAGAAGCCGCGGCATCCGACAGAAAGACTTTGCCGGGAAGATAGGCTTACAACCCACGCATCTCAGTGCACTGCTCAACGGTAAGCGCAACATATCCGCCACTATAGCTGCCAAGCTGGAACAAGAACTGGGTATCCCCGCCACCTTCTGGATGTCATTGCAAAACAGCTATGAACTCGACAAGAAAGAGATCACTCGAAAAGAAAGTCAACCGGAGACCTTTACCGTCACCATTCCCGCACAAGACCATAATCTCTTCCGCGACCTCATACGCCGGATGGGATGGGCTTGTGTATTCTAATTAGTACCTTCCTTATATCTATCAATATTTATATTGCGAAGATAAGCAAGAAAAAGTCTACTTTACGGGTTAACATCCTCGCCTCTCATGGGTACTTGATATAAAAAGGAAATCCTATGATGAAGAAGACACTCCTATTATTATATATGCTCCTGCTGTGCACTGCCATCGGCCGCGCCCAGCGCGTGAGCCGCGACTTCCACAACGTGACCATGCCCATGGCCTTGCAGCAACTGGGTGGCATGACCCATCGCTATACCATCAACTTCATCTACAACGATCTTGAAGACTTTCGCGTGACTGCCGACATCAAGGGAGCGACCATCCCCGAAGCCATCCGACAGCTCATCGGCTTCTATCCTATCACCATGACGATGGTCAGCGACAGCATCATCAACGTGGAGTGCTCGCAGAAATCTACGCTACGCTACAAGGGACGCATCGTCGACGAGAAAGGCGAGGCCGCCGAATACGCCAACATAGTGCTGCTCTCAACCGCCGACTCCTCGTTTATCGCCGGCGGAGTGAGCAACGAGAGCGGATACTTCGTCATTCCCTGCAACGCCCGCCACGTCATCGCGCGGGTGAGCTATGTGGGCTATAAAACGCGACAATGGACTGCCGCCTCGCCCGACCTCGGCACCATTCGCCTGCAAGCCGACCGCTATACGCTAAAAGGCGTGACAGTGAAGACGCAACGACCACAGTATCGCGCCGCAAAGGGTGGCATGACCATCGACGTGGAGCACTCGGTACTGAGCAAGATGGGCACCGCCGTCGATGTGCTCGGGCAGCTGCCGCGTGTCACGGCATCGGGCTCCGACATCAAGGTGTTTGCCAAGGGCACGCCGCTCATCTATATCAACAACAAGAAGGTGACCGACAACCGTGAACTGACGGAACTGAAGTCAGAGAACATCAAGAACGTGGATGTCATCACCGCACCCGGCTCGCAGTATGATGCCACGGTAAAGAGCGTCATCCGCATCCGCACCCGTAAGCCCGAGGGTGAGGGATGGAGCGTGAGAAACGATGCCAACGCAAAATACAACACGATGTGGGCGGGATATGACCAAGCTATCATCAAATATCGTATCAAGGGGCTGGAACTGTCTAACACCACGGCTCTCTATAGCCAGGTGTTCAAAGAGGACATCAACACGGGCTACACACTCATGCCCAAGAACAACACCATCAACATCGACCAGCATTTCAACGACGCTTTCCGGCAGAATGTGTTATCGCAGACCTTCCGTCTGAGCTACGACTTCAATGCTAACAATTCCATCGGTGGCAGTTATTGGTACTACAAGACCTTGTCAAGCAACATGGACGCGAACAGCAGCCAGACGGTCATGCGCAACGGTGCCTACGAAGGCGCTGTCCTGCAAAGTCAAAAACAACACAGGGATGTAGGACCACGCAACGAGGCCAACCTCTACTATACGGGCAAGCTCGGCAACTGGAACATTGACTTCAATGCTTCTTATCTCCACATGAAATATATACTGAGCCAGCAGAGCACGGAGACCAGCACGGAGTTGGGCGACCGCGACGTGGCGAGTAACGGCGGACAGCGCAGCGACCTCTGGGCCGGGAAGCTCATAGTGACACACCCGGTGGGGAAAGGTACGCTCTCCTTCGGCTCGGAATATACGCATACAAAGAGTGTGGGCTTTTATGTCAACAGCGAGAACTATGTGCCTGCCTCCAGCACCAAGCTCTACGAGGCAAACATTGCGGGCTTCGCCGACTTCTCCTTGCCTTTCGGTCACTATGAGCTCGATGCTGGACTACGATACGAGCATGTCACGACCGACTACTATAGCTTCGGCAAACGGGAGCAGGAGCCGAGCCGACGCTATGGCAACCTCTTTCCCAATCTCTCGCTGTCGTGGAATAAAGATTTGTGGTCTTGGCAGTTGTCTTACACCATGAAGACCTCCCGACCGGGATACAACAACCTGCGCAACTTCATGCAGTATGACAGCCGTTATCTCTATGAGGGCGGCAATCCCTACTTGCGCCCGGAGTATACCCACAACGTGGAGCTGTCGGCCGTGCACAAATGGCTGAGTGCCTCCGTCGATTACGACTATGTCCATAAGCCTATGCTTCATACCTTTGGCTTATACGACAACCAGGAGATAGCCTATTTCTCGGTTCGCAACATGGGGCACTATCAGATGTTGAGCGCCGCAGTAACGGCCTCGCCGACATTCAGTTGGTATCATCCCTCCTGGGAGATAGACTATTCCCAGCTATTTTTCCGTGAGCCCACCAGTCTTTGCTCCAACCATCCCTCGTTTTCCTTCATACTCCGCAACAGCCTTGTCTTTCCGCATGGGTGGCTGGCGAGCCTCGACCTCTATGGCTACACCGACAGCTATGAACCGATGCGGCGGTCAGTAGGTTTTGTGACCGTGTACGCGCGGTTGCGCAAGTCGTTCTTCAAAAACCGCCTCGTCTTCCTCCTCCAAGCCTCAGACCTGACCAAGAGTAATCGCGAGCGGTGGACGTATTATGGTACTGATGTCATCAGCCGAAAGGATGCTAACAATTTCACGCGCAGCATCTCGCTCACCGTGACCTATAACTTCAATGCCTCGCGCAGCCGCTATAAAGGTACCGGTGCAGGAAACGAAGAGAAGAAGAGACTGTGATGCTTCTGGTGGTGCTTCCACGACAAATGGCGGTCTCCGCAAGGATCATCGCGGCGCGAGATGCTCCGTCGATTAAGGCGTCGCATTTATCGGCACAGCGGCTATTTTCCTTTTCTTCTCGGTGATGTCGTTGATGACAAGCACTGTTCTTATGACATCAAAGCAGTGTTCCTATGCTATCAAAGCACTGTTCTCGCGGCATCGAAGCACTGTTCTCACGGGGTCAAAGCACTGTTCTCACGGGATCAAAACTGGGTTCGTATGAGGTTGAAACAATGTTCCCAATATGGTAATGCTATAGAAAAAGATCGTTCGCTGCGTAGGGAATGATCTTTTCCTACGCAGCGAACGCTTGTTTGTCAGGCTGCAAAACCAAGTTCCACGCATTGACCAACTCGCCGGCATCAACAGCTTTCAGAACTTGATGGACATTTCCTTGTCCAATTCCAAATGACTATCTCTTCACGCCAAAACGCCACGCCAGCCTGTTTTCAAAGTTTTCCCTGCTGTGATGCAAGCCTGAGAAACAAAGGGTGCCACACTTGCATCACAGCAAGGATTTTATTTGTTTTTGTAAAAGGTATCGTGTTCATGAGCTCTCTCCTCCAACACAGTGTTGATCCGGTGCACCTGTCCGTGCCACGACAAATATCCATTGCACCGAAGATATTTGGTTAGGTCTTCGTGGCATCCAGCCACGGACTTCTGCCCCTAAGCCCATTTATCTTTCAATTTGATGACACGCCATACATAATAATAAGGAGTCGCGGGCGTTTTAATAAGGCTATGTCCAAGAAAGAACGTTTCGACAGTTATTCCCATATCCTTAAGTACATCGGCCTCTTTGGCGGTGTACAGGCATTAAGTATTGGCGTAGCGTTGGTACGCAACAAGTTGGTGGCCCTTCTTCTCGGCCCTGGTGGCATGGGACTTGTCTCGCTGTTCAATTCCACCGTGAGCCTGGTTGCCGACCTCTCCAGCTTTGGCATCGGGCTCAGTGCCGTACAGGATATTTCAAAGGCTTACGACCAAGGCGACACAGAGCGCATATCGCGGTCGGTCAACGTCGTGCGCTATTGGAGTGCCGTGCTGGCATTGCTTGGAACCCTGCTCTGTATCGTGCTCAGTCCGTTTCTCAGTTGGTTCACCTTTTCCTGGAATGGCCACACCCTTCACTTCATCTGTCTCTCTCCCATCGTGGGGTTCTCGGTCCTCACCCTCGGAGAGACGGCCATCATCAAAGCCGTCCGCGAATTGCGTCACTTGGCTTGGGTGACCTTCTACAATATTTTGGGCGCGCTCGTCGTCTCCGTGCCCATCTATTATTTCTGGGGAATGAAAGGCATCGTGCCCTCGTTAGTGCTCATGGCCTTTATACAGTTTCTGCTTACCATCCGTGTGTCTTACCATCTCTATCCCCTTCACCTGCATTTCTCCAAAGCTCTCTTCCACGACGGACTGGGGATGATCCGGCTCGGAACAGCTTTTGTCGTCGCCGGACTGTTCACGTCCGGTACCGACTTCTTCATCCGCAGTTATCTCAACAACGTCGCCGGACTGGATATCGTAGGCCTCTACAATGCCGGCATCATGATGACGCTGACCTATGTCGGCATGGTTTTCTCTGCCATGGATACCGACTATTTCCCCCGACTATCGGGCATCAAAGACTTAGGAGTGACCTTCAACACCACCGTCAACCGCCAGATAGAGATGATCTTCCTGATGGTCTCCCCCCTCCTCGTTGCCTTTATCATCTTCCTGCCCATCATTCTGCCACTCCTCTATAGCGGGAAGTTTATGCCAGTACTCGGCATGGCGCAGGTCGTGGTCCTGGCGATGTATTTCCGCGCCGTGGAAGTTCCGATAGAATATATCACCCTTGCTCGTGGCGACTCGCTGCCCTATCTGCTCACCCAAGCTGTCTATGCTGTTCTCTTTGTCGGTCTCGTCATCGTGGGCTATAGCTATTTCGGATTGGTCGGTGCCGGTATTGGCGTCACGCTGACCACCTTTGTCTATCTTGCCTTCATCCTTCCTTTCTACAAGTGGATGTATGGTTTCCATCTCTCTCCCAGCGTTATCGGTTATGCTGCAGCCCAGTTACCGATCGGCTTGCTGGCTTACGCCGTGACCTTCGTTGACCAACCCATCATCTACTGGCCGTCGGGCATCGTACTCTGCGCGGTTAGCGCACTCGTCAGCTTGCATTTCATCCGCAAGAGAACCCACCTGTGGGAGAAGGTTCCAGGAATATTTAAGATTAAGTAGACAGGACATCCGTAGACAGTACGAGGTCATGGAGAAACGAGCAATGAACATAGTTTGACCAGTAAATAAAGATTGTTGTCTATGAAACACTCGCTTGAGTCCAGTATCATCTGGCTGATGCTTCTGGTTCGTCGTGTGGGCGCAAAGATAAGCTCCCGGCTATGGTTATTGCAGCGTCTGCTTTCGTCGTTGCTTCCCGCCACCGATATTGATGCCACCAATCCCGTATTCCTCTCCAATGGTGACAATGATGCAGACCTGGCACCTTTACTGGCGATGCTTCCGGAAAAGAAACGATACAGCTCCAGCCTCTGCGACAACGACCTCAGCCATAAGGACGATTACGACTTGGAGATTATCATCCCGGCTTACAATGTCGAGCAGTATATCGACCAATGCTTGCTGTCGGTGCTCAACCAACGGTCCAAATACAAATGTCTTTTAGTGGTCATCAACGACGGCTCCACGGATGGTACACGACAACGGATTGCCAAGTATGAACATTATCCCGATATAGAAATCATCGACCAAGAGAATGCCGGTCAGGCAGCAGCCCGCAATATAGCCCTGAGGCATATCCGGGGGCGGTATGTCACTTTTGTCGACTCCGACGACTGGCTGTTGCCCGGTGCCATCGACATGCTGATGGATACGGTGACCAAGTACGACGCCGACATCGTAGAAGGCTGTTTTCGAGTGTTCAACGGTGGTCACTTCTATCCAGGCTACTCCCATCCCTTCGAGCTCTCCAACCGTTGGACCGGTCAGCTGCAAGGCTACCCTTGGGGCAAGGTACTGCGTGCCGGACTGTTCTCACACTTTCATTTCCCTGAAGGCTATCTCTTTGAGGACACGCTGATGACGTTGATGCTCTTTCCACGCTGCCACCGCATCGTCACCATTCCCGACGACGTCTATGTATATCGGTTCAATCCCGTGGGCATTACAGCCACCGCCGGACTGTCGCCAAGGGCTGTCGAGAGTCTGCTGGTAACCATACAGCTCATGGAGGATGGTGTAGCGACCGGACAACAGACAGACCAGCAGGCTTACGAGAACTTTCTGCAGAACGAGATCCCCAACACCTTCTGTACCCTCTATTCCCTGCGCTCCCCTTCCGTCAATCATCATGTCTTCGCCATCTTCTGCCGTCTGCTGCGTCAATATTACCAAGCCTACACAACGTCAGACCCACACCTGCAACCCTTGGAACATGCTCTGCGCACCAAAGACTACCGTGCCTGTATGCTTGCGATAATGACAAGACATTAACGCATTAAAGACTAAATACGGTGACCAGGCTTTGGTCATACAGTGACCAGGCGTTGGTCATACAGTGACCAGGCGTTGGGCATACAGTGACCAGTGCTTTGGTCATACGGTGACCAGGCTTTGGTGATAATTAGAAAACAGCAACGGCCCATCCTCAGAAAGGATGGGCCGTTGATTAGTTACTGTTGTTTACTTACTATCACGTCAGAACGTCACGCCGACGTTGAGGTTGAAGCAACCCGTGCGGGTGTCCTCGAAATCGTAGTGACCAATGTTTGCCAAACCGATATCATAGCTCACGCCGAGGTAGAGCATTTGGAAACTCACGCCACACCCCAGGCGCAGTCCGCCATCGAAACGCTTGAAACTCGCCTGGTCGTCACTGAAACTGGAGTAAGCCTCGCGGTGGCCATAGTCCTTGATCTTGCCGCCTACGCCTACAGCCAGATAGCCGCCGGCAAACGGCTCCACCGAGATGTCGGGCGTAGCCAAGTATTTATATTTCAGCAACAGCGGCAGTTCGAGGTATTCCAGCCGGTAGGTGAACTTATTGCCGTCGTAGTTGCCTTTTCCGCCTTTTTCCACATAGGAGAGTCCGGTTTCAAAGAACAGTGGAGCAGCACTGGTGAGCTGTGTGCCGACCACGGCACCCACGTCCAGTCCCGTGCGCGCGTCACTACCATCAAGCACGGCGGCGTCAGAGTTGACCGTGGCTACCGCCATGCCCAAGCGAAAGCCATAGTAGACATTGTTGCCATAGCCGTAGACTGTGCGGCCATTGTTGTAACGTCCATGCTGGCGGTAGTACTCAGCACGCTTACTGGGCGGTATAGGGCGCCCGTCGGGATAATATTGTGCTGCGGCAGGCAGCGTCAGCAACACGGCAAAAGCCAGAAACAGAATCTTTTTCATCTTTTCCATATTACAATACGATTGATACAGACCACCCCGTAAGAGGTCTATGTAATAAACATCACAAAGTTAGTCTGTTTCTGATAATGCCCCTACGGGGAAAAACCTATTTGTCGATAGGCTTTTCCCTCTTTTTTCTCTCTTTGTCAACCTCATTTCTTGAAACCCAGTATCTCGCAGAGCTCCTTCATTCCCTCTGACGCACCTTTCTGAATGTGCGTGAATTTGCCATTAGGCGCATTGAACACCGGATCGGGATCGATCAGATAGACCGGACATCCCTGCGGTGCGTACTGCACGAGTCCGGCAGCGGGATAGACATTGAGCGACGTGCCAATGATGACAAAGATGTCGGCTTTCATCGCCTCGCGCGCCGCCGGTTCGAGCATAGGCACGCTTTCACCAAAGAAAACGATGAAAGGACGGAGCAACGAACCGTCGCCGGCTTTGGTGCCGGGCGCCACGTCGCTGTGCTCTGGAGTGAGTTGCTGGATATAGCGCTCGTCGTAGGGATCGATACTCGAGCACACTTTGGTCAGCTCGCCGTGCAGGTGGATGACATGCGTGGAGCCTGCCTTCTCATGGAGATTGTCCACGTTTTGCGTCAGCACGCTCACGTCGTAGTCTCTCTCCAAGGCGGCGACAAGCCGGTGACCCTCGTTGGGCTCAGCCTGCCAAAGCTTGTGCCGAAGCATGTTATAGAAGTTTGTCACCAACGTGGGATTGGCCTCCCACCCTTCGTGCGAGGCTACCTGCTCCACCGGATAGTTCTCCCACAGTCCGTCATTACCACGGAACGTCTTGAAACCACTCTCTACCGACATACCGGCACCCGTAAGGAAAACAATTTTCTTCTTCATCTTCTTATTGCCTTTAGAACTGTTATTATACCACAAAAATAAT
>Ga0256407_10001406_pt1 | contig 51068 bp, 45 predicted proteins | sample RumenRJG_04DNA_FD_193489 | JGI IMG/M metagenome (GOLD analysis project Ga0256407, IMG submission 193489) | Bovine rumen microbial communities from Lethbridge, Alberta, Canada - RJG_04 | ecosystem: Host-associated > Mammals > Digestive system > Stomach > Rumen | place: Canada: Alberta... | reverse complement strand
AAGCGTACGGAAAGAGAATGGGTGGTGCTTATATCATACATCCAAAGAATCTGAGCATTAAGGATGATATAATCTGTATTCCGCCATATATGACAATGTGCCTATAAAATGACATAAACAGTTTTAACTCGGAGCAGGGTGGTCTGATGATGGTCAGCCCTGCTCTTTTTGTGCTCAAAAGATGGCCTAAATGGGCATAAACGTACACCTCAAAAGATGAAATCTCCATACATAAACAAGCTATGAATTGAAAAGAGGCCGGTTTTGGGATATGATATAAACAGATTTATTCGTTAAACAGGGGGGAACGAGGTGACCAGAGCCCAGCTTGAAAACATAATAAACATGATCCTTATGATCCTTGACGACTGCAAGGATCTGGAGGAGGCAAAGAAGAGGGTTGCAGCCATCGTGAAGAAGGAGCAGGAACGGGACAGGGGATAGAAAAAAATGGCATTTGACGGAGTGACGGTCAGCGCCCTTGTGCATGAACTGGATAAGGAACTGACTGAGGGACACATCAGCAGGATCTCGGAGCCCTTTAAGGACGAGCTGCTGCTGACGGTAAAAAAAAGAGGAGGCGGAGCTGCCAGGCTTTTGATATCGGTAGGCGCATCGCTTCCTTTCATATATCTGACGGAGGAAAACTATCCGGCACCCCCTGTGGCGCCGGCTTTTACCATGCTCTTAAGAAAGCATCTCCAGGGGGGCAGGATCGTCTCCGTAAGCGCTCCCTCCCTTGAAAGGATCATAAACATCAGTGTGGAGCACAGGGACGAGCTGGGGGATCTTCGGACAAAGACCCTCATCGTTGAGCTCATGGGAAAGCACAGCAACATAATCTTTATTGACGATAAGAACACCGTGATTGACAGCATAAAACGCATACCCTCATCTGTCAGCTCCCTGAGGGAGGTTCTGCCGGGAAGGGAATATTTCATACCGGAAACAAGTTCAAAGCTGGATCCGTTAGTTGACATAAGCCGTGATGAATTTCTGGGAGCCGTCTTTTCAAAAAACGGAACTGCCATAAAGGCTCTCTATGGGACATTTACCGGATTTTCCCCGGCTCTGGCCTCAGAACTATGCTACCGGGCAGGCTTTGACGGGGATATGAACGCAGCCTCGGTTGGAGTTGACATAAGATTCAAACTCTATGAGGTCTTCAGGGCTTTCATGGAGGATATAATAAACAATAACTACAGTCCCTGCATAATCTATGACAGGGAGGAGCCTGTTGACATCACGGTCTATGAGCCCACCCAGCAGGCCGACCTTGAGATAAGGCACCTGTCTTCGGTGTCCGAAGCGGTTGAAGCCTTCTACCACGAAAAGGATGTCTATGTCAAAGCAAGGGCAAGGTCAGCGGACTTAAGGCGAATTGTGGCAAATGCGGTGGAACGAACTGCAAAGAAACTGGACATTCAGGAAAAGCAGCTTAAGTCCACGGAAAAGATGGATAAATACAGGCTCTACGGTGAGCTTATAAACATCTACGGCTATTCGGTGCCGGACGGATCCGATTCCTTTGAGGCTGAGGATTACAACACGGGAGAGATGGTAAAGATCCCCCTGGATAAGGATCTTACCGTCCATGAGAATGCCAACAGATATTTTGACAGGTTCGCAAAGCTTAAAAGAACCCTGGAGGCGGCATCAGAACAGGCAGACTTAAGCAGAAAGGAGCTTGCCTATCTGGAAAGCGTGCAGGTTTCCCTTAACATCGCCATGACCGAAGAAGACCTTGAAGACATCGCCGGAGAGCTCTGTAAGACGGGATATATCCACAAAAAAAGGTCTGATAAAAAACGCAGTAAAAAAAGCGAGCCTTTGCATTTTATCTCAGGGGACGGCTTTGATATCTATGTGGGAAAGAACAACCTGCAGAATGATGAGATCACCTTTAAGCTGGGAAACGGAGGCGACTGGTGGTTTCATGCCAAGACCTTTCCGGGCTCCCATGTGCTCTTAAAAACCGGGGGACTTTCGACTGAGGAGATCCCGGATTCAGCCTTCAATGAGGCCGGACAGCTGGCGGCCTTCTATTCCTCGGCAAAGGATCAGGATAAGGTGGAGATCGACTATCTGATGAGAAAGAATGTGAAGAAGCCGGCGGGAGCAGCTCCCGGCTATGTCATCTATCACACGAACTACTCAATGTCCGTTAAGCCCGACATAAAGGGCATCAGGCAGGTTTAGGATCCGGTTCGGTCTTCCTTTTTCTCCCTGTAGGAATAGGTTTCATCCATGACGTTCTTCCCCTTGCGGGCATTGAGCAGCATGAGGAAAAGGTGGATGATGATGGGCACCATGATGGTGGAAACCAGGGATATCATAAAGAACTTTATGGTGTTTTCATTTCCCGTCAGGGCAAAGACCAGAGTCAGGGCATACATCAAAAACAAAAGTATGACTCCAATGAGAGCCGCTATCCTCTTTGCGTTCATAAACTCTTCCTTTCTGAAATAACAATCAATCCCTCACACTTCCCCCTGACAATCTTCCCATAATGACATTGCAGAAGTTTTGTGTTAGAATAATACGTCAGTTAATTATAACCATAAATATCTAATATACAAGAGGTAAACAAAATGGGTTTAATGGAAGACTGGAGAGACAAGGCCTACTCTCCCACAGAAGATAAAGGCAGGCTGCAGAAATTCTGGCAGGATTATTTCCTTAAGGAAAAGGACATATATGCCGAGCTCTTAAAGAATCCCGATGAAGGTGTCACCGGGACCATAAAGGAGCTGGCTGAGAGATTCGGGGTCACGGTCATGGAAATGACCGGATTCTTAGACGGGATCCAGGAATCCTTAAAGGAGCCGAATGACTTTGAGGATCTTACAGAGGACTCAAAGGTGAGCCTGGACTTCGATAACGAAAAGCTCTACAAAAACATGGTTGAAGCAAAGGCGGACTGGCTCTATGACCTTCCCGAATGGGACGACATCTTCAGCAGGGAAAAGAGGGATGAGCTCTATAAGGAGCAGAAGAGCTCCCACACCTATGTGAGGGAAGGAAAGAAGATCGGAAGAAATGATCCCTGCCCCTGCGGCAGCGGAAAGAAGTATAAGAACTGCTGCGGCAAGGATATCTGACTTTTAAGCCGGCTGCGGATTTTTTAAAGAGGAGTAAAACTATGAAAATCACCTTAAAGGACGGATCAGTTAAAGAATATGAAAGCCCCATGTCGGTTTACGACATAGCGCGTGACATCAGCGAAGGGCTTGCAAGAAACACCTGCGCGGGAGAGGTTGACGGGAAGAAGGTGGACTTTCGGACCGTGATCGACAGGGACTGCACCCTGAATATCATAACAACCTCCGATAAGGAGGGGATCGCAACTCTCCGTCACACCGCATCACACGTTATGGCCCAGGCCTTAAAAAGGCTCTATCCCGGCATAAAGCTGGCCATAGGACCCTCTGTGGACGACGGTTTCTACTATGATGTGGACTCCGAGGTTCCCATCGGCACCGAGGACTTTGAAAAGATCGAAGCCGAGATGAAAAAGATCATAAAGGAAGACCATAAGCTGGAACGCTTTGAAATGCCCAGGGAAGAGGCAATCGAGTTTTTTAAGAAGCAGGAGGAGCCCTATAAGGTTCAGCTGGTTGAGGATCTCCCGGAGGATGCGGTCATAAGCTTTTATAAGCAGGGAGAGTTCACTGATCTTTGCGCCGGCCCCCATCTTTGGTCAACAAAGCAGGTTAAGGCTGTCAAGCTCATGAAGCTTGCGGGAGCCTACTGGCGTGGCAACGAGAAGAACAAGATGCTGACCAGGATCTACGGAACGGCCTTCTTTAAGCAGGCAGACCTGGATCACTATCTCTATGTCCTTGAAGAAGCCAAAAAGAGGGATCACCGCAGGATAGGAAAGGACATGAAGCTCTTCATGTTTGCAGACGAGGGACCTGGCTTTCCCTTCTTCCTTCCAAACGGCATGATCCTAAGGAACGAGCTCATGAAATACTGGCGTGAGGTTCACTATAAATACGGCTATCAGGAGATAGAAACCCCCGTGATGTTAAACCAGTCCCTCTGGATAACCTCCGGACACTGGGATCACTACGGTGAGAACATGTATACGTCCCAGATTGATGAGGAGACCTTCTGCATAAAGCCCATGAACTGCCCCGGCTCTATTCTGGTATATAAAAACGAGCCCAGATCCTACAGGGAACTGCCCTTAAGATTTGCAGAGGTGGGTCTTGTGCACAGGCATGAAAAGAGCGGTGCCCTCCATGGTCTCATGAGAGTCCGGGCCTTCCACCAGGATGACGCCCATGAATTCATAGCCATGGATCAGGTGGACTCCGAGGTTGGACACATAGTCCGCATAATAAACGAGATATATACAAAGCTTGAATTCAAATATAAGGTGGAGCTTTCCACCATGCCCGAAGACCACATGGGGTCTGATGAGGACTGGGAGAAGGCGACCAACGGCCTGAAACAGGCTCTTGAAAAGATGGGTCTGGAATATGAGATAAATGAGGGAGACGGAGCCTTCTACGGACCCAAGATCGACTTCCATGTGGAGGACTGTCTGGGAAGAACCTGGCAGTGTGCCACCATACAGCTTGATTTCCAGCTGCCTCAGAACTTTGAATTAAGCTACATCGGTGATGACGGAAAGGAGCACATGCCCGTCATGATCCACAGGGTGGTGTTCGGCTCCGTTGAAAGGTTCATAGGTGTCATGATCGAAAACTATGCCGGAAAATTCCCGACATGGCTTTGTCCGGTTCAGACCCGTGTCCTTCCCATCTCCGATAAATTCATGGACTATGCCCACAGCGTCTGCGACAGGCTTAAGGCTGCCGGGATCAGGGCAGAGGTCGATGAAAGAGCCGAAAAAATCGGCTTCAAGATCAGGGAAGCAACCCTTGAAAGAGTGCCCTACATGCTGGTTGTGGGAGCAAAGGAGCAGGAGAACGGACAGATCTCCGTCCGGTCCCGCTTTGCCGGAGATGAAGGCTCAAAGGACGTGGATGCCTTCATAAAGGACATTAAGGCAGAGATCGACGGCAGGGTCAGAAGGGAAGAGAGTAATTAACTGTCCGGAAGCCGAAGGGCTATTTGAGCTTACAGTCGTCGGTTGACATAAAACCATAGCTCGATCTGAAACCTGCATATTCCGATACGGACTATGGTTGACATAAAGTTACAATAGAGGAAAATTCACGGGGAAGTTTAGCACAAGTGAAGTGGAATGCTGATTTTGAGATAGCGGCTATAATAGTCGAAGCCATTTTCATATTTTTCTTTTTCGGCAAGAAGCATCTGCCCACCAGAAAGAACCGGTTTTTTTCACTTTGCATGGTGGTTTCGGTCTTTGTGTGCTTTTTTGACCTCCTTTCAGCCTACATGGATTCCAACTGGCGTAACTATTCGTCATTTTCCCTGCAGCTGGTCAACGTCTTGTATTTTCTGATAATGACGGTTCTGACCATGTCCTTTTTTGTCTATGTCCTGCTGATGACGGAAAGCTATGAGGTCTTCAGGTCGCCTGTCTTCTATGTTTACTGCATTCCCTTTATGGTGCATGTTTTTCTGGACATATCGACTCCCTTCACCGGATATCTGTACTATTTCCATCCCACGGAAGGGTATTGCCATGGACCGGCCTATCTGCTTTCCTTCCTCATGAGTGCATCCTATGTCCTGCTTTCGGCAGTATATGTCATAGTAAAAAGAAAGCGGATAACCTATCTTCAGTTTAACAGTGTCATAGCATTCGTCCTGATCATAGCCGTGGGGGTTACGGTTCAGTCAGTCCTTTTCAGGTGGGTGCTTCTTTCAAATGCTGTTATCTGCCTGGCCATAATCATAATCTATCTGTCCCTTCAGAATCCGGATATGTACATAGATAAGGCCACCTCCCTCTTCAATGTGGACGGTTTTTATGAAATGGCTGCCGAATACAAGGTAAGTGAAGAAAAATATGAGGTCATAGTCGTCACCCTGGAGAACATGAGGATCATGCAGTCGGTCTATGGAAACGACAGGGTTAACGAGGCTCTGGTCAACGTTGTCGGTTTTATTGAAGAACTCTGCGGAAAGAACATCCTTTTCAGGATCTCCGAAGACAGCTTTGCCGTGCTCAATGTCGGGTCCCTGGACTACAGAACCTTTTCGGATAAGGTGATAGAGCGGTTTAAGGAGCCCTTCAGGGTGGCAAACGGTGAGGTGCTTTTTTCGGCCTATGTCATCTGCCTTCCCTATCAGTTCTGCAGCAGCGATATAAAGACCCTGAGCAAGACCATACGCTTTGTGAGGAAGAGAAGGCCGGGCAACAGTGCCTTTGTAGTGATGGATGATGAGATAGCCATTGACATAGACAGGGACACATCAGTGGAAAGGGCTCTTGAAAAGGCTATAGATAATAATACGGTTCAGATCTACCTTCAGCCGATCTATGACACCAGAACGGGCAAGGCTCATATGGCTGAGGTTCTGGCCAGGCTTTTTGATGAGGAGGTGGGCTTCATATCCCCCAACGAATTCATCGTTAAGGCTGAGGAAAACGGAAATGTGGTGGAGCTTGGCAGGCAGATCTTTGAAAAGGCCTGTATCTTCATCAGGGATAACGACCTGGAGAAAATGGGGATCGACCGCCTCGACATCAATCTTTCCGCTTATCAGTGCATGAGGGAGTCCATGGCAGATGAGATGCTGGACATCGCCCAGAGGCACGGGGTGGAAATGTCAAGATTCTGCTTTGAGATCGTTGAATCCTCTGCGGATGTCAGGGAGGGCTTTTTGAGGAACAACATGGACAGGCTCATCCAGGCCGGAGCCATTTTCGTGCTGGATGACTACGGCATAGGCTATTCCAACTTCGTAAATCTTTTAAGACTGCCCTTTAAGCTGGTCAAAATGGATAAGTCCCTGGTCTGGACTTATTTTGAAAATGACTCGGATGTGCTTCCTGATGTGATGGAGACCTTCAGAAACCAGAAGCTGGGGATCGTGGCTCAGGGTGTTGAAAGCAAGGCCATGGCCAAGCGTCTCATCATGATGGGCTGTGACGCCCTCCAGGGATATTTCTTTTCAAAGCCTGTTCCCGCCAGGGATTTTGCCAGGCTTATGACTGAAAAGAACGTAGAGGGCGGCTTTGGGGTTTAATGTTATAAATGTGGGCTTGACATTGACGGACAGTTTGTGATAAAGTGAGGTTCGTGCTTCTTAAGGGGGGCGCGTAAATAGGAAAATAAAGCAGAGTATCCACTCTCACCCTGCGGCTTGTGTTTGTGCTTCAGGTGTCAATAGCGGTATCAAAGGTCTTTTTTTGTGGGTATTCTGTGCGAATGCCCTTTTTTTGTTTTAATGTTTCGGGGAGGAAAAAGCAATTAGCGATTTATTTATCAATGAGCAGATCAGGGACAGAGAGGTCAGGGTCATAGGAGCCGACGGAGAGCAGCTTGGGATCATGTCATCAAGGGATGCCTTAAAGCTTGCCCAGGATGCTGACCTGGATCTTGTCAAGATCGCACCCACCGCAAAGCCGCCTGTCTGCAAGATCGTGGACTACGGCAAGTTCAAGTATGAACAGGTAAGGCGTGAGAAGGATGCCAAAAAGAAGCAGAAGACGATTGAGATAAAAGAGATCAGGCTTTCGCCGAACATCGATAAGAATGACCTTAACACCAAGGCTACGGCAGCCAGGAAATTTCTCACAAAGGGCAACAGGGTTAAGGTGACACTTCGCTTCAGGGGCAGGGAGATGGCACATATGTCCGAAAGCAAGCATATCCTGGACGATTTTGCAGCTCTCCTGGAGGACATTGCGGTGGTTGAAAAGGCCCCCAAGGTTGAGGGAAGGACAATGACTGTAACCCTCACTGAGAAGAAATGATCTGAAGTCCTGCGGGTAAACAGCGGCCTGTGGAGCTTTGGCCTTCAGACCGCGTTCAATAAATATAAGGATTAAGAAACGAGGAGGAAAAAGTTATGCCCAAAATGAAAACAAACAGATCTGCGGCAAAACGATTCAAGGTTACAGGATCGGGAAAGCTTAAGAGAAATAAAGCGTACAAGCGCCACATTCTTACTAAGAAGTCGCCGAAGACAAAGAGGAACTTAAGAAAGTCAGCAATAGTTGATTCAACGAACGTTAAGAACATGAAGAAGATCCTTCCCTACATCTGATAAGACCGGATGGGGATTTAAGGATGTAAAGCAAAGGGTGTATTTGTCCGGAGCCGGTTTTTAACGGATTTCCGGAGGTTTGTTGGATATGTCTAAGGATTACACTTTAGGTGTGGAAATGAGGTAAATATGGCAAGGATAAAAGGCGGATTAAACGCAAAGAAAAAACATAACAGGGTTTTGAAGCTTGCAAAGGGCTACAGGGGAGCACGCAGCAAGCAGTACAGAGTAGCGAAGCAGTCGGTCATGAGGGCTCTTGCTTCAGCATTTGCAGGAAGGAAGCAGAGGAAGAGAGACTTCCGTTCTCTCTGGATCACCAGGATTAATGCCGCATCCCGCATGAACGGTCTTTCCTACAGCAAGCTTATGCACGGACTTAAGCTGGCACAGGTTGACATCAACCGCAAGATGCTGGCCGAAATGGCAGTTAACGATGCCGAGGGCTTTAAGACTCTGGTTGAGCTGGCAAAGAGCAAGATCGCTTAATGCACACAGGGTTAAAACTGATTGACACCTGATTTCAAAAAAGTTAAAATATAGTATCTGTTCGGAGACCGAAGGGTTCTGAGCGGTTGCGAATGTGCTTTGAAATCGGGTTTCGCAGGAGTGGCGGAATTGGCAGACGCGCACGGTTCAGGTCCGTGTGATAGCAATATCATGAGGGTTCAAGTCCCTTCTCCTGCACGCTTAAAAAAGAGGTATGACCGCAAGGGTCATGCCTCTTTTTTTTGGGTTCGGACAAAGTCCGAACCCAGGGGTTCAAGGTCTCAGGGCACATAAAGTGCCCTTCGGTCGGCGCTAAGCGGACGTCCACCGGACGTCCAGCGGTCTCAGGGCACATAAAGTGCCCTTCGGTCGGCGCTAAGCGGACGTCCACCGGACGTCCAGCGCCCCTTCTCCTGCATATTAAAAACAGGGTGCACCCCTTTGGGGGTGCATCCTGTTTTTAAGGTTCGGACAAAGTCCGAACCCAGGGGGTTCAAGGTCTCGGGGCACATAAAGTGCCTTTCGGTCGGCGCGCCTTCTCCAGCATGTCATAAATGGGGTGCCATTTTTGATAGTTACGGTTGATTAAAAAGAACCGGCTCAAATGGTACGAACATTGAGCCGGTTGGTGATGTTTGGTGATGTTTGTTATTCAGAGAGGACAATATGAAATTCTTTTGTTTTATATGATCTTATACGATTTATGTGAAGAAAATGTCAATTGTTTGTGAAAAAATATTTGATAATTTTCCATTGGGTTTCTAACCTTACGGGAAGTTAAGTTTAACTTGACAACATAGGACCCGGTGATATAATTGGGAACGGTTCTCATATTCACTTGCGGAGAAAATAATGAATTCACGGTCAAAATATAAGACAAAACAGCGCGAGATCCTTCTTGGCTACTTTGAAACCATTCCGGGAGTTCACGTTACGGCCGGTGATGTCTGTGAGTATTTCAGATCACATGATGCCTCCATCGGAAAGTCAACGATCTACCGGAACCTGGAGATCCTGGTCGATGAGGGCATAATAAAAAAGTACAATGTCGACGGGAACAGCCCTGCCTGTTTTGAATATGTGGAACCGGACAGCCATGAAGATGCCGAGGTATGCTATCATTGCAAATGTGAGAAATGCGGCAGGCTGATCCATCTCCACTGTGATGAACTCAGTGGAATGCAGACACATCTCATGACGGAACATCGTTTCAGGATGGATCCGGTGCGAACAGTGTTTTACGGTCTGTGCGAACAGTGCATGTGACCTGCTGATACGATGTCAGTCTTTTATAAAAGACCCGGCACGCCGGGATTCTGGCAATGATTTACTGAGGTACCTTTTTTACGCGACATTGCAAAAACGGGTCAGAGCTTATGGAGGAGGAAACAGGATGCGCAGTTTTAACACATCCGGGATATTAAGGATCATAGCAGGCATCACAGGATTGATGATGCTTGTTTTCGTCCTGTTTTCTGCTTTCTATATTGCTGCCGAAACGGATCATGAGTGCTGCGGCGAAGACTGTCCGATCTGCGCCTGCGTCCATCTGTGTGAAAATGCCCTTCATGGTTTCGATGATGGAGCTGCGGTGCAGTCAGTTTCTGTCGTCTTCCCTGTTCTTATACTCCTTGCCACAGCCTTTTCTGCTGCGGCATGTCAGGAAACACCCGTCTCCCAAAAAGTCAGAATGAATAATTAAAAACCTCCGATCTGGTTGTTCCAGCAGTTACTGATAAACAGGATCCGTAACTGTTCAGAACCCTTCGGTTTTAAGAACGGTCATGGCGATTTTGCGATCAAAGCCGCATGCGTTCGAGCTAAAAATCGCTGTTAAATCCGCATTTTCCGTGGACAAGCCCACAAAAATGCCGGGTATGTTCTGAACAATTACCGGAATTATATGAACACACGGAGGTTTTATTATGAAAAAAACCATATCTGTCATTCTTGCCATCGTGCTGGTGGCAGGCTGTCTGTCGGCATGCAGCTTTGGCACCGGGCAGTCTGTTGAAGGATCCGGCAGGCTTCAGATCGTAACGACAATTTTCCCCGAATATGACTGGGTAATGAATATCCTTGGTGACAACCCGGCAAAAGCAGATGTGACGATGCTTTTGGATACCGGCGTCGATCTCCACAGCTTCCAGCCCACAGCAGACGATATCATGAAGATCTCGACCTGCGACCTGTTCATTTATGTCGGGGGAGAGTCCGATGAATGGGTGGAGGATGCTCTTAAGGAGGCAACGAATAAAAACATGATCGTCATCAACCTTCTGGATCTTATGGGAGATGGCGTCAGGGAAGAAGAAGTAGTGGAGGGAATGCAGGAAGAAGACCACGATCATGACCATGAGCACGAAGACGGTGAAGACCATGACGAAGACCATGACGGAGACCATGACGAAGACCATGACGGAGACCATGACGAAGACCATGATAAAGATCATGACCATGAGCACGGGGAGGGTGAGATCGAGTACGACGAACATGTCTGGCTCTCGCTTAGGAATGCGGAGACGCTTGTAAGCGGCATTTGTGATGCGATACAAAAGATCGATCCGGACAATGGGGAATACTATAAGAAGAACACTGAGGCATATATCGAAAAGCTGAAGAACCTTGATGAAGAATATCAGGCTGCCGTTTCGGCTTCTTCCGTCAGCACAGTTCTCTTCGGAGACCGTTTCCCCTTTCGGTATCTGGTGGATGATTACGGTCTGTCCTATTATGCGGCTTTTGTCGGCTGTTCTGCAGAGACCGAAGCCAGCTTTGAGACCATCTCCTTCCTTGCCGGAAAGGTGGATGAGCTCTCGCTTCCCGCTGTCATGACCATTGAAGGCACGGATCACCGGATCGCTGAAACCATCGTGCAGAACACACAGACGAAGGACCAGCAGATCCTGACAATGGATTCCATGCAGTCCGTGACGGCAAAAGACGTTGAAAACGGGACAACATATCTTTCCATCATGGAAAAGAACCTGTCCGCCCTGAAAGAGGCATTAAAGTAGGAGGAAGAGTATATGTCCTATATCACCGTTAAGGATCTGTCCCTGGGCTACGATGCAAATCCCATCGTTGAGGGTCTGAATTTCACCGTGAACAAAGGTGATTATCTTTGCATCGTAGGTGAAAACGGGTCAGGAAAGACCACGCTTATGAAAACGCTTCTGAATCTGCAGGAGCCGCTTGGTGGTCAGATCCTGTTCGATGACGGTCTGAAGAAAAACGAGATAGGCTACCTGCCGCAGCAGACTGCTGTGCAGAAGGACTTCCCGGCATCCGTGAGGGAGATCGTTCTGTCCGGATGCCAGGGCCGCTGTGGCTTCAGACCCTTCTACAACAGGGAGGAAAAGCAGCTTGCGGAAGAAAACATGAACCGCATGGGGGTCGCAGATCTGGCAGGCAGATGCTACAGGGAGCTTTCCGGGGGCCAGCAGCAGCGTGTCCTTCTGGCAAGGGCTCTTTGTGCCACACAAAAAGTACTCCTTCTTGATGAACCGGTATCCGGGCTTGACCCTAAGGTGACAGCAGAAATGTATGAGCTGATCGGAAATCTGAACAGGGACGGGATCACCATTATCATGATCAGCCATGACATAGCGGCCGCTGTCCGCTTTGCAGGGCATATCCTCCATATCGGAACCGGAGTCTTCTTCGGAACAAGGGATGAATACCTGAAAAGTGAAGTGGGAAGGATCTTTCTTATGCAGCAGAAGGGAGGTGAGGGCAGTGTTTGAAAAACTGGCTTTATATCTGCAGTATCCCTTTGTCCGCTATGCGCTGATAGTCGGCGTGCTGATCGCCCTTTGTTCCTCCCTGCTGGGGGTCACACTGGTGCTTAAGAGGTTTTCCTTTATCGGTGACGGGCTATCCCATGTGGCTTTCGGAGCAATGGCGATCGCTGCCGTTCTGAATCTTACAAACGATATGCTTCTCATTCTGCCGGTCACGGTCATCAGCGCGGTGCTTCTGCTGCGCACGGGGCAGAACACAAAGATAAAGGGAGATGCCGCAATAGCCATGATCTCTGTGGGCGCCCTGGCCTTCGGCTATCTCATCATGAATATCTTTTCGACCTCGTCGAACCTGTCCGGGGATGTGTGCAGCACCCTGTTCGGCTCAACCTCAATTCTGACACTTAATCTGCGGGAAGTATGGCTGTGTGCCGTACTGTCGGTTCTGGTGGCAGTCATCTTTATTATTTTTTACAACAGGATATTTGCCGTGACCTTCGACGAAGATTTCTCCAAAGCAACCGGGACAAGAGTGAACGCCTATAACCTCCTTATCGCCATCGTTATTGCCCTCATCATTGTCCTGGCCATGAATCTTGTTGGATCGCTTCTGATCTCGGCGCTGGTCATCTTCCCGGCCCTGTCTGCCATGCGGCTGTTTAAGAGTTTCAGAGGCGTAACGATATGCTCTGCCATACTGTCTGTCATATGTGCCTTTTCGGGGATCATAATTTCCATTCTGGCAGGCACACCGGTGGGTTCGACCATCGTTGCGGTGGATGTCGCGGCCTTCGCCGTCTGCCATGTGGCAGGAAGGATAAAGGGTGTGGGAAAATGAAGAAAAAAATAAGCTTTATGCTTTGTCCGGCACTGGTTTTAGCACTGACAATTGGCGGAACCTGGGGCTGCTCATCAGGTAGAGCCGGTCAGTATCAGCAATCAGGTGTAAGTGAGGTCTTAGAGCAGGGCATGGCTGAGGCTGATAACAAAAAGGCTGAAAATTCCGGTCAGGCAGAAGAAAATGAGGAGCAAAATCTGCCGGATCCGGAAAAACAGGAAACACAGACACCTCAGCAGCCGGCGGAGAAACCGGACACCGATCCGGAACCGGAAGACAGGGCAGAGGATGTTGACGTGGATCTGACGGCACTTTCTTCCACGATGGTTTATTCAGAGGTCTATAACATGATGACCGCCCCTGAAAGCTATGTGGGAAAAACAGTCAGGATGAAGGGACTTTTCTCCTCCTTTCATGACGAAACCACAGACAAGTACTACTTTGCCTGTATCGTTCAGGACGCTACAGCATGCTGTGCCCAGGGAATTGAATTTGTCCTGACGGATGATTACGTCTATCCTGAGGATTATCCGGAAGCCGATGAAGAGATCTGCGTTGTCGGAACATTCGATACATACATGGAAGGCGAAAACACCTATTGCACCCTGCGGGATGCAAAACTGGTATAGCGTTTTTCATCCGTTTTTTTATTCATCCGCCTTCGCTTTCTGAAAAAAATGACCGGCTCAATGGTACGGGCATTGAGCCGGCTTGGTGATATTTGGTGATGTTTGTTATCTGCTTTCCTGTGCCGTCATCTGCCAGAACATGTCATTGGGATTATAATACAGCCGTATCATCCTTCTTCTGCCATAGCTGGTGATAAAACATTCAAAGATGTTCAGCTTTCCGGAGACGAACACCCCGTCAGACAGAGTGGTGCCCCCGGTGTGCTTCAGCTCTGTGAAGGTTTCGATTTTATAAGTCTGATATTCCCCATCTTCATCGGTCACTCTGATCTTCAGCGGAGCCACGGCTCCTTCACGGTCGATCCTGCATATGACATCGACAGGCTTCAGGGCGGGATTTCTGTGATCCATAAGGCATGTCCTCCACTATGATAATAGAACAGGTGTTCGATTTTGTAAAGAGGGGGAAGATCCCTCGGCTGCGCTCGGGATGACACCGTTTTCTGTTTGGATTCGGTTTGTTTTTTATAAAAAAAGAGATTTCCGACAGAACCGTCGGTATGTTAAAATATCTTAGGCGTGCTGGAAAGAGACCCGGAAAACCGATTTTAAGGAAGGGAGAGACCATGTATAAAACCGTTGTGATCGATGAGATCTGGGGCGTATCAAACATAATCACCGAGCAGAAATACAGGTCGGATCTTGACAGGTACCGGTCGCTGAAGATCTACAGGGGAATGCCGGATGCGGACTTCAAGATAATAACCTCCCTGGAAAGGATCTGCAAGGATAAAAGAAAGCAGCTGGAGCCCACCATATTGTCAAACTTCACAAAATATGCGGCATTGGAGGATCCTTCCATAGAGACGAGCGTGTGGAGACAGATGATACTTGGACAGCATCACGGACTGCCCACAAGGCTACTTGATTGGTCATTTTCTCCCTTAACCGGCCTGCATTTTGCCGTGACCGAACACGACCTTAACCAGATGGACAAGCATGACTGTGTTGTCTGGCGGATAGATGTGGATGAGCTGCATTCACTGCTCCCGCAGAAATATCAGAATGTGATGAAAAAAGAGCAGACCACGGTCTTCTCCCTGAAAATGCTCCAGGAGGCATGTGAAGATCCTCTGGAATATGACAGGGATATGAAGGGTCAGGCCATGGTCATTGTCGAACCCCCATCCATTGAACAGCGCATAATAAACCAGTATTCATTCTTTTCCATTGTACCCATAGAGATGGAAAACGTGGACGATTTTCTTGCAGAGCACACGGAGCAGACCGTCAAGTTCATAATAAAAAAGGAACTCCGCTGGCAGATAAGGGACCTGTTAGACCAGCTGAACATCAGTGAAAGGATAATCTATCCGGGACTGGACGGCCTGTCCGAATGGCTTGCCAGACACTACTACGTGAAGTAGAGGCTGACCGGAAGGGTAAACCTTCGGAAAACGAAAAAGTCTGAACAGGGGCTTAAAATGTGGTTTTAAGCGCCAAAACCGGGATTTTGTCTATGAAAAAACTCCTGATTTGTATTCTTGTAATATTATCAGTCTTAATGGAATGTTCTGAGGCAGAAGCATCCACCGGTGGCCATGTAAGGATCACCATTGACGGCAGCGGCATCGATGTCTTTACACCGGAAACTCCAAACATGCAAAACTACAGATACGGACCATCCATAATGACAGAGGATGACGGAAGGATGCACATGTACTTTGCCTGTCCCGGGAACGGGAAGGGGGAGCTTGACTGGATCTCCTACAGGTATTCGGAGGATATGGGGCAGTCCTGGTCGGATGAAAAGCTGGTCTTAAGACCCACGCCCCAGTCATTGGATGCCCTTTCCGTGTGCGATCCGGATGTCTTTTATTATGAGGGCTATTATTATCTGGGCTACACCTCGACCATAGAAGAGACGGCGGACGGGATATGCAACAGTGTATTCATTGCCCGCTCGGAAAAGCCGGAGGGACCCTTTCTTAAATGGAACGGCTGCGGCTGGGGCGGAAAACCCTATCCCCTGGTCTATTACAACGGAACCTGCATGGGCTGGGGCTGCGGGGAGCCGGCCTTTGTCATAAGGGATGACACCATATATGTATATATAACAAGAGACTCCTACACCCGGGATTACACCAGGATAAAGTGTACCGAACTATGGACCGGGGATCTTAGGGATAAAGACTGGCCAAAGAAGCTTGAATACCAGAGCATAGCCCTGATAAGGACCGAAAACGGGCCGGACAACGAATATGAGTTTAAGGACTGCGATTCCCCGGACGTGTCCTACCTTGAAGAGACCGGAAAATTTGTGGCAGTCTGCACCAACAGGCGCTTTAAGAGCGACAGCTGTTTACTGGTCTTTGAATCTGAGGACGGCTATACCTTTGACAGGGTGTCCGAGATCAACACAAATGTGATCTGCGGCTGCCATAACTGCGGGATCTCGGGAGATAAGAACGGACATATAAAAGCGGGCGATCCGGTTTTTATCGGATACGGCTACTGTGGCAGCAGGAGCTCCTCCTGGGGAGTGTGGGCCTGCCGCCTGGTGCCTGCGGTCATAGATTATACGGCCGAGCCGGACAGGACCGATGAGGGAAAGGAAAACCTAAAGGAAGCCATCCGCTACGGAACCGGAAAGGGACAGGGCTTTGAAAAGCCGGCTCGGGTGGGCACGGTCCTTCCCTATTGGGGCGGGCTGAACGAAATAACAAACCTCCTTCCCTTTTTTACGGATCTTAAAATGCACATGACACAGCAGATGGCTGTGGCCATAAGACCGGTGGCAAGGTTTTCGGGAGGCTTTATCAGAGAACTGGACCTGGAGGAGATCGCCAGACTGGGCATAACCTTTAAGTCAGAGGATGAGTCGGTCTGCACTGTCCGTGAGGACTGCATAATAATCCCCAATGGTCCGGGAAAGACCGTGATAAAAGCCGAAACAAAGGAGGGACTGACCCTTAAGATCCATGTGACAGTCAGCGGGGAGTAGAATTTAAATTTTCAGCAGAGGGTGACGGAAAAATATCTTAAATCGTATAATGAAGTGGAACAGCTGCGATATGGAAGCTTTAGGAAAGACCGCCTGAGAGGGTTCTCCCGGGCGTGTCGGATATAAGTTTTTTTACACGACACTGCAAAAACGGACTTAGTCATATACAAACCATGGTTTTTTAGGAGGAGGAAGGTTATGTGGCAGGACTACGAAATATCCGCTGAGGATATGGAAAACCTTCAGGGGCTGATCCCGGGTCACCTGGTGCAGCCCCTGAAAGACGGGACATTAAAGGGGGTCATGATCATCAACACAGACAGCGGGGCGGATCCCCTGGTGGGGGTGGTGCTCTATTCGGTCACACGTGGGTATGTGCAGATCGAATGGGTTGAAACGACAAAGGACTACGGGCTCTATGACCACGGGGCGGACATGGTAAGGATCCTCGTCAACAGGGCAAGGCTGAACGGTAATTTTAAGGGGGTCTTTGCCACCTTTAAGGAAGAGGAAAGGATGAGCCGGTATTTCCCCGAATATGAGTTCATAAGGAGGGAAGAAGAGGACAGGATCTACCGCTTCAGCCTTAAGGATGTGAAGAAGATAGAAAATGAGGATCAGAAGCTTAAGCTTAAAAACTGCATCCCCCTGAAGAAGGTATCCGAAGAGCTTAAGGACGGGATCTTTGAAAAAGCTGAAAAGGAAGGGTATATCCTTCCCCTTTCAAGATCCGATGACTGGAACATCTATGAACCTGATGCAAGCTCAATATATGAAAATGACGGGACCGGTGAGGCTGAGGGCATGATCCTCATAAGCCTTGATGAGGAGGAGCTTGTCGTAAGCCTTCTTTACGGGGCAAATCCCCTTGCGGCAATGGCTCTTATAAAGCATGCATTAAGCACCGTCATATCAAAGTACGGTGATGACATGGAGGTGGCCTGTCCGGTGCTTTCAAAGGAGTCCGAAAGGCTCATAAAGGATCTTGTTAAGGATGCCAGATGTGAAAAGCATATAAGAGCGGAAGCTGTTTTTAAGTAGGAGCCTTTTTTGCTGTCGTGTGTTTTTTACACGACATTGCAAAAACGGACATCCGACACCATTTAGACAGATATAAGTCATGGAATATTGTTTTTTATCGAAAAACCAAGAATCTGTGGTTTTAGAGGAGGTTTATCATGCCTGAAGACAGTGTATTTATGGATCATAAAAAAGAAAGAGATGAATTAAGGAGGCAGATCAAAGAGACTGCCGTGACAATGCCCTCCATGGGTGAGATGCTGCAGAATGCGGCGGAAGGTTATAACGCAACGGTAAGATACCGGGGAACCCTGGCTGTGGAACAGTATCAGGTGCCCGATGCTAAGGAGCTTATGGGAAAATTCAGCCTGTACGGCGATCTGGACAGGGAGCCGCCAAGGTTTTTAGCGAACCTTAAGCTTCGCGGTGACATGCGCAATGTGAGCTTTGAACCCATGGATGCGGAGACGACAAAGAGGGAAGTAAGCTTCAGACAAAAGGAGGAGTGCTACAAAAAGAAGAACCGCAAACAGGAGGAGGAGGCCAGACAAAGGAACGAGGCCTTTTCCGATGTGGAAGAAGATGAGCTTGAGGAGCAGGCAGAGGATCTTAAGGCTGAGCTTGCAAGGGACCTTGAGGCAGAAGGAAAGACTGACAGCTACCAGCTGGCTCTTCGCGAATATCAGAAGAAGTTCCTTCCTGTGGTGGAAGACCTCATAAAGACCAGGGCATCTAAGGGAAAGTGGTTTGGAAACTATGACAGCCACATCGCCCTTGCCGAGGAAAAATACCGCTTCTACACAGAGGAGAGGGAAAGGCTCATAGGAGAAGAACAGGCAGGGATCCTTATGAAAACTCCCCAATATGAAACAGAGCTTGCAAGGGCAAAGACGGATAATCCCGCTCCCGAAACGGATCTTACAAGGATCGCATCCCTTGACCTGATCCTTCAGACAGATGATCTGGATCCGGCCTCGATAGAAGTCGTGAAAAAAGCCATGAAGGAGTACAGTGGCTACGCCTCAAAGATATATGAGCTGAAGATGCAGATTAATGCCCTGAATTCAGTCTGGACCGCAGAGGACAGGGACGACGATTCAACGGACTTTCCCCTGCACAGATATCAGGAAACGCTTGTAAATGAGCTTAAAGCATATGAATTTCATGCCGAAGCCAGCCTTTTATGTGTTAAGCATGTATGCGTTTCCAGGAAGGATTATTCCTACAATGATGAAGGCGTAAGGACGATGACCGGCATGCATGAGGGCATGATGGTCGCCCATGCAGCCTTCATAAAAAAGCACTACGGAGTGGATGTGGGACAGTTCGATCCGGCAAAAAAACTGTCGGACCAGAGCGCCATAGCCAGGAGCGTGGGTCTTGAAGGCATGAATACGGATGTGATCAGGGCGATCGACAGGCACCTGGTGAAGGATTCGCATTACGTTGAATACTTCCGGCAAAAATGGAGCGATGCTTATGAAGGCGCCAAAACGGGCTATGAGCTGCAGGCCGGCCTTGAAAGAAGATCCGCCGAGGAGGCGGCGCTCCAGCTCTTTAATGAGTTTGCCAAAGAAGAACTTGCAAAAAAGCCTGCCGGGCAAAAGAAGCTTCTTTCAGCGGACGAGATGGATCGGATCATGGAAAGGTGCGTGAAGGATCTGGCACTCATAAATCCCCTGCCGGATGTTACAAGGAAGCATCATCAGGGTGAGGGTATCGACTTTATCGAAGTCACCTTTTCCGGTCACAGGGACCGCAGGGGAGAGTTTGAAACAGCAGCTCCCCATGTGCTTTTAAGGGCAGAGCTTCAGGCACAGAAAGCCCGCGTGGAAGGGGTCAGGAAAAGGATGGGAATCATACGTGACATGAACGCGGATCCCGGTCAGGTGACCGAAGCCATCAGCGGAATGCTTTCCCTTGTGGAGGATTCCTTCAGCGACATAGATGCCTTCATGAATGTCGGGGATACAAGGGAGATCTTCACCGCAAAGACTCATGAAGAGGTTTTCTTTAAGACAGCCGGAATGCCCTCCTTTGAAAGAAAGGCAAGGGAGCTCCGTGACGTGATATCCCTGATGCTCCAAAGAAGCGACACCCTGGAAAAAATGGGTTCGGATGCAAGGGGAGAGGATCTGCAAAAGGGACTTATGAAGAAGTGGCTTTTCCTTAACAGGGCTCTGGGCTATGTTGACTACAGAAGGCAGGTCATGGAAAAGGGGTATTCAACTGCAATGGAGGACTGGCTTGATGATCCTGCAAAGGTGGAGGATTTCTGGACGGGAGGAGACCACACATCGGATGCCTGGGATTTACTTAAAGGGAGATTTGTTCCAAAGATCCGTAAGCAGGCTGAAGCGGCGGAAGCGGATGCGGCAGCGGCGGCAGCAGTGGCTGAAGAAGAGGAGGAAGATCCCCTGGCATTCTTAAAGGACATCGCAAGGGCAGCAAGCTCGGTAGCAGCCGGCACAGCCTATGCATCCTCAACGGTTTCAAAGAGTGTTGATGCTGCTTCATCTTCGGTTTCGGAGACAGTAAATTCGGCAGTGTCTTCGGTGGCACAGGCTGCTGAGGAGAAAGCCCTGAAAACTGCCGCCTCATCTGCAAGGGACGGTGAAGAAAGCGGGGATTCAGAATATGCAACCGAAGAAGACCGGGCAAAGGCTGCAGCCTGGCAAAGATCCATGGATGAGATCCACCGGGCAGAGCTGGAAAGAAAGAACGGGATAGATGCGGCCTTAGAGGGACTGACCCTGAGCCAGAGGCGCTTTGTCAGGATGGACTATTATGAAGGAGGGAGATTTTCAACCGCAAAAGAGCAGGCAGATGCCATAAGAGCAGATTTAAGAAAAGGCTCCGAGATGAGCTCCCTGATCGCTTCCTACCACCAGCTTACAGTCCTGATCTTTGCGGAATCGGACAGGCTCAGAAGGGATCCCGGATCCCGGGAGGCGGCTGAAAGAAAGCAGGAGCTGGAAAGGCAGAGGGATGAGATCCAGCAGTACATGGATGACACTGAGGCTGATATAGAAAGGCGGGTTCTTCAGCTGATCGGATTTGTAAAAAAGCCCGATACCTTTGACCAGCTTGCAGAGGAAGAGATCGAGACTCTGCGTAAGGAAATAAACGACCCTGCCATTGCTTCCGTTACGGATGAGATGCGGAATCAGTTCAGGCAATTTACAGATGAGCTTAAACGGCTTCCGAAGGAGAGAAAAAGACAGGAGATAAAGCAGCACATGCGGGGGCTTTTATCAAGGCTTGAAAGAACCTACATTGAGACTGCAAATGCCCATATTGACGCCCTGATCGCAGATCTCAGGAACAACCGGTTCCCGGTGATGGATGATGAGCTTAAGGAGCAGATCGGGGGGATCATTACCGCTGCTGAAAAAAGAAGGAACAGAACCTCTCCCGATTCCGTGGGGCAGGTGGCAGCACTTTTAAGGAGCTCCTATTATAAGATCAGCGAAAACAGCATAAACCAGGCACCTCCCTTTCCTGCACTCATGGATCTCTACGGCAGGGTTAAGGGTCTTGCTGATCTGGCGGATTCCTTCGGGAAAAAGAAGACCGTCAACTTCAGAAACTGGGTTGAGGTTCGGGAGCCTCTTGCGGCAAAGGAAGGAGAGGAAGCCTGGGACTATACAAGTGATGAGGTCTTCATTGCCGAGGAAGAGCGTGACACGGAAATCAGAAAGACACAGAAGGCCATGGGCAGGGAAGCCGATGAAGTGGCCGTGGAAGAAGCGGGAAGGGCAAACTTCAGGTACAGGGATGCAGCAAACGGCCTCCTCATCGAGAGGGGAAGATATCTGGCAAATGTTTCGGACTTTAATGGCGGCATGATGCGCATAATCCCCAAAATGTCCGGCCCCATGACAAAGGAAGAGAAGCTCTATTTTTCAGGCCTGGGAAGCCTGGTAATTCCTCTGGGTGAAGCCTGGACCTTAAAGGAGGACGGGGCAAAAACCCTGAGTGCAGAGCAGAGAGGTGATCTGAATACCAGGGCTGCGATCCTTACGGCTGATATGAAGATCCTTGAGTCAGACACTTCAAGACCCTTAAGTGCTGTTGGGGTTTTGAATGCCTTAAAAGAGTTAAAGCCAATGATCGGGGAAGCGTACAATGATATCGGAGCCTTCCTTTCAAAGGAGCCCGGAAGCAGGATCATTGCCGAAAGAAGACCGGCTGATTTTGACCGTCTCCGTGATGAGGCGCCCTCGAGGGATAACTATACCGATGACCTTGAAGGCATGAGTGCCCTTAAGGTTAAGGTTGAAGTGCTGGGGGAAACCATAGGCCGTGTCCTTTCAAAGCAGGGTGAGTTAAGTGCTGAAGAGAAGGAGGATCTGGAAAGGAAGGCAGCAAAGCTTGAAGAGCTTGGTGAGTTCTTAACCTGGCGGAGTGAGGTCATGCCCAGAGCCAGAGGCCTGCTGAGAAAGCCAAAGGATTTCGTGAAGGCTGTAAAGGAAGATCCCAAAAGCTGGTCACATGAGGCTTTTTCCTGGAATTAGCCAAAAAAAACGGTTGACAGGAAGGGCTTAAGAGTTTATACTACGCCTTAATTTAATACTAAACCGATGAAGCGGAAGAAAAAGCGTTTTATCGCCGGCAGGGGTTTTGAAGATCGGGAACCCAGGCCAAGAGAGTCCGGGACGGTGGGAGCCGGATGGTATGAGGAATGCGTGACTTATCAAAAAGTCTTATATGGGCCGCTGAGGGCATGGGGAAAAGGAAGTGTGTGATTTTTCCTGAGTATCCGTGACGTGGGGCATACGTCAGTTGCCGGGGATATGATGGTATCCCGCAAGCGCACCGTGAAGAGCGAAGGCTTTTGCCTGAAGCTGCAGATGGTGAATAAGGGTGGCACCGCGGATAAAATGTTTATTCGTCCCTGACAGAAATATATTCTGTCAGGGACTTTTTTGTCTGATACGGGGTGGCAAACGCGTCAGTAACCGTAGTGTCATCCCGAGCGCAGCCGAGGGATCTTATTTTTTGTCCCTTTTCTGAATTATGGGGTTAAGAAAAAAGAAGCCCTTACCAACACAGGAGCTGATCATCCGGGGATGAACGGGAGCCTGTCTGACGGCGGTGCTTCTATATCAAAAGAATAGCAAAAAACGCATATTTCCGAAAAGGGATTATTTTTTTAAGAAAGGAGTAACACTATGATAAGGGAAGCAATCGTAAAGATCGTAAACAAGGAGGATCTGACCTACGACGAGGCATACACGGTAATGAACGAGATCATGAGCGGGGAGACAACACCCACTCAGAACGCCGCCTTTCTTTCGGCTCTGTCCACAAAGAGTGCAAGGGCTGAGACCACGGATGAGATCGCAGGCTGCGCAGCGGCAATGAGGGATCATGCCACAAAGGTTGACACGGGAATGGACGTTCTGGAGATCGTGGGAACAGGCGGAGACAACGCAGGCAGCTTTAACATTTCAACCACCTCTGCCCTGGTGGCGGCAGCAGGAGGAGTCAAGGTCGCAAAGCACGGAAACAGGGCGGCTTCCTCCCTCTGCGGAACGGCGGACTGTCTGGAGGCGCTGGGGGTAAACATCGACCAGAGCCCGGAAAAATGTGTGGAGCTCTTAAAGGAGGCCGGAATGTGCTTCTTCTTTGCCCAGAAATATCACACCTCCATGAAATACGTGGGGCCCATAAGGAAGGAGTTGGGCTTTAGGACGGTCTTTAACATCTTAGGACCCTTAACCAATCCCGCAAGCCCCACCATGCAGCTTCTGGGAGTCTATGACGACTATCTTGTTGAGCCTCTGGCCCAGGTGCTGGTGAGCCTCGGAGTAAAGCGGGGCATGGTGGTCTACGGAACGGAAAAGCTGGATGAGATCTCCCTTTCCGCACCCACAAGGGTCTGCGAGATAAAGGACGGATGGTATAAGACGACGACCATAAGACCCGAAGACTTCGGCTTTGAAACCGTGGATAAGAGCGAGCTTAAGGGAGGCACACCTGAAGAAAACGCAAAGATAACAAGAGCTATCCTTGCGGGGGAGAAGGGGGCAAAAAGGAATGCGGTCCTCTTAAATGCCGGAGCGGCACTTTACATCGCAGGGAAGGCAGAGAGCATGAAGGAGGGAGTAGACCTTGCAGCAGAGCTTATCGACTCGGGAAAGGCCACGGAAACCCTGGAAAAGATCGTTGAGATCAGCAACCTTTGACCTTAAAGCACCGGATGCGGCGGCATTTTGGGCAAAGCCGGTGGACATTAAAAGTAAGAGTCTGATCCTTTAAGGGGTCAGGATACAGGTAGAAGATATGAACATTCTTGAAGAAATAGCGGAGCAGGCAAGACTAAGGGTTAAGGAAGCAAAAAACATAACAGACACCGAAGTCTTAAGAAAAAGAGCCTTTGACCTTCCAAAGGGAAACTTCAGCTTTGAAAAGGCCTTAAGAAAGCCGGGTCTGTCCTTCATCTGCGAATGTAAAAAGGCATCTCCCTCAAAGGGGGTCATAGCACAGGACTTTCCCTATCTTAAGATAGCGAAGGAATATGAGGAGGCCGGAGCCGACTGCATATCAGTCCTCACCGAACCCAAATGGTTTCTCGGAAAGGATGAGTACCTTGAAGAGATCGTAAAGACGGTGTCGATCCCGGTCTTAAGAAAGGACTTCACCGTGGATGAATACATGATCTATGAGGCGAAGCTCCTGGGCGCATCGGCGGTTTTGCTCATTGTGTCGATCCTTTCAGAAGAAGACCTCAGGGCATATTTAAGCCTCTGCGATGAGCTGGGAATTTCAGCTCTGGTGGAAGCGCACGATGAAGAAGAGATCGACAGGGCATTAAAGGCAGGAGCCCGTATCATCGGAGTGAACAACCGCAACCTGAAGGATTTCTCCGTGGACACATCACTGTCCTTAAGGCTTCGAAAGAAGATACCGGAGAATGTGGTATTTGTTTCGGAAAGCGGGATAAAGACTGTGGAGGATGTTAAAGCGGCAGGGGATGCAGGGGCAGATGCACTGCTGATAGGTGAGGTTTTGATGAGGGCGGAAGATAAGAAGAAAATGCTCGGATCCTTTAAGCGGATTTCGCAAAAAACGGAGAGATCATGACCAGAGTCAAATTCTGCGGACTTACAAAAAAAGAGGATATCGAAGCGATAAACAGGATCTGTCCCGACTATGGGGGATTTGTATTTGCAAAAAAAAGCAGGCGATACACGGATGAGGACACGGCGGCTAAGCTTAAGGCACTGCTTTCAGAAAACATAAGGGCTGTGGGAGTGTTCGTGGATGAAGACCCGCAAAGGATCGCAGACCTTTGCAGAAAAAAAGTGATCGATATGATCCAGCTTCACGGCAGCGAGAATGAGGAATATATAGCGGAACTTCGAAGGCTGACAAAAGCTCCCATCATCAAGGCTTTTCTGGTATCATCCGAAGAAGACATCAAAAGAGCGGAGAAGAGCAGTGCGGATCACATTCTTCTTGATGCGGGAAAGGGTGACGGGCTGACCTTTGACTGGAACCTTCTTACCGGGATCAAAAGACCCTACTTTCTGGCCGGCGGTCTTGATCCCGATAACGTCGGCGCTGCTGTAAATAAGCTTCATCCCTTTGCGGTGGATGTGAGTTCGGGCATAGAGACTGACGGGTGCAAGGATGCCGGCAAAATGCGGGCTTTCATGCATGCACTTGGAAATAAGATCTGAAAAAGGAGGAAAACATGTCACAGAAAAAAGGCAGATTTGGAGGGCACGGCGGACAATACATACCCGAAACCCTGATGAACGCCGTGATCGAGCTTGAGGAAGCATATGACAGATATAAGGAGGATCCGGGATTTAATGAGGAACTGACCACACTCTTCAACGAATATGCGGGAAGACCCTCGAGGCTCTACTTTGCAAAAAAGATGACGGAGGATCTGGGCGGGGCAAGGATCTACTTAAAAAGAGAGGACTTAAACCACACAGGCTCCCATAAGATAAATAATGTCCTGGGCCAGGCCCTTCTGGCAAAAAAGATGGGAAAGACCAGGCTGATCGCAGAGACCGGAGCCGGACAGCACGGGGTTGCAACAGCCACGGCGGCAGCCCTTATGGGGATGGAATGCCTGGTCTTCATGGGAGAAGAGGACACAAAAAGGCAGGCCTTAAACGTCTACCGGATGAACCTTCTGGGAGCAGAGGTCAAAAGCGTAAAGACCGGAACGGGGACCCTTAAGGATGCGGTTTCAGAAGCCATGAGGGAGTGGACAAGAAGGATAAGCGACACACATTACTGCCTGGGTTCGGTCATGGGACCCCACCCCTTTCCCACCATCGTCAGGGATTTCCAGTCGGTGATCTCAAGGGAGATTAAGGAACAGATAAAGGAAAAGGAAGGGAGGCTGCCGGATGCGGTCCTTGCCTGCGTGGGCGGAGGGTCCAACGCCATCGGAAGCTTCTACCACTTCATAGAGGATAAGGGTGTCAGGCTCATAGGCTGCGAGGCGGCGGGCAGGGGGGTGGATACCTTTGAGACCGCGGCCACCATAGCCACGGGAAGGGAAGGAATCTTCCACGGCATGAAGTCCTATTTCTGTCAGGATGAATTCGGCCAGATCGCCCCGGTCTATTCCATTTCGGCAGGTCTCGACTATCCCGGCATAGGACCCGAGCATGCATATCTCCACGATATCGGGAGGGCAGAGTATGTGCCGGTCACGGATGAGGAAGCTGTGGATGCCTTTGAATATCTGTCAAAGACCGAGGGCATAATCCCTGCCATAGAATCGGCTCACGCCGTTGCCCATGCAAGGAAGATCGCAAAGGAAATGGGAAAGGACAGCATCATGGTCATAACCATATCAGGCCGGGGGGACAAGGACTGTGCCGCCATTGCAAGATACAGGGGAGGGAATATAAATGAGTAATAACTCTGTTAACAGGATACGCAGTGCATTTGAAAAGGGAAAGGCCTTCATACCCTTCATAACCTGCGGTGATCCGGATCTTGAGACAACGGAAAAATGCGTCAGGGAGGCAGTTAAAAACGGGGCGGATCTTGTGGAGCTGGGCATACCCTTTTCGGATCCCACAGCCGAGGGACCGGTGATCCAGGAGGCAAATGAAAGAGCCTTAAGGGGCGGGGTGACAACGGATAAGATCTTCGAGACTGTAAAGAACCTGAGGAAGGATATAACCGTCCCCCTTGTCTTTATGACCTACGCCAATGTGGTCTATTCCTACGGGGCTGAAAGGTTTATGGAAAAGTGCAAAGAGACCGGGATTGACGGACTGATACTGCCGGATGTCCCCTTTGAAGAAAAGGATGAATTCGCACCGGTCTGCAGGAAATACGGGATCGCCCTAATATCCCTGATAGCGCCGACCTCCGAGCAGAGGACCGCAATGATAGCAAAGGAGGCGGAGGGCTTTATCTATCTCGTGTCAAGTCTCGGGGTCACGGGAGTCAGGATCGAGATAACGACGGATCTAAAGCCCATCATCGACACCATAAGGAAAAACACTGAGATGCCCTGCGCGATCGGTTTCGGGATATCCACCCCCAAACAGGCCGCAAGGATGGCCTCCCTTTCCGACGGGGCGATAGTAGGCTCTGCCATAATAAAACTCCTGGCAAAGTACGGAAAGGATGCACCGGAAAAGGTGGGAGAATTTGTGAAGAGCATGAAGGCTGCCATGTAACCAAAAGCGGTCTTTGGATTTACATAAATCATAAGAGGGTAACGGAAAATAAGGGGTTTAAGGCTGTCAATCTGCCTTTAAGCCCCTTTTTGACTGGGTTTGTCCGGCGGTAAACCGGAAGAATGTCTGAATATATGGGGGATGAACCGATTTTACCCGATTATGCACAGAATATACCAAAACCATATAATCCAGACGCTATATATGGTACAGTTTTATTATCTATCTACATGAGTTCCGGCATCTTTGGGAGGGATGATTTTTAAAGATGCCCGGGCGAGGAGCAGGGAATGCGAAAGCCCGTTAAGAAAGTAAAGGAGGGAGCGCTATGAACGTTTTGGCACATAATCTTACTGCCATGAACGCAGAAAGAATGTATGGCGTGAATGCAAGGCTGCAAATGAAGACTTCCGAAAAGCTTTCTTCCGGATATAAGATAAACCGGGCGGCAGATGATGCCGCAGGCCTGTCCATATCCGAGAAGATGCGGCGGCAGGTCAGGGGACTGACCCAGGCGTCGTCAAACGCCCAGGACGGAATTTCCATGGTCCAGATCGCAGACGGGGCCCTGAATGAAGTGCACGATATGCTTCAGCGAGGCAACGAGCTGGTGATCAAGGCGGCCAACGGAACCCTGTCGGATTCTGACAGAGAGGACATCAATAAAGAACTGGTGCAGCTTAAAGAAGCGATCGACCAGGTTTCCACCAACACAAAATTCAATGAACTTGACGTTTTTCCCGCAACGGGAGTGGCACCGGAGCTTGCAAGCACAACGGTGGTGAATACCTATGAACTGGAATTCGCGCCGGGAGGTGAAGTGAGCATAAAACACACCTCACAGGGTGAGGGGGTTGGAAGCATTGGTGCCATAAACACCGGAAATGCCCTTGCGGACAAGATCGCGGGAGAATTTGTTCCCAACGCGGTAAATCAGATCCTTGGTACCTTCAGTTCCCTTGCAGATGCCATACCCGGAACGAAATATACCGGGGATAATGCCGACAAGCTGAAAATGGCCATGCAGGTGAAATATGTGGATGGTCCCAGCGGCAAGCTGGCCTATGTGAAGGCATCCTTTAAGGGGGCGGATCAGGAGCTCTCAAAGATGTCCCTGACCGTTGATGCCTCGGATTTTACCGAGGAGGATGTAAAGAACAACACTCCCAAAATGGGAATGCTGGAGTCCACCATAGCCCATGAGATGATGCATGCGGTCATGGATGCCGCAACCCCTCAGAGGATGGCACCCGGCGGAACGGAGGATTATCCCCACTGGTACGTTGAAGGCAGCGCCCAGCTTACCGGCGGCGGTTTCACCACGGGCTGGAACGATACCCTTAAGAACATCTTAAAGGGCAGCGGGACAGAGGCTCAGAAGGATCAGCAGATAACGGACTATCTTAAAAAATATACAGTAGACAGCAGGGAATACGGCCACGGATATCTGGCAGCGGCCTATCTCGGACACCTGCTTTCGGGAAAGACATCAGCCGATGATGTCACAAAGGATACCATAGCGGCAGGAACAAATGCGCTGTTTAAGGAGCTCCTTAAGGATGAGAATAAGAACAAATCCTTTGAAGAGATCGTAAACGGTCTTCTTGGGGCGGGAGGCAGCGGCATGACCCTGGCGAAGGTTAAGAATGCCATAAACACCGGTAATGACGGGGGAACGGAGTTTGTCAGGAAGCTCACCCAGGCCTCCATTGACGGTGCGGGTTCGGTGATAGCCGCAGGCGGTCTTAATGCCGCGGCGACGGAAATTTTGGGAAACAGCACGGATCCTTCACCCATCTACATCGATCCCGAAAGCATAAAGATCGAAAATCTCAACAAGGCTCCCGCCTCGGGACTCTATGACGTCCTGATCCAGGCAGGGGCGGAAAGTGATGTGAGCAACAAGATCCATTTCAGTCTCTTCAGGATGACCGCAAAGGATCTGGGGCTTGACGGTGTGGGGGTGACTCCGGAGGAGACAGAGGAGGGAGAGGCAAATGTGGTCGTCCACTCCATGCTCACAAAGGAAAATGCCACGGAGTCCATCGACATCTTTAAGAATGCCATAAACCTGGTCAGCGGTGTCAGGAGCTATTACGGTGCCATCCAGAACCGGATGGAGCACACCATCAGGAATCTGGACAATGTGGTTGAAAATACCACTGCCGCCGAGGCCCGGCTGAGGGATACGGATATGGCGGCGGAAATGGTGAAATATGCCAAGGACAATATCCTCCTTCAGGCAGGCCAGTCCATGATGGCACAGGCTAACCAGTCAAATAACGGGATACTGCAGATATTAAGTTGACATAATGCAGGTTTTTCATATATAAATATGGGGCAGCTGTCCGGTAAGGTGTTACTGCTTACGTGGTCAACCAGACCACGTAAGCAGTAACGGGTTCGGCACATGAGAATTGCCTTCGGCGGAGGTGTCCGAACCTGCTAAATTTACATATTTGCCCGTAGCTACTCGACTCCATCAGCATGCTTAGTCGCTCGTGGCTCGGGACTGAACAGTAACGGTAAGGTGTCTGAACAGCTGTTAAGTGTGGTAAAATGGGCGATATATGCAGGATAATCTGTCTTGAATGCAACTCCCTATGGGATGTGGATACGGGTTACGGACTGGTCCACGGAAAGAAGGAAAGGGTCATCGGTGAATTCCCGAAGGCTTTGAAAAAAAGAGCAGAAAAGGAATTGGCAGCGGATCCCGGGCCACTTTTTTCCTTCCGTGCAGCTGTCTGCGAAAGGTGCGGGGATTTTGTGCAGGTTCCGGTGCTTTCAGACATTTCATCCGGCAGGGTCATACTTAAGGGATACTGTCCGGAATGCGGTTTTGAAAAAGTGAGGCTTGAGGACAGACCGGAAGATGCAGTCTGTCCCACCTGCGGCGCAAAGGGGCTTAAAACGGAAATAACCGGGAAATGGGATTAGTTCAAAGATGAACGTGCCAGTACACTAGGGCAATGAACCCGCGTTTTTTGCGGGTAAGCCGAGTATATTCTGAACAGACAGGATGGTTTCTGATGAGAGATATGGTTGACATCGATGTGGTGATCGATGAAAAATATGTCGACCCGAAGGTAACGATACAGACTAAGGAAAGAACCGACCAGGTGGAAAATATCATAAATGCCATAGAAAACGTTTCGGATACGGATTTTCCTCCCATAACGGCCCTGAACGGCGAAAAGATCATTCTCCTGTCCCAGCGGGATATCATCAGGGCATATACACAGGATCGAAAGGTCATGCTGCAGACAGAGGAAGCACTCTATGTGGTAAAAAAGACGCTGGCAGGTCTTGAGGAGCTCCTGAATCCGAAGAGGTTCATCAGGATTTCCCAGTCGGAGATCGTCAATCTCTATAAGGTTAAGCAGTTTGATATCAACATAGTGGGAACCATCGGAATCGAGTTTGAAAACGGCACCAAGTCCTGGGCTGCCCGGAGCCGGGTCAGAGCCATCAAGGAACTGATCAGGGGCTGAGGGGCACAAAAAAAGCATTGGGAGAAAATATGAGCATAGAAGATCTGAATAAAAAAGATCTGTTTATACATCTGGCATCCATCGGCTTCACCCTTGGGGTCTTTGGCTGCGGCCTGATCTCTGCCGTGATCGCTACACTGACTGCCGGAGACGGAAGCATACATTTCTGCAACCCGGAGTTTCTGGAAATGATCGGGGATCCGACCCTTGCCATCCTCCTGCAGGTACTGGCAGAGGGTCTTTACGGGGTGATAGCCTTCGGGGGCACCTTTGTCTATTATATCGAGGAGTGGGGCATGATGAAGGCCACTCTTTCCCACTTTCTTATGCTTTCTGTAAGCTTTTTCCTGATGGCCTATTTTCTTAAGTGGTACACGATCTATTCTCCAACTGCCATACTGGTGTTCAGCCTTTGCTTTGTGACTGCCTATGCCCTGATATGGTTTCTGGAGTATCTATCCTATAAATCCCAGATAAAAAAGATAAACGACGGCCTGACCCGCCTTAAAGAAGAGGGAATGTGAATCCGGACCGGGAATCTACAGCTTAAAGGATCTTTCGGACATCGTGCTCTTAATCTCAGACCTGAACATGGAAGACGGCTGCTTCTTTGAACTCAGGGCGGACGGGAAGCCTGTAGAGAGGATGAAATCAAAGGAATATTTCAGAAGCTTTACAGAGGATGAGGTTGCGGCATTGAACCCTGTGGGGTATACTGATGGTTGCTGCATGCGGGATCCTTTGTAACCCATGTGCGCGAACCTGTTACTGTTTGCCTTGAACGAGGTTTTTAAGATGCTTTTAAGATCCAGACAATTCAGACGCTGGCTTTTGATGCTGGTTGACATGGCAAGTGTCCTGCTTGCCTATTTTGCTGCCGGTATCATCAGGTTCGACGACAACGAGGGCTGGTTTTCAACCTATCTCTACACCTCGACCCTCATCATCTTCGAGGTCATGTGCGTCATTGTCTTTCTGATTAACAGGAAGACCCAGGAAAACTTCCTGACGGCGGGAAGGTTTCAGAACCTTGTCTACTGCGTTCAGAACGTGATATACATGGCCTTTCTGGGAGTCTTCTACCTCTTTGCGACCCAGACGGCGGGGCTTATCTCAAGATACTTTGTGGGCTTTTTCTACATTGCCCTGCTGATAACAGACTATATCTTAAGGCTCATCTTCCGCGCCTTTCTGGTGAAGGTGGCAGGGAGCAGCATTAATGCCACCAATGTCATGCTGGTGTCTCTTAAGAACGAGGCTCCGAAGATCGTGCGCAAGATGCAGGAAAAGAGGGGGAGCCTCATTAACATTTCCTGTATCACTGTGCTGGATTTTGACCTGGTGGGTAAAAGGATCGAGGGCATTCCGGTTGTGGGAAACAGGGATAACTACCTGGACACCCGGCGTGAAAACGTTTATGACGAGGTCTTCATCCACATCCCCTACACCTATGAATTCGAGCTTAAGAAGCTGATCCTGGGCTTTGAGCAGATGGGTATCACCGTCAACTTAAACATCGAGATCTACAACCTGGATGTGGGCGACAAGACCATAAGGAATTTCGGTGACTACAGCGTGATCTCCTATATGCCTGTTAAATTTGGGGTTATAGAGCTTTTCTTAAAGAGGCTGATGGATATCGTGGGCAGCATCGTTGGTCTGGTCATCTGCTTCATCTGCTTCCTGATCTTCGGACCCATCATCAAGCTCACCTCCCCGGGCCCCGTGTTCTTTTCCCAGACCCGGGTGGGCATTAACGGCAGACGGTTTAAGATCTACAAGTTCAGGTCCATGTATCAGGATGCGGAGGCCCGCAAGGAAGAACTGTTGAAGAAGAATCAGATGAAGGGGCTTATGTTCAAGATGGAGAACGATCCCCGCATCACCCCCATCGGGAATTTCCTGAGAAAGTCCAGCATTGACGAGCTGCCTCAGTTCCTTAATGTCCTTAAGGGGGATATGAGCATTGTGGGCACCAGACCCCCCACGGTGGATGAATATGAGCAGTATCAGTCCTACCACATGCGCAGGCTTTCCATCAGACCCGGGATCACGGGTCTCTGGCAGGTTTCCGGCAGGTCGGATATCACGGATTTTGAAGAGGTGGTGAAGCTGGATCTTAAGTATATTGACCAGTGGTCCCTGCTTTTGGATATCAGGCTGATCTTTATGACTGTTGGTATCGTGCTTTTCAGGAAGGGTGCAAGATGAGGGCGCAGGGTCCTGAACTGACACCATCGACGACCGACGATAACGCAGCATATGAGCAGTCAAACAAGTGAATGTGCCGGTTAATCATTATTCGGTGTATCAGGGTTGTTAAAAGAAAAGAGGCGGGGGAAACCGCCTCTTTTCAAAGGAGAGTATATTGGGGAGAATATCTGTAGTATTCGTGTAAGTCAAAGGAAATCTCACCTGTCTGACCTTAAGGTCATTATCAGTGTAATATAAAACTGTGTTCAGATTGTGAACATTTAAAACTTTTTTTGGAAGAGGAAAGAAAAGCGCAATGTCATCCCGAGCGAAGTCGAGGGATCTTATTTTCTGGGGCACTGCCGCGCTAAGCGCGTCAAAGCGTGCCCGAAAAACGTCCACTGGACGTTTTTCTATCCCGAGCACAGCCGAGGGATCTTAACTATAAAGACTGCTGCAATTGAAGGATTCTGCAGATGAATGAAACTGAAAACAACAAATTTCATACCGTGATGAAGACCCTGGGGTATGGTCTGATCTCGGCCTGCGTGGGGCTGGGGCTTAACGTGCTCATAAACCTGTCGGGGCTTATGCGCATCTTTCCTGCATACACGGAAAAGTATGCTCCTGCTGCCGCAAGCCTTAATGTCTATGTCGCAACAGTTCTTTTTGTTATCGTTGCCCCTCTGGCAGAGGAGGCGGTGTTCAGGCTTTTTTTGTTTAATTTTCTTAGGAAAAGAACCGGAATGCCTGTTGCAGCCCTCCTTTCGTCCCTCATTTTCGGGATCTATCATATGAACATGATCCAGTGCATCTATGCCTTTCTCATGGGGCTCCTGTTCTGCTTCTTCTATAACCGGGACCACCGCTTTGCGGTTCCTGTAGTCATGCACGCCTTTGCCAACGCCGCAGCCTATTTCATATCCGTTTAAATGGCAAAACAGAGGGATTTCTCCCTCTGTTTTATGCTTTGTGTGGAGCTAATCAGACTCGAACTGACGACCTCCTGCATGCCATGCAGGCGTTCTCCCAACTGAACTATAACCCCGAAACACTGAATATTTTATGAAAAAAGCCTCCTGCTGTCAAGTAAGGCGGGAAGTCAGATACAGACCCGGGTTACTGTTCGGTCCCAGTCCACGGGCGACTAAGCGTGCTGATGGAGTAGGGTGGTCAGGCGAAAATATGACCAGAGATTTTCATTGACTCCGCCCTTAAGGCAGGCGTATAATTGCTGAGTTGGTTAGAGGAAGAAAAAGAGAAGCCTCTGACCACGCGTTTGTCGGGGGTGCTTCCCTTGCTGTGCGGAGGCTGAGAAATACCCTTAGTGTTTGTTTCACTTATGCCTGATCCGGATAATGCCGGCGTAGGCAGACAGGAGGTTAATATGGAACTATTTGTCGCATCTGAAGAAGGCGGTGCATGGTACTCTCTGACCCGTTCGGGCACCGTAACACTCATCGTTTTAAGTCTTATTCTGCTGGTTGCCATCGGTTTTGGCAAAAACGGCAGCGAGAAGGAAAGGCAAAAGGTCTTTAATGTTAAGCAGCTTACCTTTTCTGGCATCGCCATTGCCCTGTCCTTTGTCCTTTCCTATGTGAAGCTCCTTCACATGCCCTGGGGCGGGTCGGTGACCCTTTGCTCCATGCTCTTTGTGTCACTGATCGGCTACTGGTATGGGATCGAGGCGGGACTTACAGCCGGCTTCATCTACGGGATACTTCAGTTTATCCAGGGAGGCGGAAGCTATATTCTGGATCCCCTGCAGACATGCCTGGATTACTTTCTGGCCTTTACGGCCCTGGGACTTACGGGCTGCTTCAGGAAGCTTAAAAAAATACCCTTTGAGATCGGATATATCGTGGCAGTCCTGGCCAGGGGAGCCCTGCATTCCATCGGAGGGTATCTTTACTGGATGGATTATATGCCCGACAATTTCCCTGAAAAATTCAGCGCAGTTTATCCCATTGCCTATAACTACGCCTATTTGATCCCGGAGATGATCATAACCCTTATAGTCATCTCCCTTCCGCCGGTTAAGAAAGCCCTTGCAAGAGTAAAGAGCATGGCTGTGGGGTGAAGGAGGAGCATTGGATCACCCGCGGCATGCAGGTACTTTTTTGGCATCAGACGGCTGATGATCCTTATATCTTAAAAACCGAACCGTAAACCCTGACAAATTATGTAAACTTAAATAAGGGATCCGACTCACTAAAACTGCATCAGGCAACAGAGCGGATCCCCTTTTTTTATTAACTGCACCAGATTCCGGGCGCTAACCTGACGGCACATTTCCAGAAGCCCCCGGTGCAGCCTGCGATTCGTATTTGTTTTCGTAATTATCCGGAACCCTTCGGTTTTAAGAACAGCTATGGCGATTATGAGAGAGGAGTCGGACTCGCCCGAGCGAAAAACCGCTGTTAAAACGCATTTTTTGGGACCGGTCTTGCAAAATATGTCCGGGTTGGCTCCGAATACTCACATACATCTTTCAAAAAGAGTCTTTTTATGGTAAACTAGTGTAGCACTTTCTAATTAACTACACATTTTCGCTCGTCTACATTTCCGTCTGCTTCGTTGTTTTTCTTCGGCGATGGAACCCCATCGCACTCAGAAAAACGCCTTGCAGAGCGAAAATGTATACTTCGCGAAAAGTATAGCTAATTAAGAAGTGCTACACTAGTGTAGGAATTTTATAGATTATTGTTTTTCATCGGAAAAACAATAATCGTACTCGACCGACTCCTGCCGAAGGCAGGGGGAGTCCCGCGGAACGCGGGATTCTTGCGGACAATTTCCGATTTCGTCCGCAAGAAGTCATGAAAAAATAATTGGCAGGTTAGTTATGAAAAACGAAACGACGATGAACAAAACTTATGACCCTAAAGGAATGGAGGAGAGACTCTATTCAAAATGGATGGAAAAGAAATATTTCCATGCAGACGAAAACAGCGACAAAAAGCCCTTTACCATAGTGATCCCCCCGCCCAACATCACCGGAAGGCTTCACATGGGGCATGCTCTTGACGAGACCATGCAGGACATCATAATCCGCTTGAAGAGGATGCAGGGCTATAACGCCCTCTGGCAGCCGGGAACGGATCACGCAAGCATAGCCACCGAGGTCCGTATCACAGATGAGCTGAAAAAAGAGGGGATAGATAAGCACGAGCTTGGAAGGGAAAAGTTCCTTGAGCGTGCCTGGGAATGGAGAAAGGAATACGGCGGAACCATCGTGGAGCAGCTTAAAAAGCTGGGCTCCTCCTGCGACTGGGACAGGGAGCGTTTCACCATGGACGAGGGCTGCAACAGGGCCGTTAACGAGGTCTTCAAAAGGCTCTATGACAAGCAGCTGATCTACAAGGGACAGAAGATCATAAACTGGTGCCCGGTGTGCCTGACCACCATAAGCGATGCGGAGGTGGAATATGAAGACCAGGCAAGCCACCTCTGGCACATTAAATATCCCATCATCGGCAGTGAGGATTTCCTGGAATTTGCCACGACCCGTCCGGAGACAATGCTGGGTGATACGGCGATCGCAGTCAATCCCGAGGATGACAGATATAAGAACCTGGTGGGTAAAAAGGTCATGCTTCCCATAATGAACAGGGAGATGCCCGTTGTGGCGGATTCCTATGTGGACATGGAATTCGGAACAGGCGTGGTCAAGATCACACCCGGTCACGACCCCAACGACTTCGAGCTGGGCAAGCGCCACGACCTGCCCATCATAAACATAATGAACGATGACGGGACCATAAACGAAAACGGCGGAAAATATGCGGGAATGGACCGGTATGAAGCCAGAAAGGCCATCGTTAAGGAACTGGAGGAAATGGGACTCCTTGTTAAGATCGAGGACTATACCCATAACGTTGGAACCCACGACAGATGCGGGACCACCATCGAGCCTCTGGTTAAGCAGCAGTGGTTTGTGAAGATGGACGAGCTCATAAAGCCCGCCGTCAATGCCATAAAGACCGGGGAGATCCGTCTGGTTCCCGAAAGCATGTCAAAGACCTATTTTAACTGGACAGACAACATCCGTGACTGGTGCATTTCAAGGCAGCTCTGGTGGGGACACAGGATCCCGGCCTACTACTGCGAGGAATGCGGGCACATGGAGGTTTCAAGGACCCCCGTCACGAAGTGCGAAAAGTGCGGCAGCGAAAGGATAAAGCAGGATGAGGACACCCTTGATACCTGGTTTTCCTCGGCACTCTGGCCTTTTTCGACTCTGGGATGGCCCGAGGAAACAAAGGAGCTTAAGCTTTTCTATCCCACGGATGTGCTGGTGACGGGCTATGACATCATCTTCTTCTGGGTCATCAGGATGATCTTTTCGGGCTACGAGCAGATGGGAGAAAGACCCTTTAAGACAGTCCTTTTCCACGGACTGGTGCGTGACAGCCAGGGAAGGAAGATGTCAAAATCCTTAGGCAACGGCATAGACCCTCTGGAGGTCATAGATAAATACGGGGCGGATGCCTTAAGATTTACCCTCATCACCGGAAATGCTCCCGGAAACGACATGAGATTTTCCTATGACAGGGTGGAAGCCTCCAGGAATTTTGCAAACAAGATCTGGAACGCCTCCAGGTTCGTTATGATGAACATCGAAGGAGCAAAGATCAGTGCCCCCGAAGCAGGTGACTTAAGACCCGAGGATAAGTGGATCTTATCAAGGATTAACAGAACGGTCGCAGAAGTGACCGAGAACATGGAAAAATACGAGCTGGGGATCGCGGCATCAAAGATATATGACTTCATCTGGGACGACTACTGCGACTGGTACATCGAGATGGTCAAGCCCCGTTTAAGGGAAGAGGAGGGGGCATCAAAAAATGCAGCCCTTCACACCTTAAAGCAGGTGCTGATCAGGGCCTTAAAGCTGCTACATCCCTACATGCCCTTCGTGACGGAGGAGATATACTGCACCCTTAAGGAAGCCACAGGGGATGAGACCATGGACGAGTCCATCATGATCTCGGCATTTCCCACGGCAGATGAAGGCAGTGACTACATAAAGGAGGAGAAGGCGGTCGAGCTTATAAAGGAAGCCGTTAAGGGCATAAGGAATGCGAAGTCCTCCATGAACGTGGCTCCCTCAAAGAAGGCGGACATGATCGTTATATCCGAAGACGAAGAAGTCTTAACTGCCTTCAGGGAATGTGAGCTCTTCTTTAAGAGTCTGGCAAACGCATCAGACCTCAAGCTTTCATCCGACAGGGCAGATACGCCGGAGGACTCGGTGTCTGTCGTCATAACCGGAGCGGTCGTTCATATGCCCCTTTCCGAACTGGTTGACATAAATGAGGAAAAGGCAAGGCTTGAAAAGGAAGTGAAGAGGCTCGAGGGAGAGCTTAAGAGATCGAATTCCATGCTTAACAACGAGAAATTCTTAAGCAAGGCGCCGGCTGCAAAGATCGAAGAGGAAAAGGAAAAGCTGGCAAACTATGAGAAGATGATGAAGGAAGTAAAGGACAGGCTTGAAGCACTGCATTAGCTTAAAATCCGGTCAGAACACTGAACTTGCTGCTTGAATGGAGAGAGCAACATGGCTGAACACATTACCAGGGTAAGGGGATACCTGACACTGAAAAATAAGGAAATGGAAGCCTGGCTTAAGCTGGAGCCGCCGGAAGACGGGGGTTCCTATGACTATGGCGAGATCCAGACCATGCTTGAAAGGCAGGGGGTGATCTATGGGGTTAATTCTTCAAGGATCACTGCCATGATCCAGAAAAAGATCTACGGAAGAGAGGTCCTGGTGGCCTCGGGGAAGCCTGCGGAGGAAGGCCAGGACGGCTATTTTGAGTTCATTTTCGATATGGAAAAGAACAAGAAGCCGAAGATCCGGGAGGACGGATCCGTTGACTATGCCAGTGTAAACGTGATAACCTGTGTGTCCGCAGGAGATATAATCGCCATGTATCATCCTGCCATCAAGGGAAAGGCAGGCTCTACCGTAAAGGCAAAGATCGTTCCCGCAAAGCCCGCAAAGGACTTAAGACCCCTCTATCCCGTGAGGGTGTCCTATAATCAGGAAAACATGATCTACAGGGCGGAGATCGACGGCAGGGTTGAGCTGACCAAAACCCAGATAAAGATCAGCGATGTCCAGGAATTTACGGACGACATCGACAACGTACACGGGGACGTGGTCTTTAAGGGCGACGTCATAATCCACGGGTCGGTGGATCCGGGGGTGACCATAAGGGCAACAAAGAGCATCACCATCGATAAGACCATAGAGGCAGCCACCATAGAGGCTGGAGAAGACATTCTGATCAGGGGCGGCGTTCTGGGCAACGGAAAATGCAGGATCAAGGCAGCAGGCAGCGTTAAGGCTGACTTTATAGAATATGCCACCATCGAGGCAGAAGGGGATGTGGAAGCAAACTATATCCTCGACAGCACCGTAGTTGCCAGGGGACAGATCACCACCACGGGAAAGCAGGGTGCCATCATAGGCGGAAACGTATACGGAATGATGGGCATAACCACCAGGTTTTCCGGAAATGACGTGGGGATCAGGACTGTTCTGGCCTCGGGGATCAGGGACAGCGTCTACCAGAACAAGGTCATGTATGAAAGACAGATCAAGGCCACTACCGACATCATTAAGAGCATGGAGGCCAACGAGGAGGAGCTTGAAAGGAGCATAAGGCTTGGAACTGCCAGCGAGATGGACATTAAAAAGAAGACCGATCTCATGAAGGCCAGGATCGAAAGGACTGCTGCCTTAAGCGAGGTCAAACAGAAGCTTTTGGAATTAAAGGAACTGATGGACAGGTGTGCCTCAGCCAAAATATTCATCGAGGACACGGCCTGGCCGGGTACGGTCATCCAGATAGATGCCCAGCAGATGGTCATTGATAATGAGGAAAAGCGCAGGGTGGAATTTTTCATAAAAGATGGAAGGGAAATGACCATGAGAGGCGTGACCAACTATGTCTGATCCGGGGGGCTGCCGGAAACAGTTCAGATCCCGCTTTGGGCAGGGATCAGCATCAGATACGGAGCAGGATAATGATAGATTTTGAAGAAGAACTGAAAAAATTCCATCCGTCACTGGAGGTTGAGGATGCCGAACAGCACATCCACAACACCGATGTTATTGACGTGGTGGATCTTATGATACAGCTTGCCGAGGCAAGCCGGGGATATAATGACTAGTGCAGCACTTTTGCAAACAGCTTAAGGAGCCGGCATAAATGAGATGTTACAACTGCGGCGCAGTGCTTTCTGAAAACGATTTTTGTACCAGATGCGGCGCCGATGTGCGTATATACAGAAGAATAATGCGTCTGTCGAACATGTATTATAACGACGGACTTAAGAAGGCACAGGTGCGGGATCTTTCCGGAGCTGTTGAATCTTTGCGCCAGAGCTTAAAGTGCAACAGAAATAACATTGAGGCCAGAAACCTTCTGGGACTGGTCTATTTTGAGATGGGGGAGGCCGTTGCTGCCCTTTCGGAGTGGGTCATCAGCAAGAACCTGAAACCGGAGCGCAACGTGGCGGACGACTTTCTGGAGGATGTCCAGGGAAATCCCTCAAGGCTTTCGGCCATAAACCAGTCCTTAAAGAAATATAACCAGGCACTGTCCTACTGCTATCAGGAAAGCTATGACCTGGCCATAATCCAGCTGAAAAAGGTTCTGCAGATGAACTCAAGGCTGATCTCGGCCTATCAGCTCCTGGGGCTTTTATACATAAAGACCGGGGAATACGGCCGGGCAAGACGGGTCATAGAAAACGGCATAAAGATAGATAAGAATAACACCATGCTCTTATCCTACCAGCAGGAGGTCCGGGCAGCCCTTGATGAAAACGGGGCAGCCACCATGACCTCGGGAGGACACAGGTCGGCAAAGACCAGGGCGGCAAACGACTCCATAGTCTATCAGAGCGGGAACGAGACCATCATCCAGCCCATGAACACCAGCGAAAAGAGCGGGTCATCGGCATTTCTGAACATACTGATAGGCCTTGCGGTGGGGGCGGCCCTGATGTGGTTTCTGGTGCTCCCGGCAAGGATCAGGGCTTCGGGGACGGAGACGGCAGACCGTCTGGTCCAGGTCAGCAATGAGCTTACGGAAAAGAGTGCGGACATAGATGAGCTGAACAAAAAGATAAACGCCCTGACCGTTGAAAACAAGGATCAGAAGGAAAAGATCGAGGCCCTTTCCGGAGGGGACGGTCTGAGCGAAAAGTATGATGCCCTCTTTACGGCAGCCCTTAATTATCTTAAGAATCCCGAGGAGGTGATCGCCACAGCCGACCTCTTAAAGGGTATCAAGGGTGAGACCGTTGAGGGAGACGACCCGGCACCCCTTGAATATTCCGAGGCCTTCAACGCCCTCTATGACTATCTTAACAGTGATGTTTCGGCCAGGGCGGCACTGGAATATACCAACAAGGGAATGGAAGCCTATGAGGCAGAGGAATATCAGGCTGCGGTGGAGGCCTTAAGCGCCTCCTATGAGACGGATCCTTCAAACGACAAGGTTCTCTACTATCTGGCATCCTCCTACAAGAGCCTGGGGGATTCGGACAAGGCTACAGAGCTATACAGCGCCCTGGTGAACAAGTTCCCCGAATCTGAATTTGTGGATCAGGCAAAGGGCTACTTAAGGAACGGAGCAGAGGATGAAAATGCAAGACAGAATAACACGGACACCCAGGAAACGCCTGCAGCCGCTCCGGCTCCTGCTGCCCTCCCCACGGTTGAAATGCCGGCAGCGGACCAGACAGGGGCTGCCCCGACTGAGGCTGATGTGCTGGCGGCCCTGATGCAGCAGGCACCGTAAAAAACGGAGGACAGGGGGAAAGAACCCGGGCTTCGCCCGCACCCGGGGTGACTCAGATCGCAGGATCGCCGAAACTGTTCAGGAACCGAAGGGTTTCCGGACAATTACAAAAGGTGTTAATATTCCGGATGAACAGCAATGGAAGAAGACTTCGGACTAAAAATAAGGAGAGAAAAAAATGGCAGAGACAATGGATGACTTTAAGAAGGAGCTTGAAGAGTCGTTTTCAAAGCTTGAAAACGGCGATGTGATGAGCGGCAAGGTGGAGAACGAGGAAGAAGCCGTTAACGCTGCGGCCTGGGAGCACATGAAGGAACTGAAAAACTCCGGCGGGGAATTCGAGGTAAAGGTGGGAGGAATGGTGAACGGAGGCCTCATAGCCTATGTTGAGGACATAAGGGCCTTCATCCCGGCATCCCAGATAGCCCTGGAGTTTGTTGAAAACCTGGATGAATATCTTGGAAAGAACCTGACCGTCCGGGTCATCACCGTGGATCCCAACCGCAAAAAGCTGGTGCTTTCCGCTAAGGTCATATTAAAGGAAAAGGCGGACAGGGAGCTTCAGGAAAAGAGGAACAGGATACACATCGGGGATGTGGTCACGGGAAAGGTGGATAAGCTCATGAACTACGGAGCCTTCATCGACCTTGGAGACGGAGTGTCAGGTCTTGTGCACATTTCAGCCATCTGCAACGAAAGGATCAAGCATCCCGGAGTGAAGCTTAAGGAGGGCGAGGAGGTCACCGCAAAGGTCATTGACATCAAGGACGGAAAGATCAGCCTTTCCATCAAGGCTCTTATCGAGGATGACGGGGAAGGGGAGCAGGAACACTATGACCTGCCGAAGACCGAGGAGGTCACTACAAGCTTCGGGGATCTTTTAAGCAAATTTGACCTGCCCTGAGGAGGTAATGAAAGACCCTGTCATCCCGAAGGGTTTTTTACCAGATGACCATACCTTAAGGTTTCCCGCCATGCCGGTGGGATACCGGGTTTATGACAGTGGGTTCAAGCAGTTTCGATACTCAGGCAATTGATTGGAGAGTTTTAATGAAGATAAAATATGTGGGCGACAGCTGCATGGAATTTCCGGAAGGATTTGAAAACGAGAGTACGGCCAGGGTGCCTTTGACCATCACGGTGGAGGGCATGGTCATTGTGGATGATGAGACCTTCGACCAGAAGGTGCTCCTTGATGCCATTGACAGGAGTAAACACGGTGCGAAGTCAGCCTGCCCCTCGCCGGAGCTTTTTATGAAGGCCTATGAAGGACCCGAGGACTGGGTGTTCGTCGCAACGCTTTCGGCGGATCTTTCGGGCTCTTATAACGCTGCCATGCTGGGAAAGAGCCTTTATGAAGAAGAGCATGCCGACAGCAGAAAAAGGATCCATGTGTTCAATTCAAAATCCGCTTCCGGAGGGGAAGCCCAGGTCATGATCAAGGTCAGGGAGCTCTTTGAAAAAGGCTGCTCCTTTGAAGAGATCGTGCAGCAGACAGAGGCCTACATAGACACGGTGGCAACCTATTTTGTGCTGGAATCCCTGGAGGAGCTCAGGAAAAACGGCAGGCTTTCAAGGCTTAAGGCACTGGCTGCAAACACCCTGAATCTCAAGCCCATCTGCGCGGGAGACAACGGGACCATAGTCCAGCTGGGCCTGCAGAGGGGGATAAAAAAGGCTCTTTCAAAGATGATCGAGATAGCCCTGGACAAGGCTCCAAACACCTCGGAAAGGGTGCTGATCATAAACCACTGCAACTGTGAGGAGAGGGCAAGGGATGTTCTTGCAGACTTCGTGGCAGGGACGAGATTTAAGGAGACTCACATAATAGCCACAAAGGGGATCAGTTCACTTTATGCCGAAAACGGCGGGATCATAGTGACGCTGTAGATTAACCTGCTTCCTTAAGCCCCGGTGCGGACCGGGGAGCACGCCACTGCTTTCGGCAGGGACCGGTCTGATACGGTTTTTATTTTCCTGCGTGGAGTCTGAAGGCCTTGAGGATCCTTCCCTTGCTGAAAAGGGAGAATCTGATGACGGCTCCGTCGGACATCTTAAATGAATATCCGTCACGGGATATGACGTGATTCATGTTAAGCACGGTGTTGTTATCCGTGCTTAAAAACGTTCTGGGGTCAAGAAGGGGAAAGAGCTGTGAAAGGCTTTCGGATGCATGAAAGCTCCTGTCGCCAGTGAGGGCAACAATGGTGTAGTAGGATTTCCTGCGCATATAGAGGATCTCTTCGGGCAGGACATGGATGGTGTTTTTGCTGTCCCTCAGTTCGATCCTTTTGACACTGTTTTCCCTGTGTTTTTTTGCCAGGTCCACAAGATCGGTAACCATCCGCTTTGAAAGAGGTTTTTCAACAAAGACAAAATCCTCATAATCGCCGTGCTTTGCCCTGTAATCGATCTTTGAAGAGGCAAGGACCATCCTTGCGCCGGCACCGGACTTTTTAAGCTCTGCGGCAGCCATGAAGCCGTCCCGGGTATCCCTGGTGATATCTATCAAAATGAGGTCATATTTTGAACAGACGGGAAGGAGTGCCTGACTGCTTCCGTAGGTATCAAAATAAATGACCTCATCCTTTTGTTTTCTCTCATCCCGCTCCCTTGAAAGCAGCCGCTCGGACTGCTTTCTGTCGGCGGGATTATCGTCGAGTATGGCAATAAAGATCGACATTGAAAGTCCTTGCTTTATTTCTTCCTGCGTGTGTTTGTCTTCTTTGCTGCAGATTTAGCTGCAGTTTTCTTAGGGGCAGCCTTTGCCTTTGCGCCGGCTTTAGGAGCGGCCTTGGCTGCTGAAGTCTTGGCAGCAGGTTTTGCGGCTGCGGCTTTTGCGGAGGTCTTTTTTGCTGCAGGCTTTTTGGCAGCGGCCTTGGCGGCGCTTGCCTTAACGGCAGCGGCCTTTGAAACGGTGGCCTTAGCACCGGAGGTTCTTACTTTTCTTGTGCCCTTGCCGGCCTCGGCCATCTTAAGGGCGCGAACCTTGGTCGAAAGACCGAAGAGTGTTATGAAGCCTTCGGCATCATGGTGGTCATACATATCACCCGTGGTGAAGCTTGCGATGCTCTCGTTGTAGAGAGAGTAGGGGGAGCTTTCGCCGGCCTTGATGATGTTGCCCTTGTAGAGCTTGAACTTCACATCACCGGTCACATATTCCTGGGTTGAGCTGATGAAAGCGCAGAGGGCTTCCCTTAAGGGGGTGAACCACTTGCCTTCATAGACGGTCTGGGCAAGCTCCTCGCCGATCTTTCTCTTAACCCTCATGGTCTCGCGGTCAAGGATCAGCTCCTCAAGCTGCTCGTGGGCGGCATAGAGGATGGTTCCGCCGGGGGTTTCATAAACGCCGCGGCTCTTCATGCCCACAACCCTGTTTTCTACGATATCAACGATACCGATGCCGTGCTTTCCGCCCAGGATGTTAAGGGTTCTGATCACATCGGAAAGCTTCATCTTTGTTCCGTTAACGCTGGTGGGAACGCCCTTTTCAAAATGCATGGTAACATATTCGCCCTTTGCGGGAGCCTTTTCGGGAGAAACTCCCAGAACCAGAAGCTTGTTGTAGTTGGGCTCGTTTTCGGGCTCCTCAAGCTCTAAGCCCTCGTGGCTTATATGCCAGAGGTTCCTGTCCCTGCTGTAGGAATTTGAAGCCGAAAAAGGAAGGGTTATGCCGTGATCCTTTGCATATTTAAGCTCGTCCTCCCTGGACTGCATGGTCCACTTGGGATCCCTCCAGGCAGCAATGATCTTAAGATCGGGAGCGAGAGCCTTAATGCCAAGTTCAAAGCGGATCTGGTCATTTCCCTTGCCTGTGGCACCGTGGCAGATGGCGGTGGCACCTTCCTTTCTTGCAACTTCAACCAGCCTCTTTGCGATGACGGGTCTTGCCATTGAGGTGCCTAAGAGGTACTTGTTCTCATAGACAGCGTGAGCCTGAACGCAGGGAAGCACGTATTCGTCGCAGAACTCATCGGTGACATCCTCGATGTAGAGCTTTGATGCGCCTGAGAGCTTAGCCCTTTCATCGAGACCGTCAAGCTCCTCTCCCTGTCCGCAGTCGATGCACACGCAGATGACATCATAGTCATAGTTTTCCTTAAGCCACGGAATGATCACCGTGGTATCAAGTCCGCCAGAGTAAGCCAGAACCACTTTTTCTTTCTTTGCCATTGATATTCTCCTTTTTAAGATAACTTCATACAGATCATTGTTTTTCATCAGAAAAACAAGAACCGTATCAGACGACTCCTGCCGAAGGCAGGGGGAGTCACGTGGAACTTAGGTTTTTGCGGACAATTTCCGGTCTCGTCCGCTAAAAGTCCTGTTCTTTCAGACCCGAAATTATATAATACACACAAATATGCATAATTTCAAGGAGTTAAGGGGGTGTACTTGTACTTTTAAGGTATCTCGGTTATGATTTATGTGTACGGTCGGATTACGTGCTGAGGAGAAATCAGGGTGTTTTAAGGATTTATACTGTGGAGAAATGTCGGTTAATAAGCCGGTGCTGTTATGAACATGGAGGAGAAGGCAAATCTTATCCTCGCTTTAAGAAAGACAGGTTTCACGGAAAAACAGATTAGTGGCTTTCAGCCTGCGATAGAGGGACGGACAGATATCGAGCAGTTTGGCAGGGACTTCGAGGCAGGGCGGGAAAAATGAAGACCGCAGAATGACTTAAAAGAAGGGAAGAATGATGGTAAAGGTTGGAATCATTGGTGCAACGGGATATGCGGGAGGAGAGCTGGTAAGGCTCCTTCTGGGACACAGGGATGTTAGGATTAAGTGGCTTGTCTCAAAAAGCTACGCAGGGCAGAGATATCAGGATATATACAGGAATTTCTTTGAGCTTATCGATGAGGAATGCCTGCCGGAGGATCTTGAAAAGCTCTCGGATGGGGTTGACATAATTTTTACGGCAACTCCCCAGGGGTATCTTTCGGGGATACTTAATGAGAGGATCCTGGAAAAATGCAGGATAATAGACCTGTCGGCAGACTACAGGATCAAGGATCCGGCAGTTTATGAGGAATGGTACAAGATAGAGCATAAGTCAAAGGAACTGATAAAGGAGGCAGTCTACGGATTAACGGAGATAAACAGGAAGGACATAGGCTCCTGCAGGCTTCTTGCAAACCCGGGCTGCTACACAACCTGCTCCATCCTGACGGCCTATCCCCTGGTTAAGGAAGGGCTGATAAAGCCTGAAACCCTGGTTATAAACGCGCTTTCCGGTGTCTCCGGTGCCGGAAGGGGTGCAAAGGTCAATAATCTTTACTGTGAGGTTAACGAATCCGCAAAGGCATACGGGGTTGCAAGCCACAGGCACACCCCGGAGATCGAGGAGCAGCTTTCCTATGCGGCGGGAAGGGAGATCAGGCTGACCTTCACTCCCCACCTTGTTCCCATGAACAGGGGGATCCTTGTGACGGAAACCGCGGACTTAATCGATGGTGTGGGCTATGATGAGATCAGAACCGCCTATGAAAAGTATTATAAGGATGAGAAGTTCATAAGACTGCTGGAGAAGGATCTCTGTCCCGAAACAAGATTTGTGGAGGGCAGCAACTTTACCGACATAGGCTTTAAGACAGATAAGAGGACAGGCAGGGTCATCATGATGGGTGCCCTCGATAACCTTGTTAAGGGGGCTGCAGGCCAGGCAGTTCAGAACATGAACGTCATGTGCGGCTTTAATGAGGATGAGGGACTTAATGTCATCCCCATGGTGCCGTGAGGTCAGGTGTTAAGATATGAATGTCCGTGAAATGACAATTGAAGATTACGAAGAGGTCAGGGCTCTGTGGCTTTCCATAAAGGGCTTTGCCATACGCAGCATTGACGACTCCCGGGAGGGGGTTGAAAAATTCCTGAGCAGAAATCCGGGGATCTCCGTTGTTGCGATAGAGGACGGAAGGATCGTCGGAGCGATCCTCTGCGGTCATGACGGAAGACGGGCAACCCTCTATCATGTCTGCGTGAAGCAGGAATACCGCCGCCGCGGCCTTGGAAAAGCCATGGTGGTTCGCTGCATGGAAAAGCTGAACGAAGAGGGCATAAACAAGGTGGCACTCATAGCCTTCACCAAAAACGACGTGGGAAATGCCTTCTGGAAGGAGATCGGCTGGACCGAGCGCAGGGACTTAAACTATTATGACTTCACCCTGAACACGGAAAATATAGTCAGGTATAATGAATAGGGAGATTGCGCTTTCAGCGATGGACGAATACCGCTCAAAAATGCAGCGATCATAAGGATGAATTGTAAAAATATCACAGAAACAGCAAAGGAAATATATACAGGGTATAATCGCAGGGGTTGGCGTATTGATCTTTATGGAGAAATGAGAAAATGAAAAAAAACAGAGTATTAGTTACCGGAGGAGCGGGATTTTTAGGATCCCATCTTTGTGACCGCTTGCTGAAGGATGGAAATGATGTTGTCTGCGTTGACAATCTGTTTACCGGAAGCAAGGATAACATCCGGCATAATCTTGACAATCCTTATTTTGAATTTATCCGACATGATGTGATCCAGCCCATATACGTGGAATGTGATCAGATATATAACCTGGCGTGCCCGGCAAGTCCCATACAGTATTCAAGGGATCCGATCTATACCACGAAGACTTCGATCTACGGAGCCTTCAATGCCCTGGGACTTGCAAAGAGAACCAAGGCCAGGATACTACAGACCTCAACATCAGAAGTCTATGGAGATCCCGAATGCAGTCCCCAGCCGGAAAGTTACAGGGGCTGTGTTAACACCATAGGTCCCAGATCCTGCTACGACGAAGGCAAGAGAGTCGCGGAGACCTTGTTCTTCGACTATCACAGGATCCACGGTGTGGATATCAAGGTCATGAGGATATTCAACACCTATGGTCCCAGGATGGACATCGGCGACGGAAGAGTTGTTTCCAATTTTATCGTTCAGGCCTTAAGAGGAGAGGACATAACCATCTATGGAGACGGAAACCAGACCAGAAGCTTCTGCTATGTGGATGATCTGATCGAAGGCATGGTAAGACTCATGAACAGCCGCGACGGTTTCACCGGTCCGGTAAATGTGGGAAATCCGGGAGAATTTACCATAAAGCAGCTGGCAGAGATCGTGATAGATCTGACAGGCTCCAAATCAAAGCTTGTTTACGAGCCCCTTCCCCAGGATGATCCCACCCAGAGAAAGCCCGACATAACACTGGCCAAAAGGGAACTCAACTGGGAACCCACCATAGCCCTTAAAGAGGGTCTTATGAAAACGATAGAATACTTCAGGGGTGTGATCTGACGGACCCTATCTTAACTAACTATAACCTTGACAGCGACTGACTATAATCTGATAGTAAGATTGGATTATGGTTAGTCGTTACTGCTTTGACTAAAAACCCGCGGCATAGTATACTGAGATCAAATCGAACGACCGAAACGGTCGGTCAAAGATCGCTTAAAAGTTATAAAACAGGCTTAACAGCGATCATCAAAGCATGAAGGCGGTTCCGCCATGCAGAAGCTGTGGGTGACAAGATCCGAAACAGCTTATCTGCATAACCGGATTAAAGATCCGGAAAAGCTCATGCTATTCAATCAACAAAAAAATAGCAGGAGCTGAAAAACCTCCTGCGAAGTAAAAAACAGGAGGAAAACATATGGAAAAAGAAAAGACAACTGACTGGCACCGGATGACGGGGGAACTGGATTTCAACATGACTAACGATTTCCTGTTCAGGGCCCTTATGCAGGAAAAAATAGCGTGCTGGCGGCATTGGCCGCATCTATGATGAGTTGGGAAGAGACTGAGGTAGCTTCTGCCATCGTGGAGAATCCGATAGAATTGAGACAGGCGTTCGACTCAAAGGAATTCATATTGGATGTGAAGGTTCTGCTCAACTCAAGAGTGACGGTAAACCTTGAGATGCAGGTGATAAATCTTGGTAACTGGCCGGACAGATCACTGTCATATTTGTGCAGAAGTTATGATAATCTGAACAGGGGAGACGACTATAAAGAGGCAAGACCGGTCTACCAGATAGGCATCACGGATTTCAGTCCTATAAAGGGAAATGACAGATTTTTCTCAAGATATATGTTCCGGGAAACTGAGGATCATCATTTGTATTCTGAAAAGATCGGTCTCTTTGTTCTGAATCTGGAAAAGATTGATCAGATCACCGACGAAGACAGAAGATACAACCGGGATCTTTGGGCAAAGATGTTCAAAGCAAAAACATGGGAGGATTTGAAGATGTTAGCTGAAAAGAGTGAAGTCATAGATGAAGCTGTAGGACAGATATACAAGATAACTCGTGACGAGATACTCCGTCAGAAAATGGAAGCCAGGGAAGAATACTACCGGATAGAGAGAACCAATCAGCGGCTTATGGAGGAAAAGGACAAGGCTTTAGAGGAAAGGGACAAAGCTTTGGAGGAAAAGGACAAGGCTTTGGAGGAAAAGAACAAAGAAATAGCTGATTTAAGAGCCAGACTTGCCTGTTACGAAGGATAGTCTTATGCAAACCCTCCTCATAGTAACCAATATCCCATCATCCGCGGCCACTCGCGCCAGGCGCTCGTAAGCAGGCCGGGCAAACACCCACTTCCTTAAGTCAAAGGTCATAAAAAAGACCGGCTTTGACCAAACGGAAAAGTTCATCTCGAAAGGCACGACAAAGGTCTTGAACGAGATACGCCCGGACATCGTTGTCTGCATGGAGTACAACCCCTGCGCCATCATGGTGAAGCACTAGTGTAGCACTTTCTAATTAACTACACATTTTCACTCGTCTACATTTCCGTCTGCTTCGTTGTTTTTCTTCGGCGATGGAACCCCATCGCACTCAGAAAAACGCCTTGCAGAGCGAAAATGTATACTTCGCGAAAAGTATAGCTGATATGTAATGACCTTTGTCAAGAGGTAAATTGAGCAAAAATCACCACAAGCTTTTTTAGTTGTATCTGAAAGCACCTGGGTAGAGCCATGGGTATCAGTTCCCGGCATTGGCCACTCTGATATA
>Ga0256407_10001405_pt1 | contig 51117 bp, 41 predicted proteins | sample RumenRJG_04DNA_FD_193489 | JGI IMG/M metagenome (GOLD analysis project Ga0256407, IMG submission 193489) | Bovine rumen microbial communities from Lethbridge, Alberta, Canada - RJG_04 | ecosystem: Host-associated > Mammals > Digestive system > Stomach > Rumen | place: Canada: Alberta... | reverse complement strand
CATAACCGTAAGGCTGGAGAAAAATGCGTGACGCCCCGAAAGGGGTACATCTAAAAATAGGCTCTCCTCTATAACCCAGGGCTTGATCGAAAGGTCAGCCCTTTTTTCTTTCCATCCCCCGACATCCGTTCGCCTTCCGCTTCGGCTTCGTGTCCTTGCCTCGCAGAAAGCAACTTCTGTCCCCCACCAGTCTGAAAAAGATTATCAATCATTTTCAGCCGTGGTGTCCCAATCCTATGGGGATGATTATTCGAACTTTTCTGCCCAGGAGGTGAATCGTTTCACGCCTTCTTCTCCGAATCGGGAGAGGGAACGGATGGCTTGCTCGAGGGTCTTCTCGGTGGTGAGTTTGGTCTTGGAGAAGAATTTGTCGGCGTAGCAGACGATTTGTTCCTCGATGGTTTCGGGCAGGAGGTCTTGTGGGGGAATGGGCAGGTTCTGCGCGATGATGTCCTGAAGGGAGAGTCCTGCTCCAGTGTGTCGTTCACACACGCGGGCGTGGCGAGGAAATCCTTCTGCACGCATCAGGTCGGCTCCGATGATGCCGTGACGGAGGTAGGGTTCTGTGCCGATGCAATGGATGCTGGGGGCATCGCAACGGAAAATGCCGATGTCGTGAAGCATGGAGGCTTCTTCCACAAACTGGCGGTCGGCGTTCAGTTCGGGATGGTGGTCAACGATGGATAGGGCTTTATTGGTCACCAGACGGCTGTGCACCATCAGGATGTGGCGCAGTTCGTTGTCCTCTGGGTAGTATTTGTCGATGATGGCTTGGTAGTTCATGGAAGATGTGAAATGGATGATGTTAGATGTAAAATGCTTGGGTGAGTTGGGTGTAGTCGGTGGTTCGTTGTCCGTTATTGTCGTAGAGGGTGAGGGTGCTGGTCTCGGCTGGTCGGATGATGGGGCAGAACTCCAGCATGACTCGATTGAAGGGTTTGCTTTCTTTTGAACGGATGTTCACACGACGGGTGAGATAGAGACGATTTGCCACACAGATGCTGATGAAATCGGCTGCGCTTTGGTAGGGGATGATGACGCTGAAGAGACCTTCCTTAGTCAATAATTTTGCAGCATTCTCCACCAATGTTTCGAAGGGCAGCGAGGTGGTGTGTCGAGCTGTATCTCTGGCTGTCTTGCCACTTAAAGTATCTTCGGTATAAAATGGTGGATTTGAAACGATTACATCGTATTGATTAGAGAAGGAGTCGATGTTTTTGAAGTCCTGCTTGAGAATCGAGATTTGAGTCTTGAAAGGACTGCTTTCAACGTTCTCTCTTGCTTGCTCGATGGAAGCATCATCGATGTCAATCCCGATGATCTTTGCATGGGGAAATCGCTGTGCCAGCATGAGGGCAATGAGCCCTGTGCCTGTACCAATGTCTAAACAGTTGACAGTTGAGGGTTGAGAGTTGACAGTTGGGCTGTCGCACCACGCTCCAAGCAACACACCATCCGTGCCGACCTTCATGGCGGAACGGTCGTGACGGATGGTGAATTGTTTGAAACGAAAATCTGGTGTTCCCAACAGGCTCTATACTTTAAAAGTTGAAGTAGTTCTTCGCGTTGTTATAGGAGATGTCCTCAATCATCTGGTTCACACGCTCAGCCTCATAACCAGTGTAGGGCACTTCGCCGTTCTCGATGTCGGTGGCAACGAGGTTGCAGAGAATGCGACGGAAGTACTCGTGACGAGGGTAGGAGAGGAAGGAACGTGAGTCGGTTAGCATACCAACGAATCGGCTCAGAAGTCCGAGCAGGGAAAGTGCGTTCATCTGCTTGGTCATGCCGTCCTTCTGGTCGAGGAACCACCAGCCTGAACCCCACTGGATCTTCCCAGGGATGGAACCGTCCTGGAAGTTGCCCAGCATGGTGGCGAGCACCTCGTTGGCACATGGGTTGAGGTTGTAGAGGATGGTCTTGGCCAGCTTGCCCTCTGAATTGAGTTTGTCAAGGAACTTCGAGCACTTCTTGGCTGTGTTAAACTCGCCGATGGAGTCGAAACCTGTGTCAGGACCAATGAGCTTGAACATCTTGGAGTTGTTGTCACGGATGGCTCCATAGTGGAATTGCTGTGCCCAACCAGCCTCTGCGTCCTGCACACCAAAGATGTGCATCATGGCTGACTTGAACTTCAGGATTTCTTCCTGAGCGAGTTCCTTGCCGCTATAGACCTTGTCGAAGATGGCCTTGATTTCAGCGTCAGTATAGTCTTCGGCGTAGAACTCCTCGATACCGTGGTCGGAGAGTTTACAGCCCATCGAAGCAAAGAAGTCGTGACGTGCTTGGATGGCATCGATGTATTCGTTGAAGTTGTTGATGGTCTTGCCGCTCACCTCAGAAAGCTTGTCCACATAAGCCTTGAAGTTGGCTGGTACCTCGACAGCCATTGCCTTATCAGGACGCCATGTGGGCAGCATTTTGGTCTCCATCGTAGGATCAGCAGCCACTTGCTTGTGGTATTCGAGGGAATCAACGGGATCGTCGGTTGTGCAGACCACCTTCACGTTGTAGTGCTTCATCAAACCGCGTGGCGTGAACTTGGGGTCGTTCTTTATTTGCTCGTTGCACTCATCAAAAATCTCACGGGCATTTTCAGGATTCAATGTCTTGTTGATGCCAAATGCCGTCTTCAGTTCCAGATGTGTCCAGTGGTAGAGGGGGTTACGGAAGCAGTAGGGGAGTGTCTCTGCCCATTTCTCGAACTTCTCCCAGTCGGAAGTGTCCTTACCGGTGCAGAAACGTTCGGCAACACCATTGCTGCGCATCGCTCTCCACTTGTAGTGGTCGCCTCCCAACCAAATCTGTGTGATGGATTCAAAACGCTTGTTTTCAGCCACTTGCTGAGGAACAAGATGACAATGGTAGTCAATAATTGGCATCTTAGATGCGTGCTCGTGATACAACTTCTGTGCGATGTCGCTCTGCAACAGGAAGTTTTCGTCCATAAATGGTTTCATGTGCTATAAAAGTTTGGTTAAATGATTTGTGGGGACAAAGGTAGTACTTTTTCATTGATAATTGACAATTGACCATTGATAATTAGTCATTCGGGGTGTTTTTTTTACTTTTTATTCACAAACCCTTTAAAAAGCGGAAGACATCTCACTTCACAATGAGACGTCTCCTATTTCCCTTTTTTAGGTACTAGTTTCTAAGGTAAAAAGATTGTTTTCAGGATAACGGTGGCAAAGTTAGGGCTTATTTTTGAATAAACGAGTGATGGGAAATGTGTTTTTCAACATAAATCGTCTTTTTTCGGCATTTTTATGGGTGAACATGCTTGAAACAAGGAAAATCTTTTGTAATTTTGCACCCAATATTGATGTGGATGACACATCTTTTATATTAAAAAGACAGAATTTATATTAGAACACGAATATAAGAAATAGTTGACATGAGTGTAGAAAACGCAGAAGAACTCAAGACGGAAGAGGGCAGAAAGGAATCTCTCAACTTTATTGAAGAGCAGCTGGTGAAGGATTTGGCTGAAGGTAAGAACGGTGGAAGGATGCAGACGCGCTTTCCCCCTGAACCTAACGGCTATCTGCATATAGGACACGCCAAGGCCATCGCGCTTGACTTTGGTTTGGCGCAGAAGTATGGTGGTGTTTGTAATCTTCGTATGGACGACACGAACCCTCAGAAGGAGGACACAGAATATGTGGAAGCCATCAAGCGCGACATTGAGTGGCTGGGCTTCAAGTGGGGCAATATCTATTATGCCAGCGATTATTTTCAGAAGCTTTGGGACTTGGCCGTTGCGCTGATCAAGCAAGGCAGAGCCTATATCGACGAACAGACCGCCGAACAGATTGCTGAGCAGAAGGGTACACCCACTCAGGCAGGTACGAACTCACCTTATCGTGACCGTCCTGTGGAGGAGAGTCTGCGTCTGTTCGAGGAGATGAACTCGGGCAACATGGAACCAGGTAAGATGGTGTTGCGTGCCAAGATTGATATGGCAAGCCCCAATATGCACTTCCGTGACCCTATCCTCTATCGTGTGCTGAACATGCCGCATTGGCGTACAGGCAACCAATGGAACGCTTACCCAATGTATGACTTCACACATGGACAATGTGACTATTGGGAGGGTGTGACCCACTCATGGTGTACGCTGGAGTTTGTCAGCCACCGTCCGCTCTATGACCTTTTCGTGGATTGGGCAAAGGAAACGGACGGTACAGACAATCCGATAGATGATAACCGTCCCCGTCAGACCGAGTTCAACAAACTGAACCTCACCCATATCCTGCTGTCCAAGCGCAACCTGCTCATCCTTGTGAAGGAGGGCATTGTGAATGGCTGGGATGACCCACGTATGCCGACCATTTGTGGTTTCCGTCGTCGTGGTTACAGTCCTGAAGGCATCTTGGCTTTCATCGACAAGATTGGTTATACGAAGTTTGACGCCCTCAATCAGATGTCGCTCTTTGAGTCGGCTGTACGTGATGACCTCAACAAGCGAGCTCAGCGTGTAAGTGCTGTCATCAATCCTGTGAAACTTGTCATCACCAACTTCCCAGAAGGAGAGACTGAGGTGTATAACGCTGTCAACAACCCTGAGAATGAAGCTGATGGTACACATGAGATCGAATTCAGCCGTGAGCTGTGGATTGAACGTGACGACTTCATGGAGGACGCTCCCAAGAAGTTCTTCCGACTGGGACCTGGCAAGCAGGTGCGCTTGAAGAACTCTTATATTATCCAGTGTCCTGAGAACATTGAGGATTGTGTGGTGAAGGATGCTGAGGGCAACATCATTGAGATTCATGCCGAGCTGATTCCTGAGACCAAGACAGGTCAAGCTCATAGCGATATGAAGATTAAGGGCAAGACCATCCATTGGGTAAGCTGCAACCACTGCCTCGAAGCTGAGGTGCGCAACTACGACCGTTTGTGGATGGTGGAGAATCCACGTGATGAAGTGGCTGCCTACTCGAAGGAACATGGCGACGTGCGTGGCATTGAAGCTATGCGTCCATTCCTCAACCCTAATAGCCTCGACATCAAGAAGGCTTACGTGGAGAAATGGCTTGCCACACGCAAACCGATGGATTACTTGCAGTTCCAGCGCATTGGCTACTACAACGTCGATCCTGACTCTACACCAGAACATCTGGTGTTCAATCGTACGGTCGGCTTGACGGATGCCTGGAAGAAAATCAACAAGTGAACTGAATGGCAAAAGACTATTTTCAATCCAAGGAGTTCAAGGATCTGCTGAAGTCATACGAGGAGCAGCGCGACAAGGGCGAAAGCATCTATCTGGATGCTGATGACTTTGCCGACCTGGCTGATTACTACCTCAGCATTGACCAGCCGAAAATGGCGATGGATACGTTGCACCTGGGGCTTGCGCTTCATCCTGATGATGAGGTGCTGCTCATTGTGCTGAGTGCCTCCTACGTCTATCAGCGCAAATTCGACCAATCTGAGGAGGTGCTGAAGAAGTTGGATGCAAGCAATTCGGATGTGATGTATCAGCTGGCGCAATTGGAATATGCCAAGTATGGTCGTGTGAAGAAGGCGGAGAAGATCTGGCGTGAATGGATGAAACTGGAAAATGGTCAGGACCCAACAGAACAGCATCGACGTGAGAGCTACCTGCACATCGTCTCTTCCTTGGTTGAGTTGCCTGGAAACAGTCGGGCTGACAAGGCATACGATGTAGAGGTTGTGCGCCGATGGATACGTGAATACCTCGACACCTTCGCTCCGTTGGGTAAATACGATGAGGATGTACAGATCGCTGACATCTGCCGTGATAATGATTTGGCGGACTTGATGAACGAGGCGCTCTCTCAGATTCTGGAGGAACAGCCATATCTGCCTAAGGGATGGCAAAACCTTGCTTTGGCGCAGTATATCATGCACCAGTATGAACAAGCTCTTGAGTCCTGTGATTTCGCTTTAGCCATTGACCCCAATGACCTCGAATCTCTATTGACCAAGGCGCACACTTATCACGCGATAGGTGAGAAGAAGCTTTCCATACCCGTGTTCAAGGAATATCTGGAGAAGGGTGGGGATGCTGTGCAGATCATTCCCTACGCAGATGCTCTGTTTGCGTCAGGAGAACAGGACGCAGCCATTTCAGAACTGGAGTGGGCGTGCACTTACTTCGAAAATAAGCGCATGGAGGCGTTTATGAGATATAAGAAGGCGAAGGCTACGTTGTCACCGAATGGGAAGAAGATGAAGGAGGAGAAAAAGTTGTATGATGAGGCGCTCGACCTCTACAAGCGCATCATGACCGACATCGGTGACCTCTATCATCAAAATGAGCGTTATAAGGAGAGCAATGCTGTCAACCGCATGTTGACGGAAGTGGATGAACGAGACTCAGAGGCTTACTTCATGATGGGCGTTAACAACTTGGCTTTGGAGCGTTACGAGGATGCTTCACGTAATTTCGCCTTAGCTTTGCAATGGGCTGAAGACCAAGTGATGATGGGAGTTGACATCGCTCTCACCTTTGTTCTGAACAACTTCGACAAATTTGCCCTTGAGGTGCTGAATGCAGTCAGTCAGATTGCAGCCAACAGCAAAAGCCCCTTTGTCAAGAACATCCCTGCGGCCAAGTCGCTCACCTATCTGAAACTGGGTCATAAAGACCAGTTCCTCAGATATTTCAAGCAGGCTTGTATGGATACGCCCGAGTTGGTCAAGAAGGTGTATGATGGCTATTTCCCTGAGAGCACCCCTGTGAGTCAATGGAGCGATTATGCATCGAAGAACATCGACAAGTTAATCAGGAGATTTCAGGGAGAGAACTTCCATTTCCAAGACTTTACATAACGACAATAAACACATTATTATATATGATACGTAACAGATTCAAGGGGTTGGGCATTGCGCTCGTTACTCCTTTCACAAAAGAAGGCAAGGTGGACTTCACCGCTCTCCGCCGTTTGCTCGATTATCAACTCTCCAACGGCATCGACTTCATCTGCCTGTTGGGTACTACTGCTGAAACCCCGACGCTCTCTGCCGAAGAACGTCAGCAGGTGAAAGACCTTGTGGTCGAAAAGGTGAACGGACAAGTGCCTATCCTGATGGGATGCGGTGGTAACAACACGGCTGCCATTGTGGAACAAATCCAGACAGGCGACTTCAAGGGAATTGAGGGCATCCTCAGCGTTTGTCCCTACTACAACAAACCCTCTCAGGAAGGTCTCTATCAGCACTTCAAGGCTATCTCAGCCGCTGCCGCTACACGTAACCTCTCTGTTGTGCTCTACAATGTGCCAGGACGTGTAGGTGTCAATATGACTGCAGAAACCACCCTCCGTCTGGCCAATGAATGCGAGAACATCGTAGCCATCAAGGAGGCATCCGGCAACTTCACGCAGATTGATGACATCATCAAGAACAAACCTGCTAACTTCGACGTGATCTCAGGCGATGACGGCATCACCTTCCCACTGATCACATTAGGTGCTGTAGGTGTCATCTCAGTCATCGGAAACGCGCTGCCAAAGGAGTTCAGCCGCATGGTACGCCTCGCTCTCAATGGCGACTACCAGAACGCGCTCACCATCCATCACAAGTTCACGGAACTCTTCAAGCTCCTCTTCGTTGATGGTAACCCCGCAGGTGTCAAAGCCATGCTCAATTCCATGGGACTCATCGAGAACGAACTCCGTCTCCCTCTCGTTCCATCACGCATCTCCACCATGGAGAAGATCTCTGCCATCGTTAAGGAACTCAACATCAAGTGTTGACGTTCCTTACGGCTACGGCATAATATGTAGATAAGAGGGTGTACGTTCATAGATTCTCATAGAAAAGAAAACAAGAAATGCTCAGCGATTGCTGAGCATTTCTCTTTGTTGGAGGGTGGAGGGTGGGACTCGAACCCACGACATTCAGAACCACAATCTGACGCTCTAACCAACTGAACTACATCCACCATGTAGGGTTGTTTCCCTTTTGCGAGTGCAAAGGTACGGCAAATTTGTGGATTGACCAAACAATTACCGAAGAATTTGCAATTTATTTGTAAAATTCTTTGCGACCGGCGCTGAGGGTGTTCTTCATCAGGGAGCAGATGGTCATGGGACCTACGCCACCAGGTACAGGAGTGATGAAGGAGCACTTGGGTGCCACGTTCTCGAAATCCACGTCGCCATTGAGACGGAAACCTGACTTGCGGGTGGCATCGGGTACGCGAGTGGTACCTACATCGACAATGACAGCACCTTCCTTCACCATGTCGGCAGTCACGAAGTTGGGTTTGCCGATGGCTGCGATGATGATGTCTGCTTGCTGACATTCCTCCTTCAAGGTCTTTGAACGGCTGTGGCAGACAGTCACGGTGGCATCGCCATACTGCTTCTGCATCATGAGCTGTGCCATGGGCTTGCCGACGATGTTGGAACGTCCGAGGATAACGCACTTCTTGCCGCTGGTCTCGATGTTATAGCGCTTCAGCAGGGTGATGATGCCAAGAGGTGTGGCTGAGATGTAGCAGGGAAGTCCGATGGCCATGCGACCTACGTTGATGGGGTGGAATCCGTCCACGTCCTTGCGATAGTCGATGGCTTCGATGATTTTCTGCTCAGAGATGTGCTTGGGTAGAGGAAGCTGCACGATAAATCCATCCACGTCGGCATCGTTGTTGAGCTTCTCGACCTGCTTGAGGAGGAAGTCTTCGGTGATGTCGTCCTCGAATCGGAGGAGGGTGGAGGTGAATCCGCATGCCTCACATGCCAGCACCTTGTTCTTGACGTAGGTTTCGCTGCCGCCGTCGTGACCCACGAGGATGGCTGCGAGGTGTGGACGCTTGCCTCCTGCATCCACAATCTTTTTCACTTCTTCTGCAATCTCAGCCTTGATGGCTGCTGCTGTTGCTTTTCCGTCTATCAGTTGCATGTTGTAAAATGTTGTAAATGTTTCGTGTTTAGAATCGGGGCTTTCCACCTTTCATCCGTTGCATCTGTGCCATGGCCTGTGCCATCTTGGGACTGGTCATCTGACGCATCATCTTGCGCATCTGCTCGAACTGCTTGGTGATGCGGTTGATCTCATCGAGAGATACGCCTGAGCCTTTGGCGATACGCTGTTTGCGCGACATGTTGATGCACTCGGGGTGTTCGCGTTCGTAGGGGGTCATCGAACCAATCATGGCTTCGACAGACTTGAAGGCGTTGTCGTCGATGTCAACATCCTTCAGCGCCTTGCCCACGCCTGGAATCATCGAGGCAAGGTCTTTGATGTTACCCATCTTCTTGATCTGCCCGATTTGTCCGAGGAAGTCGTTGTAGTCGAACTTGTTCTTGGCAATCTTCTTCTCCAAACGCTTTGCTTCCTCTTCATCGAACTGCTGCTGAGCGCGCTCCACGAACGAGACGATGTCGCCCATGCCAAGGATGCGGTCGGCCATGCGGTCGGGATGGAAAACATCGAGCGCCTCCATCTTCTCGCCCGTACCCACAAACTTAATGGGCTTGGTCACGACGGTGCGGATGGACAGGGCTGCACCACCACGTGTGTCGCCATCGAGCTTGGTCAGAATCACACCGTCAATCTCCAGACGCTCGTTGAAGGTCTTGGCTGTGTTGACAGCGTCCTGACCGGTCATGGCATCCACCACGAGCAGAGTCTCGTTCGGATTGACAGCAGCCTTGATCTGCTCAATCTGCTGCATCAGTTCTTCGTCAATCGATTGGCGACCAGCGGTATCGACAATCACCACGTCGTAGCTCTTCGACTTGGCTTCCTGAATGGCATGCTGAGCCACAGCGATGGGGTCGGTGGCACCTTCCTCTAAGTAGCAAGGCACGTCCACCTGATCGGCCAATACGCGCAACTGCTCCATAGCTGCAGGACGGAAAGTGTCGCAGGCTGCCAGCAGGGGCTTCTTGTGGTTCTGAGTCTTCAAACGCAACGCCAACTTACCCGCCATTGTTGTCTTACCGGCACCGTTCAAACCCGCCATCAGGATGACCGTTGGACGACCCGTCAAGTTCAGTTCTGTGGCTTGACCGCCCATCAGTTCTGCCAGTTCGTCGTGTACAATCTTGACCATCATCTGACCAGGCTTCACGGCTGTGAGCACGTTCTGACCCAGCGCCTTCTGCTTTACCGTGTCTGTGAAGGTCTTGGCAACCTTATAGTTCACATCGGCCTCCAGAAGTGCCTTGCGCACGTCCTTCAGCGTTTCCGCTACATTGATTTCGGTGATTTTACCTTCACCCTTCAGTATTTTGAAAGACCGTTCCAGTCTCTCGCTTAAATTTTCAAACATATATTAATCTATAACATTTATTCTATAACCTTTATTCTATAACCTATAACCTTTAACCTTTAACCTTTACTTCTTCACACCTTTATATATAAGATACGCGACAATAGCTATCACAATGATGATGGCTGCCACGCCGATGATGTGCGAATAGTGCGCGATGATGTCTATGAGCTCCTGTTTGGGCATCGTCGAATGGAAAGCCGCTCCGATGGCCACCAAGATGCTGTTCCAAAGTCCTGCACCCAGCGCCGTGTAGAGACAGAACGACAGCAGATTCATCTTTGCCAATCCGGCAGGAATGCTGATGAGCTGACGGATGGCTGGAATCATGCGGCCAATCAGCGTGGACACAGCACCGCGCTTGTCGAAATACGCCTCAGCCTTTTCCACCTTCTCCGCATCAATCAGGCACATGTGACCGAAACGGCTGTTGGCAAATGCATACACAATGGGACGTCCCAGCGAATAAGCAAGCCCGTAGTTGATCAGCGCACCAATCAGCGCACCCAACGTGCCACACAAGATTATCATCGGATACGTCATTTCGCCCGTCTCTGCAGCCATGTATGCCGCAGGAATCATAACTACCTCCGAGGGGAAGGGAATGAACGAACTCTCGATAGCCATGAACAGAATGACCCATCCGTAGTTCAGATTATCAAGCGCTCCGTTTGTCAAATTGAGGATGATTTCTTCCATAATGAGTGCAAAGGTACGAAAAAGTTAGGAGTTAGGAGATAGGAGATAGCAGTTTTTTACCTTTTGGCGTGATTTTTTACTGAAAAAGTTTTGTCAGTTCACTAAAAAGCCCTACCTTTGCACCCGCAAACGAAAATGGGTAAGTCCTATACGGCCAGCTCCCTTGGAATTCCCCCAGGGCTTGACCGCAGCAAGGGTACTCGGTTGTAGCGGCGCGATGTAGCAAGCTTACCCACCCGCCTCTTTAGCTCAGTTGGCCAGAGCACGTGATTTGTAATCTCGGGGTCGTTGGTTCGAATCCGACAAGAGGCTCTAAAATGAAGACAGGGGAGAAGGTGCAAAACTTTCTCCCCTGTTGTTTGTATTCATACCTTCTCCCCTGTTGTTTGTATTCATACCTTCTCCCCCTGTATTTGTTTTTTCTATGTTGTGTGCATCAATGGCTTCCGAGGAACAGGAAGAGCATCGAGAGCAGGACGAGGAGCAGGTCGATGAGTTTTGCTTCGAGGTTCTTCTCACGGAACACCATCGCGCCGAAGAGGAAGCTGACGATGACAGAGCCGCGGCGAATCATGGAAACGATGGAAATCATGGCGCCATCGAGGCCGAGAGCATAGAAGTAGGCGAAGTCGGCGGCGGAGAGGAACACGGAGATGAGGATGATGCACCAGTCCCAGCGGAATGGGGTAGTCTTCTTGTGCGTGGGCCACCAGAGGAGGAAGAGCATGGTGAGCATCATGAAGAACTGGTAGATGTTGTACCATGACTGCACGGCGAGCTTGTCGAGTCCCACGCCGCCGTTCTGGGGCGATGCCATGAGGAACTTGTCGTAGAGACCAGAGATGGCGCCGAGCACGTTGGCGAGTACGACGAAGATGATCCACTTGTTGTGCTTGAAGTCGATGCCCTCTTTCTTGCTGGAGCGCGAGAGCATGTAGAGTCCGATCATGGCGATGATGACACCGATCCATTGCCAGAGGTTGAGCCGTTCGGAGAAGAAGGTGAGGGCGCCGATGAGCACCATCACGGGACGGGTGGCGTTGATGGGACCGACGATGGTGATGGGCAGGTGCTTCAGACCGAAGTAGGCGAAGAGCCACGAGGCGAGCACGATGCAGGACTTCAGCAGGATGTACTTATGTTCCGCCCAGCCGTACTGATGGGTGTAGAAGAGGCTGTCTTCGCTGATGAGTCCCTCTCTCGACAGGATGATGAAGGGCAGGAAGATGAGCGAAGAGAAGAGCGTGTTGAGCAGCAGCACGGGGATGACCGCGTTCGCCTTAAGCGATTTCTTCTTGAAAACGTCGTAGAAGCCGAGGAGGAAGGCGGAGAGGAAGGCAAGGATGAGCCACATATGTTAGTTGAGAGTTGACAGTTGAGAGTTGACAGTTGACAGTTGAGAGTTGACAGTTTAGGGTTGGAAGAGTTCTTCGGGGTAGGTGATGCCGGCGAGGAAGAGGGCATTGCCGGGAACGGATGTGCCGGCGGAGCAGCGGTCTTTCTTCTCGATGATTTCACGGAATTGTTCGATGGTCAGCACGCCACGTCCTACGTCGAGGAGGGTGCCGACGATGGCTCGAACCATGTTGCGGAGGAAGCGGTCAGCGGTGATGGTGAACTGCCATTTGAGGGCTAAGGGCTGAGGGCTAAGGGCTGAGGGCTGAGGGCTGATAGTTGAGAGTTGGGGGTTGACAGGTGTCCATTCGGCCTTCATGATGCGGCAGTTGTTGGTCTTCACGTCGGTGTGGAGCTTCGAGAAGGAAGTGAAGTCGGTGTAGTCGAAGAGGGTCTGGGTGGCCTCGTTCATCTTGTCGAAGTCGAGCGGTTGGGGGAATCGGTAGGCGTAGGGCTCGAAGGGAGTCTTTGCCGTCACAATATTATATATGTATGTGCGTGAGGTGGCTGAGAATCGGGCGTGGGCATCGGGCGTCACTTTGCGGATGCGGCTGATGGCGATGTCGTGCGGCAGGAGTTTGTTCAGCCGATACACCAATTGCTCGTCAGCCTCGTGCGTCGTGTCGAAGTGCGCCACCATGAGTGAGGCATTCACGCCGGCATCGGTTCGTCCCGCCCCAGTCACCTCGATAGGTTCACGGAGCAGGGTGGAGAGTGCCTTGCTGAGCACCTCCTGCACGCTGATGCCGTTGGGCTGAATCTGCCAACCATGATACCGCGCGCCGTCGTAGGATAAATAAATGAAATATCTCATAACCCTAACCTATAACCCCTAACCTATAACCTCTCACCTTTTATGGCGTCACACGATTATGGAAGAACACGCGTTTCAATGTGCTGCCCATGCGGGTGCGAGGGGCATGGATCATTGACTTGTTGCGGTAGAATTGCCAGAGGAGGAAACCTGCGGTGAGGGATGCCACGCCATCGGCAGCGGTGATGCTCATCCACACGCCGTCGGTGCCCCAGATCTCAGGGAAGATGAGTAGGAAGGGCACGAGGAAAACGAGCTGGCGGCTCACCGACATGAAGATGCTCCGCTTCGCCATACCGATGCTCTGGAAGAAGTTGCCCGTCACAATCTGGAAGCCCACGATGGGGGAGAGCAGGCAGACGATGCGCATGCCCCTTTCAGACAGTTGGGCGAGTTCAGGGTCGGTGGTGAAGAGCATGACAGGGTATTCGGGGAAGAACACGAAGATGACGAAGTCGATGCACATGATGATGGTGGCCAGGATGATGGCCTTCTTCAGCACCTCGTTCACGCGGTCGGGCAGTTGGGCACCGAAGTTGAAACCGGCGATGGGCTGCATGCCCTGGCAGATGCCCAGCACCACCATGATGAAGAGGAACGTGACGCTGTTGATGATGCCGTAGGCCGCAATTGCCACGTCGCCGCCGTGCTTCGTCAGTCCCTTGTTGATGAGGATGACCACGAGACAGGCGCAGAGCTGCATGGCGAAAGGCGACATGCCGATGCCGAGGATGCTCTTCACGATGCGCTTCCTCAGTCCGTAGATGCCCGAATGCAGATGAATCACGTCACGCTTGTTCGACAGGACAGAGGCCACATAGATGAGCGCCACAATCTGCGCCAGCACCGTGGCGATGGCCGCACCCTTGATGCCCATGCCGAAGCTGAAGATGAAGAGCGGATCGAGGATGGCGTTGATCACCACCGTCGCGATCGTCGCCGACATCGCCACATGCGGATGTCCCGTACTGCGCAGCGCCGAGTTCAGACCCAGATAGAGATGCGTCACCACATTGCCCAGCAGGATGATGAACATGTAGTCGTGGGCATACTGCAGCGTGTTCTCCGATGCGCCGAAGAAGAGCAGCAGAGGGTCGATGAAGACGAGTCCCAGCACACCCACGAGGATGCCGATGATGACGTTGAGCGACACCAGATTGCCCAGCACCCGCTCCGCCGTCCCGTAGTCCTTCTGTCCCAGCTTGATCGAGATCATCGTCGAACTGCCCACGCCCACCATGGCGCCGAACGCCGCACTCAGGTTCATGATCGGGAACGTCACCGCCAGACCGCCCAGCGAGAGCGTACCCACCTCGGGGATGTGTCCGATGAAGATGCGGTCCACCATATTGTAGAGCGACGAAGCCGTCATCGCCACCACCGCCGGCACGGCATACTTCACCAGCAGCTGCCCGATCGACCTCGTTCCCAATTCCTTTGTCCTATTGTCTTGCATAAATGTTACCTTAGAAATCGGCTGCAAAGTTACGAATAATTGGGCGAATGGCAAAATAAATCCTCGAGTAATGCGCGACGAGCCGTACTCAATGATTGAGTGGCACCCTCCGAGGCTCAGGGAGCCGTACTCAATGATTGAGTGGCATGTCTTGAGGGTCAGTGAGCATCGTTCGTGTCACTCCAGTTCGTCCCAGCTGGGGGGGGCTACGCCCAAGAGGTTCTTGACGAAGAAGTCGGCGCGTTTGTGTTCGCCGAAGTTTTCGCCCATGGTGTGGTGGGCGCCGGGGATGAGGATGAACTCGAAGTTCTTGTTGGCCTTGATGAGGGCGTTGACGACTTGGTAGGTGGAGGAGGGATCGACGTTGTCGTCCTGTTCGCCGACGAGGAGCATGAGCTTGCCCTTGAGGTTCTTGGCGTTCTCGACGTTGGAGGAGGCGATGTAGGAGCTATCGACAGGGTAGCCCATCCATTGCTCGTTCCACCAGATCTTGTCCATGCGGTTGTCGTGGCATCCGCAGGCGGCGTAGGCTGCCTTGTAGAAGTCGCCGTGGAAGAGGAGGGCGCCGAGGGCTTCCTGTCCGCCGGCTGAGCATCCGTAGATGCCCATGCGGTCGATGTCCATGTAGGGGTATTTCTTGGCGGCAGCTTTGATCCACTCGATGCGGTCGGGGAATCCGGCGTCTTTCAGGTTCTTGTAGCAGACCTGCTCGAAGTCGAGGTTGCGGAAGGAGGTGGTCATGGCGTCGAGCTGCACGACGATGAATCCGAGTTCGGCTACATCCTGGAGGTAGTAGAGCCAGGGGGTGAATTTCTTGGGCACGTACTGGTCGCCGGGGCCTGAGTAGATGTATTCGATGACGGGGTAGCGCTTCGTGGGGTCGAAGTTGGAGGGTCGCTGGATGAGTCCCCACATGTCGGTCTTGCCATCGCGTCCGGGTGCAACGAACACTTCGGGAGCCTGCCATCCAGTGGCCTTCAGACGGGTGATGTCGGCGATCTCGAGGGTGGAGATGATGTGTCCGTCGATGGAGGAGCGGAGCACGGTCACAGGTGGCTGGTCGATGGTGGAGTAGGTGTCGATGAAGGTATCCTCGCACTGCCGGCTGAAGGTGGCGTCATGGTTACCACGCTCGGGGGTGAGCTCGACGAGGTTGCGTCCGTCGAGGTCGATGCGGTAGTAGTGGAGGTTGTAGGGGTCTTCCTCAGGGATAGGACCATCGAAGCTGGAGCGGACAGTGCCCATGTTGTTGCAGTGGAGTCCGTTGGCAGAGAAGATGATGTGTCCCTTGCCGCGCTCGTCAATCTGGGCGTCCTGCACCTCGCGCACCCAGTAGTCGCCCTTGGTCAGTTGGGTGAGACGGCTCTTCTTGCGGTCATAGAGATAGAGATGTGCGTGTCCGTCGCGGTCGCTCTTCCAGAGGATGTGGTCGGCGTCGAGGTCGCGGCGCAGGTTGCGGGAGTAGGCGACGTACTTGTCGTTCTTCTCCTCAATGAGGGTGCGGACGTTGCCCTTCAGATCCATCTCGAGCACACGGTAGGTCTTGTGGCCGCGTTCATTGAACTCGAACGTGAGGGTCTTGCCATTCTCGTCCCAGCTGGGAGCACTCACTTCATATTGCGAGGCAAAGAGCTCGGTGGATTTGGGTCGGATGGTCTGCTTATTCTCTACATCGATGACGACGGGGATGCGGTAGTTGAGCGAGTCGCCGGGCTTGGCATACTCGAGGGTGGTGTAGATGGGCTGCACCTGTGTGGTGGGGGAGGACTGGGTGTAGGTGACGTAGTGCTTGGGCGCGGGCTTGATGAGCACGGTGGCGTAGTAGCGTCCGTCCTTCGACCAGCGTCCCCATGAAGAGTAGTAGCAGGTGTCGGCACCATCGAAGGTGACTTGCGTGGTGTTCTCGTACTTCTCGCCGCTGGCCAGATAGAGGTTGTTGTCCTTGTGGATCATGAACGTGCCCTTGTTGACGGGGTGCTCGGCATGTCCATCCTTCTCGTCGCGCACTTCCATCCAGTGGTGGTAGCCGTCGCCACTCACTCCGCCCCAGTTGCCGCGCGGACGACGGTTGGCTTCGGGGTTGGTGGTGGGCTCCTTCGCGCCGGTCTTGGCATCGACCTTGAACCAGACGGTGCTGTCGCCGTTCCAGGTGGAATAGATGTACTGATCCTTGGGACCATCGAAGGAACGGTGGATGTTGACACTTCCGTTGGCCATCTTCCACGAGTGTCGTGTGCCGGTGGAGAAGGCTCGCTTATAGTCTTGCACAGTGCCCTGCGCGTTGATGCTTAGTGTGGATATTGCCAGCACGGCAAAAGCAAACAATTTCTTCATGTTTTTTAGTTTTTTAGTGATTAGTTTGTTAGTTTGTTAGTGATTAGTTTGTTAGTTTTTTAGTAGATATTGAAGTCGTTGTAGAAGTAATAGTACCACCAATACGTGCTGCCATAGAGAGGCTTCAGGCGGCGACCCATCTCGGCTTCGTCGATGCCTTGCTGCTGGAGCTGGTTGTAGTCCTGCACGAAGTTGTTGTACTTGTTGGCGACGATGTCATCGAACCGGAAATTCTCCAACGTGATGGGCGACTCGTCGGCATTGCCCAGCAGGATGGCTCCCTCCTGATAGAGCATCGGGATGGGGCTGTGGGAGTGCCGCTGCATGTAGTCGTAGAAGTGGACGCAGTAGGCGTAGTAGTCCTTTGCCCAGAGCGACATGCACATGGTGACGTCCTCCAACAGCTGCGAGTTGGCACGGTCGAGGTCGGTGAAATAATCCATCAGGAACTGCTCGCACAGACCATCATCGCCGTCGAGCGCATTCCCGCTTTCGTTGAGCAGGGGAGCGATGGTCAGATACTCCTGACTCTGGTAGAAGCTGGTGCTGTTCATCATCCATGCCTCATGCTCCAACGCCCATTTCCGATGGAAGGTGCTGGTCTTGAGCATGGTGAGGTATTTGGCTGCCACCTCAAACTCCTTGTTGAAGATGGCCGTGCGCGTCATCATCTTCAGACCTCGGAAACTCAGCCCGTACTGCACGGAGTTCTCCATCGCCCAGCGGTAGGAGTAGTTCATCTGTCCGAACAGGTAATAGATGAGCGGTGCGCCCAGTTGCGAGGTGCGGATATGGAGCGAGTCGTTCAGCTCGGGCTTGATGCCGCAGTTGCCTGTCTCGAACATCTTGTCCATCTGCCCCGTGTGCATCAGGGCGATGTTCTTGTAGAGCACCATGAGGTTGGTGGGCATCTCAGCTTGGTCGGTCGGCATCTCCTGAAAGACATCGTCGAAGCGGAATTCATCCAAGGCGCGGTACATCCGCAGCTCGTGACGGAAGTTCTTGTCGAAGGTGGTCTGGATGGAATGACGGAAGCTGTAGTTGTAATGCCAAACGGATGAAGGCCATAACAAGTTGCTGCCGTATAGGATGACGCCCAACAGACCGACCGCGATGAGTCCCTTCCATTTCCAACTGATCTTGAGACGTCGGGTCAGTAGCATGACTGCCCCTATGAACAGCAGGCAGGAGAGGACCAAAAGGGTGGGTTGAAAGGGCAGGCCTGGCAACTTGGCGTAGTAGATCCAGTAGCCGTAGTCGAGCAGGTGGTAGAGCAAGATGGCAGGAATGACCAACGCCAGAAAGCTCCACTTGTCCTTGATGCCGAACATCCAGATGGACACCCAGTAGATGGCGACCCAGAAGAGTATCAGGATGGTGCTGCCCAACCAAGGATGGTAGAAGAATTGGGTGAGGTAACGTGCCACCCATGCGAACCAGCCACCCTCGTGCTGAACGGTGTCCATCATGAACGTGTGTCCGCTGATGAAGACGTTGTTGTCCTGAATGGTGTACAGATAATCAGCATTCATCACCGGCAACAAGATGTATGCAACGGTGATGAAAGCAAGGAGATAGATATATTTCAGATAGTTCTTCATCGATCTGCGTACTTGGCAGGAATCGCGTCCTCCTTGGCCTTGGTGGCAAACTCTCGTGGCGAGATGGTCACGGGCTCGATCATGAACTCAGGACGATTGAACGAGCGAAGGTAGAACGTGTAGAAGTTCGGGTCTTGCTGAGGAAGCATGAAGGGCTTGTGCGCCTTGCCGTTCTTGTCGAAGTAGGCAATGTAGGGACGGGTGTAGTTGCCGTCGTCACGTCGGGAATCAACCATGATCCATCGTCCGTTGCTCGACCACGATGGGTAGCTCTCGGAACGGTCGCTGTTCACGGCATCCAGCTTCTGCACCTCCTTGGTCTGCAAGTCCATCATGAAGATGTCGGCATCGGCGTGCCAGACGTGGAAACAGCCGAACGCAGCCTGTGCGAAGAGGATGTAGCGCCCGTCAGGACTCACACGTGGCAGGGTGACGCTCTGGTTGATGGAATCGGAGGCAGCATCATATACCATCTCCACGTTGCTGAACTCCTTCGTGTCTGGGTCGAAATCAACGGAATAGAGGCTGTATTTCACCTCGTCGTAGCGCTGAATCATCTCTGCCGACTTCTCGATGCTGTCGTTGTAGTATTCGAAATGAGCGGAGCAGAAGTAGAGTTTCTTGCCGTCAGGACTCCAAGTGGGGAACACCTCCAGTTCGTCGTCCAACTCGGAAATGATGCTCACTTCGTTCTTGTCCACATCGTAGAGAATCAGGTCGCTCTCCGTGTCCTGCACCTCAATCTTGTTCAGATCTTTCGTGTGGAAGGACTGTCCCGTCTTGTTGGTGGAGAAGGCGATGTAGTTGTGGGTAGGATGCCATGAGGGATAAACACCGGCACTGAGGGTCTCGTCGGTCTTGAGGTCGATCTTCTTCAGTTGACCGTTCGTCACCAGCATGGTGCCACCATATCCTTGACGCATGTGGAAGAGCATGTTGTCCGTCTTGTAGTTCTTGTAGGAGTGGCAGTTGATGCATTGACCAATCTTCTCATTGCTGACAGACATATTGTTATAAATCTCTTTCACCTCGAAGTTGGTGAGGTTGCGCTGGTTGATGCTCAGTCTCTCGTATGCCACGTAGGAAGGCTGGATGGCACGATAGGAGATGTACTCGTCGATGGAGTCTTCTGCCACATAGAAGTTGAAGGGCTGGTAGCCTTTCCAAGTGCCGCCGACCTTGGCAAACACCTCCACCTTGATTTCCTGACCCTTGGCAGAATCCAACATCTCTTGCCATTGTGTCTCGTCAATCAGAATCTTCTGTTCCTCGCCGTAGATATATTCTCCGCCAGGGAAGGTGAATCTTGCTCTCACCTCACTCTCGCCTTCCTGCACGATAAAGTTCATTGGACAGATGTTGGCAGGAATGGTCACCTCCGTGTAGTCGGGGTAAATCTTTGGAAGACGCGCTTCCATCTTGGCGTCGGATGGCACGGTGAGGTGCTGTCCGCATGCTGCCAACAGCGTGGCGATTGTTGCTATTGATAGGATATTTTTCAGTTTCATATATGATGTTGCTTGTTTTCTTTGTGTACTCTAAACTCTAAACTTAATAAGAATGTACATCTCGGCAGAAGAAGTAGAACCAGTAGAAGGTGTTGCCGTAGGTGCCCTTCATGGCTTCACCCACATCCTCAGCACTCAAACCTGCCTGGAGCAGCGATTGCGACATCTGATGGAAACCTTCATAACTCTTTCTCACTTCGTCTTGGAACGGCATCGTGGAGATGTCGGCGCTTTCAGGCTCCAGATTGCCATACAGCATGGCTGCTTCCTGATAATGGATTGGCATCGGCTCTCCTTGGTGCATCTGTGCATAGAGGTAGAAACGTGGCCAGAAGAGTTGGATGTCCTTCTGTATCAAAGAATAGTCCAAGGTCATCTCCTGCAAGAGTTTGCTGTCCTTGTTCATCGTCTGACTGAAATAGGTGATCAAGTACATCTCGCACAAGCCATTGTCACCATCGAGCACCGTGCCCATGTGGTCACGCAACTCGCGTACATTCTTAAACTCTGGATATTTCTTGATGAGTTCTGGATTCTTAGTGATCGGCATCAAGTGATCAGCCCAATCGCGATAGAAGAGGGTGGTTCGCAAGATGTCCAGATAGCGTTTTGCCATCTCCATCTCGCCACTCAGCAATGCACAACGAGCCAATATCTTCAGGTTGTCGTAGTCGTAACCAAACTCCACGCTGTTCTCGATGGCCCAACGCAGGGCAAAGTTGGTCTTGCCATGATAATAATAGATGAGTGGCGCAGCCGTTTGCACCATATGAACACGCAGGGTGTCGAAACCATTGGTAGGTGGCTCACCCATGTTGTTGTACTTAAACATCTTCGTGCCCATCTCACCCTTGTTGGTCAAGGCGATGTTCTTCAGAACCACCATTTCGCGAGAGGCATCACCAGGGATGTTGCCCATCTCGTCGAGCACCTTGTCCCAATCCTGTTCTTCTGCTGCACGATACATACGCATCTCAGCGTGATAGTTGTAGGCTTGGAAATCGCTCTTCTCCACCCAAAGCCATGAAAGCACCATCACAACGATGGTGACGAGGAACACCGCACAAGTCATGCCCGTGCTGTTCTCCACTTTCTTAGGCAGGAAGGGGAAGAGTAGGGGAACTGCCGACAACACGATGAAAGGAATGGATGGGTAGAAGCTGATCATGTCGCCATTGGCAAAGATGGGGAATCCCGCCGTCCATACATCCTCGATTCGGATGCCGCTGTACAAATTGTAGAACAACGGAGGCACCACGCCCACCAATACCAGCGGTATCACAGGAAGCAGAATCTTAGTAATCGGCGAGTCGTACTTTTTCATGCGGGAAAGGGTTAGCATTGCCACATACACCAATGCCAAGAGCGTGTACCATCCGAAGAATGGATAGGTACAGGCAATCAGAAGGATGGTAATGATGCGGTCTGTCTTCTTCCTGAATGCGGCATTGAAGAGCACCAGCAAGATGCTGATGAGATAGCCAATCGTGCCATAGAACCAGTAACCCGCCTGCTTGTTGTAGTAGAGCCAGTAACCTGTGCCGATGGTGCTGACCAGCAGACAAACCACAGGAATGGCAAGCAGCGCCATCCATGCCATCTTCACACGGAACACCAGTTTGCTCATCCACATGCTGATGATCCAGATGCCGATCATGATGGCTGAACCCCATTTGGGATGATAGAAGAATTGGGTCAGAAACGAACCTGCCCAAGTGAGGAAACCACCAGGACTGTGCATGCATTCCCCCATGAACATGGGGTCAGAGCTGAAGAAATCCTTGCTCTGTGCCATAAATAGCATGTCGCTGTTGCGCACAACCAGATAGTAGGCACCTAACACAGCAACCATCACTGTGGCAACGATGGCGATGCACAGTGATGTTCCTTTGGTGATGCTGATTGTTTTTTTCTCTTTCTGACTTTCTTGTGTTGTCTTTTGTGATAATGGGGGCTTTTTCGTCTCCACAGAAACATCTCTCCTATGATTGTTCTTCTTACTCATGTTTGTTTGGTGTAATTTTGGATGCAAAGATACCGTTTTTCTCCTTCTTTGCAAAAAAAATCAAGGCATTTGAAAAATTTTTTTTCATTTTCTGCTCTCTTCTTATTTTTTATTAGTAATTTTGCAAACTTTTTGATGAAAACACACATATTTTTTATTAATTAATAAATATTGGTTTACAATTATGGTTTATTCAAAAGAAGTACAGGAAATGTGCTGTGTAGCCAAAGGCCCTAATCACGGACCAGCTCCAATTCCAGAAGAAGGAAAGTGGATTCAGGCAAAGGAGATTAAGGACATCTCAGGCATGACACACGGTATTGGTTGGTGTGCACCACAGCAGGGTTGCTGCAAGCTCTCCCTCAATGTGAAGGAAGGTATCATCGAGGAATGTCTCGTTGAGACCATCGGTTGTTCAGGTATGACTCACTCTGCCGCTATGGCATCTGAGATTCTTCCTGGCAAGACTATTCTTGAGGCTTTGAACACAGACCTTGTTTGCGATGCTATCAACACAGCTATGCGCGAACTCTTCCTCCAGATTGTTTACGGTCGTACTCAGTCTGCTTTCTCTGAGGGTGGTCTTGTAATCGGCGCAGGTCTGGAAGACCTCGGTAAGGGACTCGTATCTCAGTGCGGTACACTCTACGGCACAAAGCTCAAGGGCACTCGCTACCTCCAGCTCACTGAGGGTTACATCACCAAGATGTTCCTCGACGAAGACAACGAGGTTTGTGGTTATGAGTATGTTCACATGGGCAAGTTCATGGAGGCTGTTAAGAAGGGCATGGACGCTAACGAGGCACTCAAGAGCGTTACAGGCACTTATGGCCGCACGAAGCCAGAACAAGGAGTTGTTAAATCTATTGACCCACGTAAAGAATAATAAAGGAGGAAACAGACTATGATTAGAGAAGTGAAATTCGAATCACAAGACCGTCGCATGAAGCAGATTTTGGCTGCTTTGAACGAGAACGGCATTTCCTCTATCGAAGAGGCTAACGAAATCTGCGAAAAGGCAGGTCTCGATCCATACATGACATGTGAAGAAACTCAGCGCATCTGCTTCGAGAATGCAAAGTGGGCTTACGTGGTAGGTTCTGCTATCGCTCTGAAGAAAGGCTGCAAGAACGCTGCTGACGCTGCCGAGGCTATCGGTATCGGTCTGCAGGCATTCTGCATTCCTGGTTCTGTGGCTGACGACCGTAAGGTGGGTATCGGTCACGGTAACCTCGCTGCTCGTCTGCTCCGCGAAGAGACTGAGTGCTTCGCATTCCTCGCAGGTCACGAGTCATTCGCTGCTGCTGAGGGCGCCATCAAGATTGCTGAGATGGCCAACAAGGTACGTAAAAAGCCACTCCGTTGCATCCTCAACGGTCTTGGTAAGGACGCTGCCATGATCATCTCTCGTATCAATGGCTTCACATACGTTCAGACCAAGTTCGACTACTTCACTGGCGAACTCAAGGTGGTGAAGGAGAAGGCTTACTCAGATGGTCCTCGTGCCAAGGTGAACTGCTACGGCGCTGACGACGTTCGTGAGGGTGTTGCCATCCTCTGGAAGGAGAACGTGGACGTTTCCATCACTGGTAACTCTACCAACCCAACTCGTTTCCAGCACCCAGTAGCTGGTACTTACAAGAAGGAGCGCGTGCTCGCAGGCAAGCCATACTTCTCAGTAGCTTCTGGTGGTGGTACTGGTCGTACGTTGCACCCAGACAACATGGCAGCAGGTCCAGCATCTTACGGTATGACAGATACCCTTGGCCGTATGCACTCTGACGCTCAGTTCGCAGGTTCTTCTTCTGTTCCTGCTCACGTTGAGATGATGGGCTTCCTCGGCATTGGTAACAACCCAATGGTAGGTTGCACCGTTGCATGCGCTGTGAACGTAGCACTTGCACTCAACAAGTAATTCCAACACATATATACATAAAAAGAGACTCGCACCATTTTGATGCGAGCCTTTTTTTATGCTTGTTGATGGTGGAATGCTATCCGCCGAAGCCTCCACCTTGCTGGAAGCGTTTCATCATTTCTTCTTGAGCTTTCTGGTAAGCCTTGAACTGCTCCTCAGTGAGAATCTCCTTCAGGGCCTTGTTTGTAGCTTCCTGCTGCTTCTGCATTTCTTCCATGTTGAAACCGCCGAAACCGCCGCCACCTTCACTCATTTTAGCTTGCATGTCCTTGGACTGCTTCAGATAAAGGTCATAAACCTTCTTGTACTGCTCGTCAGTAAGCTGACCAGCGTCCTTCACTTGTTCTTTGATTTGATCTGCACGGCGAGTTGCCATTTCCTCAGGTTTTGGCATTTGGAACTGTCCGCCACCAAACTGTGCGAAAGATGAAAGCGATACAACAGCCATCATCAGCGTAAGAATGATTTTTTTCATAATTGAATAAGTTTTTTAATAAAAGTTTAGTTAAAAGATTTGTTTAGGAAAGTCTCTTTTCGATGGGTAAGACTACATGGAAAATGAAAGGTTTAAAAGAAAATGCAGAAAAAAAGAGGAATGCCTCATTTTTTTTCTTGATGCACTCCTCTGTTTGTCTTGTCGGTCGATGGGGGATTACATGTTCTGACCCTGTGGACGCTGGCCACCAGGACCACCCTGGCCACGTGGACGACCGCCACCTTGACCTCCGCCGAAGCCGCCACCTTGACCCATGCGCTGGCGACGCTCCTGCTGAGCTTTCTCGTAAGCTGCATACTGCTCCTCAGTCAGAATCTCCTTCAGGGCTGCTGTGGTAGCTTCCTGCTGCTTCTGCATGTCTTCGCGGTTGAACTGTGGGCGTTCACCCTTTTCCTGAGCCTCCTTCATGCGAGCCTGCTGTTCCTGAGCCTGCTTCAGGAAGAGGTCATAGACCTTCTTGTACTGTTCGTCAGAAATTTTGGCAGCTTCCTTGATCTGGTCTGCACGGCGAGTTGCCTGATCTTCTGGTTTCATCTCGCGACGCTGTCCCTGTCCGCCGCCGAACTGTGCGAATGATGTGAGCGAAATCATCGCCACCATCATAGTAAGGATAATTTTCTTCATACTGTTGTTGTTTTTTTGTGAAAAGTTTTTGGTTAAATAAAAATGGTTGTCTCTTTAGTTCTTCGGGCGTCTCTGCCGTCGAGCTTTCGTTTAATATGACCACCTTGCTGCCCAAAAGTTTATTCTGTTCATCAAAATTAATGCACAATTTTCTTTCGCACCGTTCCTTTTCACTTAGACAGATTCCATCCATTTCTATATATATAATGTACACAAAAGAAGGACACCGACTTCATTGTCAGCATCCTTCTTGCTTTTTTGCGTTGGTAGGGACGATCGGGTTCGAACCGATGACCTCTGCAATGTGACTGCAGCGCTCTAAACCAGCTGGGCTACGCCCCTGTCCTTTCGTTTTGCGATGCAAAGGTAAGGATTATTTTAATAACACCAAAAGATTTGAGAAAAAAAGTGGCGTTTGTTTGTTTGGTATTTGTTTTATTGTTATCTTTGCAACGAAATTATGGAGCGTTTTTTTATTCGAGAATATGATTGCTAAAAGACTATTGACATGTTGCGTGGCTGCCCTGATGGGGGTGTCGGTGATGATGGCCGACCGTGCCAGCGATTTCATCAACAAATACGAAGTCTTTGTGGATGGGGTGGCTGCCCTTGACGGCAAGGAGGTGCTGCCCGAAACGGCTGATTCCATCAAGCAGGTGTACAAGGCGCTGACGGTGGAGTACAAGGGGGTGAAGAAGCAGATGACGCAGATTCAGCTGGAGAAATACTACAACCTGAAGGCGAAATACCAGAAGACTGTGGCTGTGTGGAAGACCAAGCGGGGTGCGAAGGCTGTCGGTGGATGGGTGAAAGGTGTTGTGGGAAAGAAGAAAACCAGCCCACGCGCTGGGCGAAATTTATGAGGTTTTAGAGATGAGGTATATTTCGTTGCCGGAGGAGAAGGAGCGTCGCTTGTCATTCTATTTGGCGATGGAGGAGTGGGTGGCACGTCATCTGGACGAGCCGGAATGTTTCTTCATGTGGCAGGTGGCACCAACAGTCATCTTTGGTCGTAATCAGGTGGTGGAGAATGAGGTGAATGTGGCGTATTGCCGTGAGAAGAACATCCAGATGTATCGCAGGAAGAGTGGGGGAGGATGTGTCTATGCAGACAAGGGGAATGTGATGCTGTCGTATGTCTGTGATGGCGACAATGTGGGTTTCACGTTCAACAAGTTTATCAACATGTTGCTGTTGATGCTCAGACGATTGGGTGTGGAGGCAACCAGTACGAGCCATAATGATGTGATGATTGGTGACAAGAAGGTGAGTGGCATAGCATTTTATCATCTGCCCGGACGGAATATTGTGCATAGTACTTTCCTATATGACACGGACATGGAGAACATGTTGCATGCCATCACCCCAAGCAGGGAGAAGTTGCAAAGGAAGGGCGTGGAGAGTGTGCGTCAGCGCATCACGCTGCTGAAGGACTATACGGACATGGGTCTGGAGGAGGTGAAGACGCTCATCAGGCAGACGCTTTGTGAAGGGGAGAGGATGCTCACGTCTCAGGAAGTTGCGGAGATTGAACTGGTGGAGGCCAATTATCTGAAAGAGGATTTCATACAAATAGTAAGTTGACAAGGACTATGGAACAAAAGGACAAACGTACGTGTCTGTACGACAAACATGTGGCATTGGGGGCATTGATGTCTCCCTTTGGTGGTTTTGAGATGCCTATCCAGTATGCTGGCATCGCAGTGGAGCATCAGGCGGTGCGTGAGAAGGTGGGACTTTTCGATGTGTCCCATATGGGTGAGGTGACCGTACGTGGCAAGGATGCAGAACGATACGTGCAGCATATCTTCACGAACGACATCGCAGGTGCTCCTGTGGGGAAGATCTACTATGGAATGATGTGCTACGAAAATGGTGGTACGGTGGATGACCTGCTGGTGTATAAGATGGGTGAGAATGACTTCTTCCTCGTCATCAATGCTTCCAACATCGACAAGGACTGTGCATGGATGCAGCAACATGCTGAGGGCTTTGATATGGATTTGCAGAACTGTTCCGACGACTATGGGCAGATTGCTGTGCAGGGCCCTGAATCAGAGCAGGTGATGGAGCAGGTCTTGGGCATCCCTTGCAGCGAGTTGACGTTCTATACCGTGAAGATGGTGGGTGATGTGATTGTTTCCAGAACGGGTTATACAGGTGAGGATGGCTTCGAGGTGTATGCCACGCCTGAGTATATCCGTGAGTGTTGGGACAAACTCATTGCCGCTGGTGTGCAGCCTTGTGGATTGGGATGTCGCGACACCTTGCGTTTCGAGGCAGGACTTCCACTCTATGGCGATGAACTGACCGAAGAGATTTCTCCCATCATGGCTGGACTGTCGATGTTTGTGAAGTTAGACAAGGACTTCATTGGTCGTGATGCGCTCTTGAAACAGAATACCGACGGTGTGTCGAAGAAGTTGGTGGGCATCGAACTGGCAGACAAGGCGATTCCACGTCATGGTTACACCGTACTGAAAGATGGACTGCCGATTGGTGAGGTTACTACTGGTTACCACACCTTGTCAACGGATAAGAGTGTCTGCATGGCGTTGATAGACAGTCAATATGCGGCATTGGACACAGAGGTGGCGATTCAGATTCGCAAGAAGACCTTTGCAGGCAAGGTGGTGAAGAAACTGTTCTATGAGAAGCGTTACAAGAAATAAAAACAATCAAACAATATTGAATTATGGCAAAAGTAATTGAAGGACTCTATTATTCTGAGTCACACGAGTATTTGAAAGTCGAGGGCAACATCGGTATCATCGGCATCACCGACTATGCACAAAAAGCCCTGGGTAATGTGGTCTATGTGGATATGCCTGAAGTGGATGATGAAGTGGAGGCTGGTGCAGAGTTTGGTGCTGTGGAAAGTGTGAAGGCTGCCAGCGACCTGAACTCCCCTGTCAGCGGTACTGTGGTGGAAGTGAACGAGGCATTGGAAGATGCGCCCGAACTCATCAATCAGGATGCCTATGAGAACTGGATCATCAAGGTGGAGATGAGCGATGAGTCAGAATTGGAGAACCTGATGGACGCAGCTGCCTACGAGGCATTCTGCGAGAAAGAAGCGCATTAACTCTAACCCCTAAACCCTCAACTAATAAGAATGTACAAATATTTCCCGCATACGGAGGATGACCTGCAGGCAATGATGGAGAAGGTCGGGGTGAAGAACCTCGACGAACTCTATGCCCAGATTCCAGAGCACATCCGTTTCAAGGGCGACTATGAGTTGCCACGAGCAGCCAGTGAACTGGAGGTGAGACAGGTCTTCGAAGAACTCGGCAACAAGAACAAACAGTTGACCTGCTTTGCAGGTATGGGCGTGTATGATCACTATACCCCCTCTGTCATCCCCAATCTGTTGCAACGTTCGGAGTTCCTGACTTCCTACACGCCTTATCAGGCAGAAATTTCGCAGGGCACCTTGCACTACATTTTCGAATATCAGAGCATGATGACCCAACTGACGGGTATGGACATCTCCAATGCCTCGATGTACGACGGCACTACTGCTTGTGCTGAGGCGATGATGATGGCTGTGGCTGCCGGCAAGAAAGTGAATAAGGTGCTGGTGACAGGCTGTATGAATCCCCTGACCTATGAGGTGCTGAAGACTTATGCCTTGCATCGGAATATCGAGATTGAGGTGCTGCCCATCCGCGATGGCATTACCAGCCTTGACGATGTGAAGGCAGCCCTTGCTCAGGGTGGTGTGGCTGGTGTCATTGTCCAGCAACCTAATGTGTATGGCATCGTGGAGGATTTCACGGGCTTTGCTGAGGCTTGCCACGAACAGAAGGCGCTCTTCATCATGGACAGTGTTGCAGCAGATCTCGCCGTACTGAAAACACCTGGTGAATGGAGTGCTGACATTGCTGTGGGCGATGGCCAGAGTTTGGGTATCCCCATGCAGTTTGGTGGTCCGTATGTAGGGTATATGTGCTGTACGGAGAAACTGATCCGCAAGATGCCTGGACGTATCGTCGGCATGACCCAAGACAATCGGGGTCAACGTGCTTTTGTGCTGACGTTGCAGGCTCGTGAACAGCATATCCGTCGTCAGAAGGCTACGTCTAACATTTGCTCCAACCAGAGTCTGATGGCACTGTGGGTGACTGTTTACCTTTCGCTGATGGGTAAGGAGGGACTGAAGGAGGTTGCTCAGCTGTCCTATGCCGGTGCCCATTACCTTTGTGATGAACTGCTGAAGACAGGGCATTTCACGCTGGCGTTCGACAAGCCTTTCTTCAATGAGTTTTATGTGAAGTACGATGGAGATGCCAATGCCTTGTATAATCGTCTGATTGACGCAGGCATTATGGGTGGCGTGAGACTGGAAGAGGGCTTCCTCTTCGCTGTCACCGAGAAGCGTACCAAGAAAGAAATCGATAACCTTGTAAAGATTGTTGCCTTATGAATAACCGACTTTATGGAAATTTGATCTTTGAACTCTCGAAGGAAGGCCGCAAAGGCTACAGTCTGCCAAGGAACTATTTTAGCGATTACGAGATTCCGTCTTCTATGTGTCGTGCCAAAGAGGCTGCGTTGCCTGCATGTGACGAGCTGACGGTGGTGCGCCACTATACGAATCTCTCTACGAATAATTTTGGTGTCGATACTGGTTTCTATCCCCTTGGTTCATGTACGATGAAGTACAATCCAAAACTGAACGAGGAGATGGCTGCTATGCCACAATTCCAGAACTTGCATCCTCTCCAGCCAGAGGAAACGGTGATGGGTGCCAAGGCGCTTGTCTTCTTCTTGGAAAAGGCGCTCTGTGCCCTTACAGGACTGGCTCACTTCATCTTTAAGCCTTACGCAGGAGCACATGGTGAATTGACGGGTCTGATGACCATCGACAACTATCACCGCTCTCGTGGCGATATGGCTCGCAAGAAGGTGATTGTACCTGATTCTGCTCATGGCACCAATCCTGCCTCTGCTGCTGTGTGCGGCTTGGAAATCTTGGAGGTGAAATCTACTGCGAATGGTCTCGTCGATTTGGATGATTTGGAGAGACTGGTTGCTCAGGAAGGCCCTAACATCGCTGCCATGATGATGACCAATCCCAACACCCTCGGCCTTTTTGAGACCAGCATCCCAGAGATTGCGAAGCTCATTCATGATTGTGGCGGATTGATGTACTACGATGGTGCCAATCTGAATCCGATGTTGGGTGTGTGCCGTCCTGGTGATATGGGTTTCGATGTGATGCACATCAATCTGCACAAGACTTTCTCCACGCCTCATGGAGGTGGTGGACCTGGTGCAGGGCCAGTGGGTGTACGTGAGGGTTTGCAGGATTTCTTCCCCAATGTGTCACCTTATCAAGGCAATTTTGCTGTGATGATGCGTGCTTGTGCCTATATCCTCTCGTTGGGAGGTGAACAGATCAAGAATGTTGGTCCATTGGCGACGCTCAATGCCAATTATATCAAGGAGAGTCTGAAGGATGTCTATGAATTGCCAATCGACGGACTTTGTTGTCATGAGTTTGTGTTTGATGGTCTCAAAGACAAATCCACCGGTGTCACCACGATGGATGTGGCTAAGCGACTGCTGGATTATGGTTATCATGCACCCACGATTTATTTCCCGCTGCTGTTCCATGAATCGCTGATGATAGAGCCTACTGAGAACGAATCGAAGGAAACACTGGATGCGTTCATCGCTGTGATGCGGCAGATTGCAGAGGAGGCAAAGACGAATCCAGACGAAGTGAAGTCGGCACCGCACAACACGCCGATTGGACGTGTGGATGATGTGCTGGCTGCCAAGCATCCGATTGTCACTTATCAACAAATGCTCAATGACCAAGACTGACCTCATCATCATTGGCGCTGGACCTGGAGGGTACCGTGCTGCCGAATATGCTGCCAAGCAAGGACTGACTGTCGTTATCTTCGAGGCCGACCAAGTGGGTGGCACTTGTCTCAATGTCGGGTGCATCCCCACCAAGTCGTTTGCTCGCGATGCGGAGATTATACGAACCTTGAATAATGCTGAAGACTTTGGTTTAAATGGGCTGGATTATGAGTTTGATTTCCAAAAGGTTGTTCAGCGTAAAAACGAGGTGCTTTCATCGCTCCGTTCTGGCATAGAAACGCTGCTTGCTCATCCGAACATCACCTTGGTCAAGGCAGAGGCGCAGTTCGTGGATGCCCATACTGTCAAGGCTGATGGGCAGGAGTATGAAGCTGCTCACGTCATTGTTGCCACAGGGTCTGTGCCCAAGACATTGCGTTTGGAACAACCTGTTTCTCGTCGTGTGCTCGACTCCTCCGACTTGCTCTCTCTCGACCATCTGCCAGAGCGCCTTTGTATCATTGGTGCAGGTGTTATTGGTATGGAGTTCGCCAGCATCTTCAATGGCTTTGGTACAGAAGTGACCGTGGTGGAGTTCCTCAAGGAGTGTTTGCCTGTATTGGATGCCGACATTGCCAAACGTCTTCGTAAGACCTTGGAGAAGCAGGGCGTCACGTTCCACATGCAAAGTGGCGTTACAGCCATTACGGAGGATGGGGTGATGTTTACCGACAAGAAGGGAAATGCCGTCACTATCGCAGCTGATGAAGTGCTGATGGCTGTAGGTCGTGCACCTCGTGTGTTTGCGCACTTCAACCATGCAGGTTTTGAGTTCTCAGAACGTACAGGCATTGTCGTCAACGAACACCTCCAGACCACCGTTCCACATATCTATGCCATTGGTGATGTGAATGGTCGTCAGATGCTGGCACATGCTGCTGAGATGCAAGCAGTTCATGTGGTCAATCAGATACTTGGAAAGTCCGATGACATCCGTCTCGACATCATGCCTGCTGCCATCTTCACCCAGCCAGAAGCTGCTTGTGTGGGTCTGTCGGAAGACCTTTGCAAGGAACAGGGCATCGACTATGTCTGCAAGAAGTCTTTCTGGCGTGCCAATGGTAAGGCACTTGCGATGAACGAGTCTGACGGTTTGCTCAAACTCATGGTGTCTCCACAGGGTGCTATCTTGGGTTGTCACGCTTATGGTGCCCATGCTGCTGACCTCATTCAAGAGGTGAGTGCTCTGATGTGTCGTCAGACAACGGTGGAACAGTTGGCACATATCGTCCACATTCATCCCACACTCTCTGAGATTCTCCAAGCTGCAGCTTTGTAGGGTTTCATGTTGAGGGATGAGTGTTTAGAACTGAATATTAAACAACCTAAAACTTATATCAAATGAAAAAGAATCATTTTTTTACGGTCATGATGTTCTTGCTGACAGGCATCATGACGTTACAGGCACAAACTGCAAGGAATTTTACGATTAACCTCACGGAAGACGGTAAAGCCAACATGGTGGTGTTCCTTCCTGAAAAGCCCTCTGGCAGAGCGATTGTGGGTGTACCAGGTGGAGGTTATTCGATGTTGTCCAACACCCATGAAGGTACCAATTGGTCGAGTTGGCTCAATGAACGTGGCATCGCCCTGTGTGTGGTGAATTATCGTCTGCCGAATGGCGACCGCACCATTCCGATGGGTGATGTCGAGAAGGGTTTCCGCATCGTGCGTGATTCTGCCGCTGTATGGGGCATCCAGCCTCGTGATGTGGGCATTATGGGATTCTCCGCTGGTGGACACTTGGCATCTGTCATTTCCACCCATTCCCCTTACGAGGTGCGTCCCGATTTCTCCATTCTCTTCTATCCTGTCATTTCAATGGATGAACGTGTGTCGCATGTCTATTCTTGTCGCAATTTCATGGGTGAGGATCAGAAGAACCCTGATTTGGTGCGCGACTTCTCTACCCAGAATGCCGTGAAGCGTCACCTCACTCCTCCAGCTATCATCCTCATGTCGAGTGATGACCGTGTCGTTCCTCCAGTGACGAATGGTGTGGAATACTACAGAGCCATGCGCAATGCTGGCAATGAATGCACCATGTACATCTATCCTACAGGTGGTCATGGATGGGGTTTCGGTCCTTGGTTCAAATACCACGACCAGATGCTCACCGAATTGGGTAACTGGCTCGATGCACATCCTGCTCCCAATCCTGATGCTGTCCGTGTGGCTTGCATTGGCAACAGCATCACCGATGGTCATGGCATCGAAATGGCACCCGTCAGTGGTTATCCTGCGCTCCTCCAGCAGATGCTCGGCAAGGGCTATTGGGTGAAGAATTTTGGCGTGAGCGGTCGCACGCTGCTCAATCATGGCGATATGCCTTACATGAAGGAGACGGCTTGGCAAGATGCACAGGCGTTCAATCCCGACATCGTCATCATCAAGTTGGGCACCAACGACTCCAAACCCCAGAACTGGAAATATGCCTCTGAGTTCAAGCAAGACCTCCAGCAGATGATCACCACGCTCTGTCCGAGTCTGGCGACCGCTGCGAAGAAGGGTAAGAAGGCAAAGAATGCAGCGCCTGTCAAACCTCAGATCTTCCTCTGCACACCCATCCCAGCCTTCAAGTCATCATGGAACATCAACGATGGAGTCATCGCCAACGAAATCATCCCCATCCAGCAGGACGTAGCCAAACAATATGGTCTGCAGGTCATCGACCTTCACTCTCTCTTCGCCAACGATGGTGACAAGATGCAAGAGGATGGCATCCATCCCGACGAGAAAGGCGTGCGCCGCATCGCCGAAATCGTGGCAGAGGCCGTAAAAAAGCAGTAAGGGAATTGATTCCTTTACTGCTTGCTTATTGTTTATTTTATATTGTCGTTTACCGTACCGCCCACCAGCATTTTCGTTAGTCGTTCAGGATGAATCGGTTTTCTTCTGTTGACCAACGGAAAGTGTTGGTGGCTGTGTATGGTTCCTTGGGTTTGTCGCTGCCGTCGGTGCTGATGAGGAAGGGGGCGTTGGTGGTGGTCACGGTGAGTTGGCTAGTGGCCTTGTCGACGGTGACCCTACGGAAGTTGTCGATGGGCGGCAGGGTATAGTAGTCGAGTGTGCGAAGAGGCTTCCAGTCGGTGGAGTAGAAGGCGACGGAGGAGTCGGGCGTGTCGTCGCAGAAGATGGTGCTGATGACCATGATGATTCGCGTGCCGTCGTTCTTCGTGAGGAGCTTCATCTCTTTTTCGGAGTTCTTGGAGATGACCAGATGCGCGTAGTCATCTGTCAGTTCCTTCATCTCGGAGAAGGTGCGGAAGAGATTGCGCGTCTGCATGGTCTTGTCGTTCTTCTGGTTATCGACAATCTCCAGGCGGTTGTACTCAGACAGCACGGGACACACCTCCTGCGGCATCTTGAGGAAGAGGTCTTTCAGGGACTGTGCCTGAAGAGCTAAAAGTGAAAAACTGAAAGCTATAAGTGTAAGTACTGTTCTCATACTATTGAAAATGACAATCGCCCAGCGCATGGGCTGGCGCCAAGTGCGTGGGTTGGTTATTCATGACGTATGGCTTCGATTGGATCCATGTTGGCAGCCTTGCGGGCAGGGATGTATCCGAAGATGATGCCGATGAAGGTGCAGACGGCGAAGGACACGTAGATGGACCATGCCGGGATGCTGGAAGGCATTCCCATCATCGGTATGACGAATTGCCCGACGAGACACCCTAAGAGTACCCCCAATAGTCCGCCGGTGAGTGAGATGAGCACTGATTCGATGAGGAACTGGAGGGAGATGACCATGCCTGTGGCGCCGACTGCCATGCGCAGACCGATTTCCTTGGTGCGTTCAGTGACGGACACGAGCATGATGTTCATGATGCCGATACCTGCCACAAGCAGGGAGAATGCAGCTGCCACAACGAGGATGATGGTGACGGTGTCCATAGTCGATGACATGGTTTCCATCATCTCAGCCTGTGAACGGATGGTGAAATCATCCTCAGCCTCAGCCTTGAGTTTGTGGTTGCTGCGCAGAATCTGGGTGAGTTCCTCGATGGCTGCATCGGAGAGTTCCTCGGTGAGTGCTGAGCAGACGATGGAAGAGAAGTAGGTCTGGGCTGCGATACGCTTCATCACACAGGTGTAGGGGGCGATGATGACGTTGTCCTGGTCCATACCCCAAGAGTTGTAGCCCTTGCTCTCCAAGACGCCGATGATGCGCAGGGGAATGGACTTGAAGCGGATGTGCTTGCCGATGGCTTCAGCCTCCTTGCCCTCACCAAAGAGTTCCTTGACGATGGTGGTGCCAACCACGCAGACTTTGGATGCCTTGCGGATGTCTTCCTCTGTGAAGTTGACGCCTTCTTCCAAATCCCACTGCTTGATGTCGAGGTATTCGGTCGATTCGCCATAGACGGTGCTGTTCGTATTGTTGTTGCCATAGATGACCTGACCGCCGGATGTGACTTCTGGAGACACATAGCTGACGAACTTCTTCTCGTCTAGAATGCGCTGGTAGTCAGCCATCTTGAGGGTCTGCATGGCAGAGGGGTCTTGACGCACACCACCACGTCTATCAGCGCCAGGACGGATGGTGAGCAGGTTGGTACCCATCGTGGAGAGTTCCTTGCGGATGCTCTCCTTCGAACCCTGTCCGATGGACATCATGATGATGACAGCTGCCACACCGATGATGATACCGAGCATGGAGAGGAACGAACGCATTTTGTTGTTCGCCACAGCGTTGATGCTGACCTTAAATAAGTTAAGTATGTTCATTTGAATTTCAGTCGTTATATCGTTATCACGTCATTATGCCATTCGCCCAGCGTGTGGGCTGGCAGCGCGTGGGCTGGTTAATCGTCTACTGGTTTGGGCAGTGCTGCAAGTGCTTCGGCTGCCGACTTGATGTTGGTGTTGATCGTGTCCTCGCGAATCTTGCCGTCGCGCAGGTTGATGTTGCGTGAGGCGAAGGAAGCAATTTCAGGGTTGTGAGTCACGAAGATGATGGTGTGTCCCTCCTGGTGGAGTTTCTGGAAGAGCACCAGCATCTCGAACGACGTGCGGGTGTCGAGGTTACCCGTTGCCTCGTCGGCTAGGAGCACGGCGGGGTTGTTGACCAATGCACGGGCAATGGCGACGCGCTGCATCTGACCACCCGACATCTGGTTGCTCTTGTGGTCGAGACGGTCACCGAGTCCCACTTCCTGCAATGCCTTGATGGCAGCCTCGCGACGTTGCTTGGCACTATACTTATTATTATACATCAGCGGCAACTCCACGTTCTCCACTGCTGTGGTCTTTGCCAAGAGGTTGTAGTTCTGGAACACGAAGCCAATCTTCCTGTTGCGCAGTTTGGCGCGCTGGTTCTTGGACATCTTGCGGACGGGAGTGCCATCCAGATAGTATTCGCCAGAGGTGGGCGTATCGAGACATCCCAGCTGATTCAGCAGGGTCGATTTACCCGAACCCGACGTTCCTTGTATGGTCACGAACTCTCCCTCGTAAATCTTGAAGCTCACGCCACGCAGGGCTTTCACGGTCTCAGATCCGACCTGAAAATAGCGCTTCACGTTGTCGAGTTCGATGACAACTTTACGATTATCTTTCTGTTCGTTCATCTTCAATCTTCTGTTCGTTGATTATCTGGAGAAATTACCACCACCGGCTGGTCTGTTGCCGCCCATTCCGGCACCGCCGCCTGCTGCACCACTTGGAGCACCACCTGCACCAGGAGCACCACCACGGGCACCAGCTGCGCCATTAGCGCCGTTTCGGTTTCTGTTACCTGGACGTGGCATGAATGGGTTGGAAGTTGCAGGCTCTTCAGACTCTTCCTCACCGCCAATGATCTCGAAGTCGGTGAGCACTTCCGTACCTGCCTTCACGCCCGAGATAATCTCGGTGAGCATACCGTTGCTGAGTCCCACTTCCACCTTGTGCGCCTTGAAAACATTACCTTCCTTCGTCCACAGCTTGGCAGGAGCCTGTACATCCTCCACCGTCTCGCCGTCCTGCAAGAGGGCTTCGTTAGGAGTGAAGCGCAATGCACGGGCAGGAACAGCCAGCACACCGTTCTTCTCCATCGTGTAGATGGTCACGTTGGCAGTGAGTCCAGGCTTCAGTTTCAGCTGGTCGTTAGGAGCAGAGATGACCACCTCGTAAGTGACCACGTTGCTCTCCGTTGTAGCCTGCTGACGAACCTGAGTGACAGCACCCTCGAAGATGTCGTCAGGAAAGGCATCCACTGTGAATGTGACGCGCTGTCCTTCCTTCACACCACCGATGTCAGCCTCGTCGATGTCGGCAATCACACGCATGTCGGTCAAGTCCTGAGCGATGATGAAGAGGGTAGGGGTCGTCATAGCAGAAGCCACCGTCTGACCTTCCTCCACTTCCTTCGAGAGCACCACGCCGTCGATGGGTGAAGTGATGGTTGCATAGCCGAGGTTAGTCTGTGCCTCCGTCACGTTCTGCTGCTGCACCTTCACCTGCTGCAAAGCCTGTTCGTAGCTCAGCTTGGCATTCTCGTAGTCGTTGGCAGAGACGAGTCCCTTTTCATAGAGTGTTTTGTAACGCTTATAATTAGCTGATTGATAGTTCAGTGATGACTGTGCATTAGAGAGATTGCTCTGCGCTGATGCCAGTTTGGAAAGCAGGTTGGTCTTGTCAAGTTCGGCAATGACCTGACCGCGATGCACCTCTGAATTGTAGTCCACGTAGATACGGTCGATGATACCAGAAACCTGTGTACCGACCTCCACCTCAGTCACCGGCTCGATGGTACCTGTGGCGGTGATGCTGGTGGTGATGTTCTGCTTCTCTACAGGAGCGGTGGAATAGTTCACCTTGGTTCCTTCGCTACATGCGGCAAAGGCTGTTGCGATGATGAGCGCTGCGAATATATTGCTTGTTTTCATTGCTATATATGGATTATCTATTATCATTATTATAAATTATAGTCTGATTCTTTCTCCTGCATAGAAGTTCAACATCGCCGCATTGAGCAATGCCGTATATTTGGTTTGCAGCAGTTGCTGTTCGGCTTGCAGCAGGTTATTCTTGCCAGTGGTCAGATCCACGACGTTCTTGAGTCCGACGTTGAACTGCTCGTTCACCAGGTCGTAGCTCTCCTGCATGCTCTTCACGTTTTTGCGTGCAGAGATGAACTGCTGTTGCGCCGTCGTGGCGTTCAGCCAATAGTTCTCAATGGTCGAGTAGAGTTGCTTCTGCTGTTCCTGCAGATTCAGTTCGCTGGTCTGCAAAGCATATTTCGCCTTGCGGATGTTCGTGCGGGTCTGATGATTGTCGAGGATTGGCACCGACACAGACAAACCCAGCGAGTTGTTCATGTTCGTCTTCACCTGCTTGAAGAAGTCCGTATGCTGACCCGACGAGTTGTTCGAACCGATGCCGGCAGTCATCGACACCGTAGGCTTATATCCTGCACGGGCTGTATGGATGGCGATTTCCGATGATTCGATGCTCAGCTTGCTCGATTGGATTTCCGGACGACTTTCGAGCGCAGAGTTATACACAGCCTGCTCGTTCGGAATCATTGCCAGCACCTGGGCGTCAGTCACTTCGGGCACGGCAATCTCGAATGCCTCATCATCATGAATCTCTAAGAGTTGCTTCAGCTGCAGCTTGTAGTTTGCCAACTGGGACTGAGCCTGTACTAGCGCCAGTTCGTCCTGACTCACCTGAGCCTCCAACTGCACCAGCTCCACACGAGCGAGGCTTCCCACCTCCACCATCGTCCTGGCACGATCGCGCTGCATCATGCTCGACTTGATGATTTCTCTGCACACATTCACAGCCTCTGTTTCATACAGAATCTGCACATACAGCTGTGCAATCTGCTCCTGAATGGTATTTGCCTGTTGTTCAATACCCAATTCAGCCATCTTCTCCGTCAGCTTGTTCTGCTTGATGGTGTTCGTATTACGATTGCCGTTCCACACCGTCCAGTTGGCATTGATGCCATAGGAACCATTATAAGAAACTGAGTTACTGTTCGTGGTCATGGTTCCGCCTGCAAGGTTGATGGTTGTCTCGGCGAAAGGTCGCCACGAAGCGTTCTGGTTCGTACTGAACGACACAGAGGGGAACAGTGCCGCCTTGCTCTGCAGCACGTCCTCATGATTTGAAGCCGCCGTGATCCGCTTCTGCTGTAGCTGGATGTTGTTCGCCAGGGCGTAGTCCAAACACTCCTGCAGCGTCCAAATCTTCTGCCCCCAGGCCGCAGAGCCTGTCAGCACAATGGATAGCGTCGCCAATAAATGTTTCTTCTTCATTGTTTGTCGTTTGTCTGAGTTATCCGAGTTCTTTGAACTCGTCAAACCTGCAAAGTTTAATATTCCTATCTATAGTTTAACATACTTTATTATCTGAAAAGGAAAGCAGTCGGTCTGTAAGCCGGGTTCTGTACGCACCGAAGCGCGCGTCTGCCATTTATCTACTCCATGAGTCGCCCCATGGCTCAAGCGTTCTACCCTCCACCGCATGAGCCCCGGCCTTGTTGCATTGCTGCTCAGACCTTCGTCAACTCGGACGGGCTACCCTCTGTCGGGTGGTTTACATGAACTTGCAGCTCCCAAGATGCACAGCCGACACGTCACCGCGCCGCTGGTGAGCTCTTACCTCACCTTCTCACCATTTCTGCCCGAAGGCAGTTGTTATTTTCTTCTGCATTACTCAACCCTCGCGGACTGCTTCTACATTAGGAAGTGGGATGCCCTGTGCTGCCCGGACTTTCCTCTTTCGACTCCGAAGAGTCGCCAGCGGCAGACCGTCCGGCTGCTTTCAATCGACAAAGGTACGGAAAAAATGAAAAAAGAAAGACAAGCCACGGGGAAAATGACTTGTCTTTTAATATATTTTGTATAAAAAGTGGCAAATTGCTCACTTTTGACCACGTTGATCCATGGGTTCACTTCACTCTTCCCAGCGGAACACACTGCCGTTTCTTCTTGCAGGGTCTGGACCTACGAAGTCCATCGAGTAGGGGCTTCCGGTCGTGGGACTCTTACCCATGTAGCGGTGGGTCTTCAGCGAGAGAAGCATGAAGTCGTGGTCGAGGTAGTCCTGCCAGAGGAATCGCTCGGCATCCGAGAGTTCTGTGGTGAAGCGGACGTCGCCGGGGAGACCATCGCCATAGACTTTCAGGTATCGGCCGTCGGCACATTGCAGAGAGACTGTTCCCTGACCGCGATCGATAACGCGGAATTGGGTCAGTTCGCTCTTGTCGTCAGGACGAGAGTCGTAGAGCATTCCGTGCTTGAGTGCGATGGCAGGCTGACCCGTAGCCTTGTTGATGATGCGGATGGTCTTGCCGTATGGGATGTTCTTCGAGCGGTCAGCCATAGGCTCTTCCACCGTGAAGTTGTCGAATTCGGCATAGCCACCGTTCTTTTCCTTTATATTATATGCGAAGAGGGCGTGGCGTGAACCCTGGAAGGTGATGAGCTGATAGGTCAGCGGCATTTCTGCTCCCAGTGTCTTGAATTCCTTTCCATCCACGCTATAGGCATACTGCGCCTTGTTGTTGTCGTAGTCACCGATGCAGCGGAGCCATATCTTCCCGCTGAAAGCATCAAGCGGCTCGGAGACGGTGGTGTTGGTCATCTGATCAAAGGCACGGAGGGTCTGGCTCTTGCCGTCCTTCACGATACCAATCCAAGAACAAGGCACGTTGATGTTGCCCAAGCCACATACGTCGCCGTCCTTCATGCCTTTGGTGTACAATTCGACGGTGGCGATGCTCTTAGGACCGATCACACGTTGGGTGAGGGTGTTCCTTGCCCACATCAGTTGTTCGGCTGGCATGGCGTTCAAGCGAAGACGTCCGCCAGTCAGACTCCACATCTTGTCATCGGGATTGTGGTTCCATTGCCAGATGCGCCCAAGTTGCTTTCCGTTGAAGTTCTCGTTGCGGTCGTAAGGAGCACGCATGGGCTGTGGTTCTTTGCCGATGGCATAACATCCCAGTTTCGTGTCAGGCTTGAACCATGTTCTTGGTGCACGACCGTAATTGCCCTTGAAACCAATCATAGGCCAGCCATCCTCCCAAGTGATGGGCATGAGGCAGACGGTACGTCCAATCGAGTGGAAATCCTGCATGAGCAGTGCCCACCAAGTGCCGTCTTTTGCCTGCACGATGCCACCCTGATGGGCGTTGTCGCATCCTGTGGCATCAGGACTGGCTTGAGACACGCCAAACTTTGCGCCGTCGCTTCCAATGCGGTATTTCTCACCGCGTGGTACTGTCGTACGTCCCACACCATGATAGCCATAGGTCTCGTCTGCCTGAATGACGCGGGTTTCGTAAGGTCCCCAGATGCTCTTCGAACGCGAACAGAGCGTGCGGCCGTTGGGGCTGTAATCCGTCGAGATGAGGTAGTACATCCCGTCAATCTTATACATGTGATGTCCTTCGCCCACACCATTTCCCTCAGGGATGATGACACGGTCTGTGCCCTCGATGGGACCGCTCATGTCGGGCTTCAGTTCCGTGCAGTGCACCTCGCCGTACTTGTGGATGGCATAAATCTTGCCGTCGTCGTCGAAGAGCACCGAAAGGTCGTAGATGTTGCCCTGCATGTTGTGATGCTCCCACGGGCCACGAATGTCCTTCGCCGTGTAGCATTGCAAGCCCTTGCCGTTGATGTTCGAGAAGACATAGAACTGTCCGTTGGCATAGCGGATAGCTGGTGCCCAGATGCCTTGTCCGTAAATCTCCTTGTGGTTCTTCAGCGAGAACTGGTCGTCGTCGAAGTCGAAGCGGTCGAAGCAATAGGAGATGTTCTCCCAGTTCACCAAGTCTTTCGAATGGAGAATAACAAGGCCTGGCACCGTGTGCATCGTGGTGCCAGCCAAGTAGTAATCATCCCCCACGCGAATCACGTCGGGGTCGCTGAACTCATCATAGAACAGCGGATTCGTGAATGTTCCATTGCCGTTGTCGGCAGTCCAAGAAGTTGTTTGTGCGTTCGCACATAGGCAGATTGCCCAAGTCAGTAGTAAGTTAATTAGTCTCATGTGTTGTTAGTTATAGTTAGAAAGTGTATAGGTGCTGTTACTTGATGCCCAGCTTCTTGGCGATGTTCTTCGGAATGGCATCCTTATGGACGAGGATGTTCATTGTCTTGTAGGCAACGAAAGCCTTGGAAGCGTACCATACGCCGCCATATTTGTAGTCGGTGCCCCATGAGTTCTTCACCATGAAATACTCCTTGCCGTTCTGATCCTTGGCGATGCCGTAGATGAGCATACCGTGGTCGTCAGTCGTCTCCCAATTGTCGTATGCCTCTTGACGCATCTCCTGTGTCACCTCGATTTCTGGCCAAGGACGTGCGGTGTAGGCTGTACGGTTGTTGACGGCTCCAGGACCACCGAACCAGCGCTCGTAGTCGTTGCCGTCGGTGTCCTTCGCCTTCTTGAGGTCTGGGCATACGGCGATGCCTTCACGCGAGAAACCATTCTCAGACACGTCGGCACCCCAAGCGAAGGTGTAACCAGTCTTCACGGCATTGTCCATCACCTCCATAAACTCGTCGATGGGGAGATTGTAAGAGAGTCCCCAACGCCAGTTGTCTTGCACCTCGATGATGAACTGCTCGTAGAAGGGATGGTGGGTGAAGGAGGTGAGGCTGATGTAGTCATCCATGTTCAGCCCTGTCGATGCCATGAAAGTCTGAGGCGTATAGCTCTTGCCTTTGTAAATGAATTCGGTCGGAACCTCGCCCAGATAGGTGTCCAGCGTGGCGTTGATAGGCTTGAACCAGATGGGGGAGAGCTTCTTCTGCTTGCTCTCGGCAACGGCTTTCACCATTGGCGTGAGGATGTTGAAGAACTCGGTGAAGTTAGGCAGAGAGTCGCCCTGAAGTGTGCCAGGCTCTGGCATAGCCGACTGAGGAATCATGCCGTAGTGCTTCATGCAATAGACGCAGTCGTAGAACGAACCGCCCTGACTGAAGTCCATGTCGCCGTGCAGACGAACTGTCGCTTTGGCACGGTCTTCGTAAGTCTTGTGCGCGAGGAACATCTCAGAGAAGTCCCATTCGCCCTTGCCCATACGCAGCAGTTCTGCCTCGAAGAAACCCAGCGAGGAGAATGCCCAGCAGGTGCCGGAGTTGTTCTGATTCTTGGTCGATGTGATGGGAAGCTCCTTCACGACGGTGAACTGGAATCCTTCGTTCTTCTTCTCTTCCTGTGCGAAGAGGGTAGTGCCGAGCATCAAAAGCGCGGTCAATAAGATAGTCTTTTTCATTATGTTAGTTGTTTAGTGATTAGTTTGTTAGCGATTAGTTTGTTAGTTTGTTAGTGATTGGTTTGTTAGTTATTTTGCGATATAGGCTTCCACCTCGTCGATGTGGTAAGGAATCACCTTGTCGCCGATGATTCGACAGCCCGTGTTCGTGATGATGATGTCATCTTCCAGACGTACGCCGCCAAAGTTGCGGAATGGCTCGATGGCGTCGTAGTTGATGAAGTCCTTGTGCATGCCCTGACTCTTCCAAAGGTCGATGAGGTGAGGGATGAAGTAGGTGCCAGGCTCGTCGGTCATCACGAATCCTGGTTGCAGACGACGTCCGCATCGCAGACAGTTCAGTCCGAATTGCGTCGATGGCAGCACCTCATCGTCGAAGCCCACGTAGTTCTGTCCGAGTCCCTCCATGTCGTGTACGTCCATTCCCATCATGTGACCGAGTCCGTGTGGCATGAACAGGGCATGAGCACCAGCACGTACAGCCTCTTCCGTGTCACCCTTCATCAGTCCGATGGCTTTCAGGTGGTCGGTCAAGATACGGCAAGCGCCCAAGTGCATGTCGAGCCATTTCACATTGGGCTTGGCATTGGCGATGACCCAATCGTGGGCAGCTTCCACAGCCATATAGATGTCGCTTTGCTGTTGTGTGAATTTGCCAGAGATAGGTGTGACACGCGTATTGTCTGAACAGTAATTCTCCTTGCTCTCGGCACCAGCGTCGCACAGCATCAGACGTCCTGCCTCCATCGGTGTGTGGCTGGGGAATCCGTGCTGAATCTCTCCGTGCATGGAGAGGATGGATTGGAAGGCATAACGGTCGCCGAGACTCATGGCAATGCCTTCGATGACACCAGCGATGTACTTTTCCGTCACGCCTGGTGCACAGAGTTTCATGGCGGTGGTGTGCATCTGGTAGCCGATGTCGGCAGCACGTTTCAGTTCCTCAATCTCTTCAGGCTTCTTGATGGCACGCATGTCCACGATGGCCTTGATGAGCTTCACCGATGCCTTCTCCTTCGACTGCAAGGGATGGATGCCCACGAGGTCGGCCAACTGAATCATCAAGTCATGTCGGCATTGTGGCACAAAGTGAATCGTCTGTCCCTTGGCTTGGGCGGCATCGAGCACCGTCTTCAGTTCCTGCATGGGCGCCGTCTTTGCAACACCCACTTCTTCAGCAAGTTCCTTCACCGATGGTACATAGCCATACCAGATGATGTCGTCAATGTCGATGTCATCTCCGAAGATGTATTCCTGATCGTTGTCAATGTCAATCACCCCGACCAGTCCCTCACGTTTCTGTCCGAAGTAATACAGGAAACAGCTGTCCTGACGGAAACGGTAGGTGTTGCTGGGGTAGTTGTTCGGCGCGTCATTATTGCCAAACAGCAGGATGAGTCCTTCATCCACCCGCTGTTTCAGTTCGGCACGACGCTGTACGTATATTTCTTTTGCAAACATATAGGCTAATAGATTTTTGGTTTGGTTGCAAAGGTAAGAAAAAAATGTCAAATGTCAGATGTCAAATGCCATTTTTTTTCATTTTATGCCCAGCTCGTGTTGCTTTGACTCATACTTGCTTTTTAATGTCTGAGCCAGTCGCTTCACTTCTGGAATGCTTTTGCTGTTCTGCTCCACACACAGATAGACGTTGTCCAGATTGCGCAACACACCCAGTCGGCATTCCTCATATCGGTTCATCTCCTGCTTGGTGTTCACCTTGTCGATGTCCCTGATGAGGTCTTTCAGGTTGGCGATGACACCGTCGGCTGGCACCTCATATTCCTGACATGCCTGTCTGTATGCCTTGTCTGCCGTTGCCTTGTAGGTTTGCACCAGCGACTTCTCCTGTCCGCTCAGTCCCTGCATGTCGTTGCTCAGGTTGGTCGTCGCCAGGATGTATTGCTTCTTGGCGCTGATGAGTCCTTCGGGCGACAGCACGTGTGTCAGACGGTCGGTGGCGATGTCGAGGTTGTTGCAGATGACGGCACATTCCTTGCCCACGTGTTCCTTTTCCACGATGCTGTCAGCCAGCAGTTCCTCCCATGTGGGTGTCTGCTCGTATTCCTCCAGATAAGTCTCGCCACTCATGCCCCCGTTTTTCTTTTCCTCGCACGAGGTCATCGTCAGCACAAGGGCGACGAGCAGGTAGGGGAGTGATTTCTTCAAGTTCCGCATAAATATAATAATGTGTAGAAAGAAGGGACACATCCTTGTGGACATGTCCCTTGGTTATGTTTTGTCAGTTCGATTCAATTATTCCTTGGCATCGTCCATCTTCTCCTTGAGGGCAGCGAGAGCGTCGATGTCGCCGAGAGAAGTGGATGCAGCCACGTTCTTGATGACAGGAGCCTGCTCCTTCTGAGGACGAGTAGCCTTCTTGGCAGCAGCCTCAGCCTTCTTGGCAGCCTTAGCCTCTGCACGTGCTACATCTTCGAAGATGCGAGAGTGAGAAAGGATGATGCGCTTAGCCTCCTTGTTGAACTCGATCACCTTGAACTCGAGGGTCTCGCCGAGCTGAGCCTGGCTACCATCCTCCTTCACGAGGTGCTTAGGAGTAGCGAAGCCTTCCACACCACCTTCGAGCGCGATGACAGCACCCTTGTCGAGCACTTCGATCACCTTGCCCTCGTGGATGGAATCCTGAGTGAACACCTCTTCGAACTTATCCCAAGGATTCTCCTCCAACTGCTTGTGGCCGAGAGAGAGACGACGGTTCTCCTTGTCGATGTCGAGCACCTGAACGTCGATAGTTTCACCAATCTTAGTGAACTCAGATGGGTGCTTCACCTTCTTAGTCCAAGAGAGGTCAGAGATGTGGATGAGACCGTCAACGCCTTCCTCCACCTCAACGAATACGCCGAAGTTAGTGAAGTTGCGCACCTTGGCAGTGTGCTTGCTGCCAACAGGATACTTCTCATCGATCTTCTCCCATGGATCTTCTCTCAACTGCTTCACGCCGAGAGACATCTTGCGCTCGTCGCGGTCGAGTGTGAGGATAACTGCCTCTACTTCGTCACCTACCTTCATGAACTCCTGTGCAGAGTGGAGGTGTGCGCTCCAAGACATTTCAGATACGTGGATGAGACCTTCTACACCAGGTGCAATCTCGATGAATGCGCCGTAGTCAGCCATCACAACCACCTTACCCTTCACCTTGTCACCAACCTTGAGGTTAGGATCAAGAGCATCCCATGGGTGTGGAGTCAGCTGCTTCAAGCCAAGGGCGATGCGCTTCTTCTCGTCGTCGAAGTCGATGATCACCACGTTGAGCTTCTGGTCGAGCTGAACGATTTCCCTAGGATCGCTTACGCGGCCCCAAGAGAGGTCTGTGATATGGATGAGACCGTCAACACCACCGAGGTCGATGAATACGCCATAGTTGGTGATGTTCTTGACAGTACCTTCAAGAATCTGTCCCTTTTCGAGCTTAGAGATGATCTCCTTCTTCTGCTGCTCAAGCTCTGCCTCGATAAGAGCCTTGTGGCTGACAACCACGTTGCGGAACTCCTGATTGATCTTCACAATCTTGAACTCCATGGTCTTGCCAACGAATGTATCGTAGTCGCGGATTGGCTTCACGTCGATCTGAGAACCTGGGAGGAATGCCTCTGTGCCGAGCACGTCAACAATCATACCACCCTTTGTGCGGCACTTCACGTAGCCCTGTACAATCTCGTTGTTCTCCAGCGCTGCGTTCACGCGCTCCCAAGAACGAGCCTGACGAGCTCTCTTGTGAGAAAGCACCAGCTGACCCTTCTTGTCTTCCTGATTCTCGATGTAAACCTCAACGGTGTCGCCCACCTTGAGATCGGGAGCATAACGGAATTCGCTACGAGCGATGATACCCTCACTCTTGTAGCCGATGTTCACAACAACTTCGCGGTCGTTGATAGCAGTCACTGTACCATCTACCACCTCATTGTCGTTCACGTTGTTGAGCGTGCCTTCATAGGCTGCCTGTTGAGCCGCTTTGTCAGCTGCGCTCACGCCGTCGTTCTCGAATGCTTCCCAATCGAAACCTTCCAGCGGTTGAATGTTCTTTGTTTCCATAAATAATAAAAGTTTGTTTTAATTAATAAAGTTAGACATTATGTTGATAAAATCTAATTTCACAAAACGGCTGCAAAGTTAGTGGTTTTCTGCCAATTGGCAAAGAAAAACTCCAAATAAATGCTTTCGTAATCACTTTTTTCGTATCTTTGCAACCGAAATCTAACCAAATTATCAGTTGTTAATACTAACTATACACATATTTTATGAAAAAGACAATTAGATGTATCATTGCCTCCATGATGGTAATGTCGTGCTTGAACGTGTCTGCACAGTCCAATGCGTCGACTGACAGTCCGTTCGATCTCTACAATGATTTAGCAGAACAATCGTCCAATCCTGCATCGTACTACGACATTGTGGATTCCTACAAGAATCAACAAGCAACAAGCGGCATGTCAAATCAGGAAGTGACTGCAGCCCAAGCAGCGCTGCGTACAGCCATCTTTGAACTGATGAACACCGTCCCCGCCAAGGTGGGACAGTATGACATCACCCGCTTTGTCACCAACACAACCTTTACCAATAATAGTACAAATGGTTGGACTTATACCCAGAGTACGAGCACTTCTAGTAGTGGTTGGGGTTGGGGGTCGCAAACCACCACCAAGAATGATTTCGAAGTGAACTATGGTATTGCAGATTGTTTGGGCAAGACCAAACAAGCCAGCATCTCTCAAACGCTCAGTGATATGCCTGCTGGTGACTATACCTTGAAGGTGCAGGGCTTCTATCGCAATGGAGAATGGAAGCAGGCGCTGGCCAACTATGAACGTGGCAATGATGCCATCCATGCATTCCTGAATATCGGTGAACAGACTTCCCCCTTGATGAGCATCTTTGATGACGGGTGTTATATGCTGGAATGTGCGAACAACAAGTCAGCCGATGTGTTTGCGACGGTCAGTGGACGTGGATTCCCTCATAGCCATCTTGTCAACGGTACTTCCTCCTCCAGAAATCAAAGTCGTGCTCAAATGGTTTTCAAGCATGGGCATTACTGGAATGAGATGACGGCTCACCACGAAGGGGGAAATCTGGCGATAGGTATCACATTGGCGGCTGGTGCACCGTCTGACAACTGGGTTGCTTGCGATAACTTCCGTCTGTATTATGGTCTTTCTGATGCTGTCACCATCTCAGCCGATACTGAGTTGAAGGATGACCTGACATCGGTTGATGTCATCTTGAAGAAGCACTTCAACGCTAACGAGATGACGCCATTGGCTGTGCCCTGCAACATCCCTGCATCGAAGTTTAAGGCAGTCTATGGCATCGGTTCACTCGACGAAAAGACCCAGACAGCCATCCTCTATCCGATGGATGAGGTGCAGGCCAATGTGCCTTGCTTTGTGGTGACAAACGAAGATGTCGAACAAATCAGTGTGCAGAACACCTATGTGTCGGCTGCCCAGTACGACCAAATCCCAGTGTTGTGGGACGGAGGACTCGTGTATCGGGTGGAGGGCACTTTCTCTTGGAGGACAGCCACCGTTTCTGAGATGGAGTACGACGCATCCTACTTCACCCACTTCGAGACGGTTGACCCGATGAACATGGACTTTACAGCCAACATCGAGAATTTCCGTGCTCGTCAGTTCTTGGAGAACACCGATTATTCCGACCCCAATGCCACATCCGTCATCGGCAACTACTTCAAACCAGCTCCTCCACGTTTGGACATCCCTCACAACATCGGCATTCCACTTCCAGCCGATAAGGTGGTGAATGCTACCGTGAAGTTTGGTTTGGAGAGCAACTTCAGCGATGCCAAGACCCAGATGATTCTTGACCATTCATCCAATTGCTACATCCCGAACCTCATCCCGGGCAACACCTATTTCTTCCAGGTTGAGGCTGGTGGCACGGTGCTGACTCAGGGTAAGTTCCAAGTCGAGGGTCCTGTCCGCATGATCTATGCGCCCAGCATCAGCAACATCCGTGACCTCGGCGGCTGGACTGTTCAGGACGGCCACCAAGTTCGCTATGGACTGATATTCCGTGGTGGTGAGGCGAACGGACAGCACTCGTCTGTGGCAGAAGACCGCCAGACCCTCATCGACCTCGGCGTAGGTGGTGAGGTGGATCTCCGCAGCGACAACAGATACGATAGTGGGAATAATGAGGTTGGTACGTGTGCCTTCGGATTTGACAAAAATAATGATTACTACTTCTGGGAAGGTTGCAAAGACAAGGATGTCTCGAACCTCACCGATGCAACCTCAAAGCAGCGCTTCAAGAAGTGGTTCGGATTCTTCCTCGACCACATCCGTGACGGCAAGGCTGTTTACTTCCATTGTGTTTGGGGTGCCGACCGCACAGGACTCACAGCCCTATTGCTCGAAGGTCTCCTCGGATTCTCTCAGGAGCAGATGAACCTGGAATACGAATTGACCTCGCTCTCCTTCGCCGGCAACCGTCCGAAGAATGGAACGCCAGGCTATGGTGACCATCAGGCAGTCATCGAGGCCATCAAGCAATACAATGGTGAAACCCTTCGCGACAAGTTCGACACCTATTGGACAGACGTGGTGGGCATCGAGAAGACGGAGATTGAAGAGTTCCGCAGCCTCATGCTGACGGGTTACGCAACTACAGACCCAACGCCAGATGATCCTACTCCTGATGACCCAACTCCAGACGATCCAACTCCAGACGATCCAACTCCAGATGACCCAATCGTTCCAGAGAAGGTCACCATCAGCATCAGCAGTTTGGGTGTAGGCACCTATTGCAGTTCAGAAGCCCTGGATTTCTCCGAGACCAGTCTGAGAGCCTATATCGTTTCTGTCTTCAATCCTGCGACAGGACAAGTGACCATGACCCGTGTGGAGAAAGTCCCAGCTTATACAGGTGTCATCGTGAAAGGCGCAGAAGGAACGTATGAAATCCCAGTGGGCGAGGGGAATGTCTTCGTCGCCAACTTGCTGAAAGGAGTCATCACTCCTACAGTCATGAACAAGGAAGAAGGTGGCTACACCAACTTTATCCTTGCACAGAAGAATGGCAACGTTGGATTCTACACCGTCAAAGATGGTTCCACATTAGGTGCCAACAAGGCCTACCTGCCATTGCCGACATCCGCCCTTCCTTCAGCATCATCCAAACTCCGAATCCTGTTTGAGGACGATGAAGACGGCGAACCGACAGCCATCCTCGAGATTGACGACGATCCAGAGGAACAACCGGCAGAAATCTACAACATCAACGGACAGCGCATGGAGTCCCTGCAAAGTGGTGTGAACATCGTCGATGGGAAGAAGATATACGTAAAATAACAACTCAACACACAAAAGGCTTATGAACAAGAAAACATATATCCAACCTCTGACCGAAGAACTGGATCTCCAAATCAACTGCATCCTCCAGATCATCTCTGGCGACACGGAGAATTACGATGTCCACGATGACGAAGAAGAAGATGCAGGTGGAGCACTCTAACTTCCGTCTTATGTTGGTGTGACATAGGATGATTCCCCCATACATCAAACGAAAGCACCCGTACAGTTTGCTGCACGGGTGTTTCTTTGTTTGGATGTCGATGAGCATCATTCGCCGTCGTCAATCAGCTGGCCATTGCCACCACCGTTGCCGTTGCCGCCACCGTTGTCACCGTTGTTGCCACCGTTCTGGCCAGTGTTGTCACCACCGGTTGGGTTCGTGTTCGAACCGTCACTCTCGGTTCCGGCATTGCCACCCTTGGCTGCTGCAATCTCGGACTTGGTCTTGTCTGTCCACGCGAGCTTCACGTCCTTCTTCAGCTCGTCGCGGGTGAAGTCGCCGGTGCTCTGGGCGAGCAGCTTCACGGTCTTCACGGCTGCGCCGGTCTTCTGACCCTCTGCCAGCGTGCCGATGGATG
>Ga0256407_10001403_pt1 | contig 51191 bp, 39 predicted proteins | sample RumenRJG_04DNA_FD_193489 | JGI IMG/M metagenome (GOLD analysis project Ga0256407, IMG submission 193489) | Bovine rumen microbial communities from Lethbridge, Alberta, Canada - RJG_04 | ecosystem: Host-associated > Mammals > Digestive system > Stomach > Rumen | place: Canada: Alberta... | reverse complement strand
AGATACTACACCATTGAGAGAACTCTTTGACAAAACTAAATATCAAAATTTCAATGATCGCTCTGCCTCTAATGGGCAATTATTTATTAATTTTTAATCGTCCCAAATTTTAATGGGACACTAGTGAGGTGGTATAAGATTACATAGCAAATGAAACAATGGGGTCAGACCCCGTTGTTTCATTTTTTTTGTGGTTGGTGGTGTCGCCTCCGGCGACGGGGGGCGGATTGGTTATGTTCCGTGGGTGCCGAGTGCTTCAGTCGCCTGTGGCTCCTTCGTCACTCGGTACCCACGGTTACTCAGAGGTCAGCCTTTGGCTGAAACCTGGCATTTTGAAACAATGGGGTCAGACCCCGTTGTTTCAAAAAAGCGATTAAGTGAGACAAACCATGAGCTTGCTCAAAGCCTTGCGAGCGTAAGCATTTTATCTAAAAAGGCGATTAAGGTAATGCTTGGAAATAATGATAACGGCTCACCGTCATTGATGAGCCGTTATCTGTTAGTATGAGAGTAGATGTTTACTCGCCCTTGATGGCTGCTACGCCTGGGAGGACTTTGCCCTCGATGGCTTCGAGCATGGCGCCACCACCAGTCGAGACGTAAGACACCTGGTCGGCGAGACCGAACTTGTTGACAGCAGCCACCGAGTCGCCGCCGCCCACGAGCGAGTAGGCACCGTTCTTGGTAGCCTCGGCAACGTACTTGGCGATTTCGCCAGTGCCCTTAGCAAAGTTTTCAAACTCAAACACTCCCACTGGTCCGTTCCACAAGATGGTCTTGCTCTTCATGATGATTTCTTTCCACAAAGCTAGCGAAGCGGGGCTGGCGTCCATGCCTTCCCAGCCGTCCTCAATGTTGTGGGTGTCGAAGATGCGCTGCTCGGTGTCGTTCTTGAACTCACGGCCAGCAACAGTGGCAACCGAGAGCTGCACATGCACGCCTTTCTTCTTAGCCTCGGCGAGCACGTTGAGAGCCTCGGGCATGAGGTCGTCCTCATGTAGCGAGTTGCCTATCTTGCCACCTTCGGCTTTGAAGAATGTGAATCCCATGCCGCCGCCAATGATGAGGTTGTCAACCTTGTCGAGCAGGTTCTTGATGACGGCGAGCTTCGACGACACCTTGCTGCCGCCAATGATGGCGGTGAAGGGGTGCTGAGCATTCTTGAGCACATTGTCGATGGCGGTCACCTCTTTCTCCATGAGCAGTCCCAGCATCTTGTTGTCGTCGTCAAAATAGTCGGCGATGACGGCAGTCGAGGCATGACGGCGGTGAGCGGTGCCAAAGGCGTCGTTCACATAGCAGTCGGCATAGCTGGCGAGAGTCTTTGCAAACTCGGCCTGGCGGGTCTTCATCTCCTTCTTGGCGGCGTCATAGCCGGGGTCTTCCTTGTCGATACCCACTGGCTTGCCTTCCTCCTCGGGATAGAAGCGCAGGTTCTCGAGCAGCAGCACTTCACCGGGCTTGAGGGCAGCGGCAGCGTCGGCTGCCTTGGCGCAGTCGGGTGCAAATTTCACCTCTGTGCCCAGAGCTGCGGCCACGTCGTCGGTAATCTGGCTCAGAGAGAGCTTGGCGTTTACTTTGCCTTTAGGCTTGCCCATGTGAGACATCACCACAAGAGCTCCGCCGTCGGCAAGAATCTTCTTGAGGGTGGGCAACGCGCCTCGGATGCGGGTGTCGTCGGTTATCTTACCCTCCTCATTTAGAGGAACATTGAAATCAACACGCACGATTGCCTTCTTACCGGCAAAGTTGTAATCATTAAAATTAGCCATTTTGAAAAATTATTATAAATTATTACCTAATTGATTTTATGTTGCAAAGTTAATAAAAAGAATTGCAATGAGCAAATTTGTTTCGTTGAACTAACTCTTATCAAAGTTCTGCCTCTTTGAGTTTCTCGGCGTTTTCGGCCACGATGAGGTGGTCAATGCAGTCCTGTATGTCGCCATCCATAAAAGCTGGCAGGTTGTAAATGGTGTAACCTATGCGATGGTCGGTGATGCGCCCCTGGGGGTAGTTGTAGGTGCGAATCTTTGCCGAGCGGTCGCCGGTGCTCACCAGTGTCTTGCGTCGGCTGGCGATGTCATCGACATACTTCTGGTGCTCCTTGTCGTAGATGAAGGTGCGCAGGCGCGCCAGAGCGCGCTCCTTGTTCTTGGGCTGGTCGCGGGTCTCGGTACACTCGATGAGGATTTCCTGGTCCTCGCCAGTGTTGGGGTTGTTCCACATGTAACGCAGGCGCACTCCCGAGTTCACCTTGTTCACGTTTTGGCCGCCGGCGCCACTTGAACGGAAGTAGTCCCACTTGATTTCGCCTTCATTAATCTCAATATCAAAAGGCTCGGCTTCGGGCAGGATAGCCACGCTCGCTGCCGAGGTGTGCACTCTTCCCTGGGTCTCGGTCACTGGCACACGCTGCACTCGGTGCACGCCGCTCTCATACTTGAGTGTGCCATACACGCCATTGCCCGTGACACTGAACACGATTTCTTTGTAGCCTCCTGCAGCACCCTCGCTGCACGATGACATCTCTATCTTCCATCCCTTGCTCTCGCAGTAGCGGGTGTACATGCGTGCCAGGTCGCCAGCAAAGAGGGCCGCCTCGTCGCCGCCCGTGCCGCCGCGTATCTCGATGATGGCGTTCTTCGAGTCCTCGGGATCTTCGGGAATGAGTAGCAGTTTTATCTTTTCCTCAAGTTTAGGGATTTCCTGCTGGTTGGCTTCGATTTCTTCACGGGCCATGGCCCGCAGCTCCTCGTCGCTCTCGCTGGCGAGTAGTTCCTTAGCATCCTCTAAATCTTGTAATTTCTTCTTATAGTCATGAGTCACAGCAAGCAGGTTCTCAAGGCTTTTATACTCCTTGCTGAGCTTCACATATCGCTTTTGGTCGGCGATGACTGCTGGGTCGGTGATAAGAGTCTGAATCTCCTCAAAACGTGCGTCAAGACCCTCCAGCCGCTCTAATAATGTGTTATTTGCCATAGATGTTGTTAGTTTTACAGCTGCAAAGGTAGTAAAAATTGGTGCAATATAGTGTGCATAAATCTATTTTTCAAGCGAATTAAAAACAATTAACGGCACCAATACCACGATTTGCCTGTTAAGAGTTGCTGCAAATAAAGTGAACACGATAAAAATTTGCCTTGATGACACCGCATTTTTTTGTTTAATTAGAGGATTAATAGGTGCTGGTTAAGCGTATTTTTATTAATTTTGTGGCGATTTTTGTAACCATATATTTTTTAGAGATGACTAAAGTTTTGCTTATTAATGGCTCACCTCGCAAGATGGGCAATACTCATGTGGCATTGAGCGAGATTGCTGCTGCTCTGAAAGAGCAGGGTATTGACAGTGAGATTGCATGGATTGGAGTGAAGCCGGTGCGTGGGTGCATAGCGTGTGGAAACTGCAAGGCCACAGGCAACGGCAAGTGTGTGTTTGATGACGATGTCTGCAACGAGATGATTGACAAGATTAATGCTGCCGACGCTCTTGTGGTGGGCGCGCCAGTATATTATGGCGTGCCTCCAGGTCAGACGATAGCACTCATTCAACGCGCTCTGTTTGCCGGCGCACAGGTTGCCAACAAACCTGCCGCTGCTGTTACCGTGTGCCGCCGCGGTGGCTCAACAGCTGCTTTCCAGACGTTGCAGATGCCGTTCCAAATGGTGAACATGCCGCTGGTGACCTCTCAGTACTGGAACATCGCCTTTGGCATGAATCCCGAGGAGGCAAAACTCGACACCGAGGGTATGCAGACGATGCGCCAGCTTGCCCGCAACATGGCATGGCTGCTGCGTAGCATCCAGTCGCAGCCGGCTCCAGCTGTCGAGGACGAGTGGAAAGGCATGAATTTCATTAGATAAAGGTGGCAGTGGCTAAATCTGCAATGGCTGGTTTTTCAACCGCTAGTGGGGTAGTGGAGCACATGCTCTCGCTTGCCGATGAGCGGCAAGTAGAGCTCTTGAAGCGCTTTTTCAAGACCGGCGTAGGCGACTATGGCGAGGGCGACCAGTTCTTGGGAATAAAAGTTCCCGATACCCGTCGTGTGGTGTCTCAATGCAAAGCGTTACCCTTTAACGAGATAGAGACGTTGCTCGCCTCACCTTGGCATGAGGTGCGGTTGTGTGGCCTGCTGGTGCTGGTGGCGCAGTTTGAACACTCAGCAAAACGGGCAAAGAACAACGACGTTGCAGCTATCGCTTGTTGCGACTCTATTGTAGATTTCTACTTGAAGCATGCGCATTGCGCCAACAACTGGGATCTCGTTGACCTTTCGGTCTATAAAATAATAGGAGAGTGGCTGATGCTTCCCTCAAGCTATAGCTATGAGAAGAAGTTGGTGACCATCGACTGCCTTGCTGCCAGCGACAACCTGTGGGAGCAGCGCATGAGCATGGTGTGTACATTAGGCCCTCTCAGGCATGGCGAGGCGCTTTTCACCCTGCGTTATGCCGAGCGCCACCTGCATCACCGTCACGACTTGATGCACAAAGCGGTGGGATGGATGCTTCGCGAGATGGGCAAGAGGGTTAGCGTTGATGTGCTACGTGACTTCTTGAGATGTCATGCCCATGAGATGCCTCGCACGGCATTGAGATATGCCATCGAGAGGCTTCCCGATGAAGAACGAAAACAGTGGATGACAAAATGAGAGGGATGAAAAGAAATATATCCAATGGATGGTATCATCTTATTGCCATTTTGGTGATATTGGCTTGGGGAGTGTCTTTTCCTTTTACAAAAATACTTCTTGCCAATGGCATTACCCCAACCGAGCTGTTTGTGTATCGCTCGATGATTGCTTACATTGGACTGCTTGTGTTTTCACGATTCAAGGTTAAGTATTGGGGTTGGCGCGACGAGGCACTGGCATTGCTGTGCGGACTCACAGGGGGTGCCTTATACTTTGTGCTCCAAAATGTGGCCCTAAACCTCACACTCATGAGCGACGTGGTGATAGTGATAGCTATCAATCCGTTGCTCACTACCATCTTAGCTGCCATTTTCCTGAAGGAAGAACATTTCTCGTGGAAGATACTGCTTAGTTCGGCAGTGGCTTTTGCAGGAGTTGCGGTAGTGACGTTCAGGGATGGCTTTGTGTGGGGAAATGGCCTGCTGGGAAATATCTTGTCGTTTCTGGCGGCTCTCTCTTGGGCTGTCTATAGTGTGCTTCTCAAGCGAGTGCAAGGCCGTCACAGCACCTTGTCGATTACCCGCAAGGTGATGTTCTATGGAGTGCTGTGCGCCTTTCCATTTATGTTCCTTGAACCAGTCACGCCCTTGTCAACAATCATGCGCCCCGACTTGCTGGCCAACTTACTCTTCTTGGCTCTTATTTGCTCAATGGCAGCGTTCTTCATTTGGAATTTGGTAATCAAGAAGATTGGCGCAATAAGGGCAAGCAATTACCTGTATCTAGATCCTATAATCTCGATAGTGATGGGAGTGATACTCCTTGGTGAGAGAGTTACTGCTATTGCCGTGATAGGGTGCGCCCTGGTGCTCCTGGGTGTGATAATGGTAGAAAAGATGACAATAAATAATTAAGTGTTAAGTGTTAACTGTTAAGTTTTAAGTGTTAAGTGTTAAGTGTGAACTATTAACTATTAACTATCAACTATCATGATTGACGATATTCTGAAATTCAACCGAGATTTTGTTGAGCGTGGTGAATATGAGAAGTATGTGACCGATAAATATCCCGACAAGAAGCTTGCCGTGCTAAGCTGCATGGACACGCGACTGACAGAGCTTTTGCCAGCAGCACTGGGTCTCCGCAATGGTGATGCCAAGATTATCAAGAATGCAGGAGCACTTATTATGTCGCCCTACGATAGCGCGATGCGGTCCTTGCTGGTGGCCATCTATGAATTAGGTGTGGAAGAAATTATGGTGGTAGCTCACACCACCTGCGGTGCCTGCCACATGTCATTTGCCCAATTTGAGAGTCACATCCTCGAGCGCGGCATCAGCGAGCACACATTATCGACGATTAGGCACAGCGGCATCGACCTCGACCAGTGGCTTGAGGGTTTTCACGATACCACCCAATCGGTGCTTGCCACGGTAGCTACGATACGTAATCATCCGTTGGTGCCCCAGGATGTGGCGGTGCGTGGTTTCATTATCAACTCGGTGACTGGTGCTCTCGACGAGGTGAAATCGTGAAAATTTAAGCACAATGTCTGCTTTTTGTGCATATTTTCCTGAGAAAATATTTGGAAAAGCTCTTTTTTTTACTTGTTGGTAAAAAAAAATGTCAATAATGCTTGCATAATTCATTTTTTTACTAATTTCGCACCGAAAACTAATGTCAAACGATAATAATACACTATGATTTACAAGTTTCTGATAGGTTCAGAAGAAGCCGGAAATTTTAAATTGGAGATTGCTATTGATAGTTCAGACACCTTTGTTAGACTGCGCAACACTATCTTGGAGGCCGCAGGTTATGATAAGGGGCAGATGGACTCGTTCATTATTTGCGATGATGATTGGTGTAAGGAAAAAGAGGTTACTTACTTTGATATGGATACCGATTCAGATGAAGACATCTGGATCATGGAAGACACTCCTCTTGATGAGTTGATAGAAGACGAGGGTCAGAAGATGAAATTTGTTTTTGATTACATGACTGAGCGTTATTTCTATATGATACTCAAGGAGACAGTGCCAGGCAAGAGCCTTCACGACCCCTTGTGCCAGCGCAAGGAGGGAAAGGCACCTCAAGAGACCTTGCCCGACATGTTCTCGGCACCAGTAAAGGTTGACACCGATATTGATGAACTCGATGAGGCTTTTTATGGAGAAGAAAGCTTCAATGAGGAGGAGCTGCGAGAGTTAAGCGACGAGTTTGAGAAAGACCGCGAAGAAGGCATATAGTGCAAATTGTTAACGCAGTTTAAGACTATAAACTATCCTCGTTCCACTTTATATGAGTTAGTAATTAGTAGTGAGCCACGCTCTATCCAAAGCGTGGCTCACTACTAATAGTATATATATGTGTGATGTTTGTTTAGGCTGTTGTGAAGCGGTAGATGGTGCGTGTGAAATATGTGTCGTCAGGGCGCAGCTCGCATGAGGGGTACTCGGGGCAGTTGGGTGTGTTAGGGTAGTGCTGTGTCTCGAATGCCACAGCAGAGCGTGCAGGATAGCCAACGCCGAACTTGCCTTTAAGGTTCTCATCGAGGAAATTGCCAGTATATATCTGCACTGCAGGCTCGGTGGTGAACACCTCCATGGCAATGCCCGTGACAGGCGACATTACGCGCAGTGCCACTTTGCTCAAGTCGCCAGGGTGGTTGATGGCGAAGCTGTGGTCATAGCCATTGCCGTTCTTGAGTTGTTCGTTGTCGGCATTAATGTCTTGCCCTATGGGTTTGGGGGTGCGGAAGTCGAAAGGCGTGCCTGCCACATCCATGAAAGAGCCATCGGTTATGAGTGTCTCGTCGGCGGGCGTGATGCGGTCGGCATCGATGGTGAGCACGTGGTTATGTATGCTCGAGGCGAGGTCGCCATTGAGGTTGAAGTAGGAGTGGTTGGTGAGGTTGATGATGGTGGGCTTGTCGGTAGTGGCACTATACTCTATGTCGATGGTATTATCGTCGGTAAGTGTATATATCACCTTCACGTTGAGTGTGCCTGGAAATCCTTCATTGCCATCGGGATCTACCAGTGTGAGTTCTAGGCGATTGCCATCTTGCTTTGCGTCCCACACTTTTTTGTCATAGCCTTTCATGCCTCCATGCAAGCAGTGGGGGCCATTATTGATGGGGAGATTATATTCCACACCGTCGATAGTGAACTTCCCGTAACCAATGCGGTTGCCATAGCGGCCGATGAGAGCACCAAAGTTGCCGTCGTCGGCAAGGTAGTTGGCAATGCTGTCATGCCCCAGTTCCACGTCGGTGAGTTTGCCGTCACGGTCGGGTACCATAAGGCTCACGATGCGCCCTCCATAGTTGGTGATACAGGCTTCCATGCCGTTGTTGTTGGTGAGCACAAAGAGTGCCACGGGCTTGCCATCAACGATGTCAAAAAAGTTCTTCGGGTCAAGCCCCGATTTCGTAATTCCAGTCATGATAATTAATGAGTTAGAAATATTTATTTTTGTATCTTAATTTTTTGGCAAATGATTTAGTGAGATGTGTAGAAAATTAAAATGGGTCACAAAGTTATAAAAAAATAATAAAAAGTAATGGTCAAATTTGTTTATTATTTGAAAAATGACGAATTTTGCTCAACAAAAGCGTATTTTTGAACAGAAAAATCATTGAAGATGCTAAGAAAATTAACGATATTTACCCTGCTTTTTGCGCTAGTGTCGTGTCCCGACGTGGCATTTGGCAGAAAAAAGAAAGACAAGAAAGAACAGCAGAAACCACAACCAGTTTTTTTTGAGCCAAAGGCCAGTGAGGTGGATTTGCCCATTACCAATGAGATGGAGCAGATTAATGGCGAGTGGAATGTGATAGAAATTAATGAGACTGAGGTGTCAAGGGTGGCAGGGTCGAGAGTGTATCTCAACTTTGATGTGCCAGGACACATGCTTTATGGCAACACTGGCACTAACGCCATCAATGCGACCTATAGCCTTAAAAAAGATAATAAAATCTCGTTTGACAATATGCTGGTAACCAGGAAAAGTGGTGGTTATTTTCAGTATATTGAGCGCGACCTGCTAAAGGCACTAGGCGACGTGGTGTCGGTGGCGCTTACAAAGGTGGGTGATACCGAATTCATGGAAATGAAAGACCGTCATCGCAATGTGATAATCAAGCTTCGCCGTCAAAACCTCGACTTCATGAATGGTCCCTGGCTGGTGAAGATTATCAATGGCGAGGATGTCATTGACCGCGACATCAAGCTCGTTAACGATATTGACATGCTCACTGTCAACATCACGAGTGGATGTAATATCATCAATGGGGTGATCACGATAGACCCATTTAAGGAGCATGCCATTGAATATGAGGACCTGAAATCATCACATCGTCAGTGTCCTAATATCGACACTGAGACTCGCTTGCTCATAGCCCTTGAGGAGGCACAGTTTTGCCACAAGCGCAATGACCGCGAGGTTGAACTCCTCACCACTGAGCACGACGAGATGGGCAAGTCGGTAAACAAGACACTTGTCGTTCTTGAGAAAGTGAAATTGTAGAACACATTTTTGTGATTGTGGCTCATGGCACGCCGATTACCTCTAGCCATCATCATTGTGGCGCTGCTGGCATTGAATGCTGGCACTGCCGCTGCTCAAATCAATACTGAGCAGGTGATGACCATTGGGCGCAATGCATTATATTTTGAAGACTACATTCTTTCAATTCAGTATTTTAACCAGGTTATTCAACAAAAGCCTTATCTTCCAGAGCCCTATTTTTATCGAGCCGTAGCCAAGATTTCGCTCGACGACTATTCGGGCGCCGAGTCCGATGCATCACAGTGCATAGAGATAAACCCGTTTATCAAAGATGCTTATCGCGTGCGTGCCGTGGCACGACACAACACAAAAAAATTTGAAGCAGCGATTGACGATTACAAAACCTGCCTGCAGATGCGTCCTGATGACCCTGACATCATGCTCAACATGGCAATGTGTGAGCTGGCGCTCAAGAACTATAGCACTGCCGACAGTTGCCTCTCTTGGTGCCTTGAGCGTGACTCCACCAGCGAGCGAGCTTGCTTGGGCATGGCACAGCTGCGCCTTGAGCAGAATGACTCGGTGGGCGCTCTTAACTACGTGACGAGGTGTATTAACAGTCACAAAAACAATCCACAGGCCTATTTGGCTCGTTGTGAGATTTATACTAACTATCTGAAGGACTATAACAAAGCTCTTGACGATATTGATGAGGTGATTAAACTTGAGCCCAGCAATGCTGGCTACTATATTAACCGATCCTATCTTAGATACCAAATTAACGACATTCGTGGCACGATGGCCGACTTGGACTATGCTATCGCCATTGCCCCCAACAACGTGACGGCTCATTATAACCGTGCCTTGCTGCGCAGTGAAGTGGGCGACTATAACAAGGCGGTTGAGGACTATGACTTTGTGCTCGAGCATGACCCTGATAACTATCCGGCATTCTATAACAGAACTATGATGCTCATTAACATTGGGCACTACCAGCAAGGCATCAGTGGCCTTAATGCAATGCTCGAGAAAGATAAAGATGACTTCGTGGCTCTCTATCAACGCGCTATGCTCTATATTGAGACTCGCCAGTATCAGTCGGCGTTGCGTGACTTAAACTCTATTCTTTCGAAGTATCCTAAGTTTGAGAGTGGATACATGTTGCGTGCACAAATCAAGCAGAGGCTAGGCGACAAGCGAGGTTATGAGAAAGATTTGGAGACTGCTGTGGCAGTAATGAAGACCAAGGGTGTACACTATAGTTCATTTAATCCAGTGGATTTAGAGCGTGAACACTCACAAGAGATACATAACAAGCGCGCCCAGCAGCACCTTGACAAGCAAGAGCAAGAGGCACAACGGCATCGCGAGATGATGGACGGCAGCTTAGAGGAGTCGGTAGAAGAGGTGAAAAAACGCTTCAGTCAGTTGCTGGTGGTGGATGTGAACAACGAGCTTAAGCCCGAGGTGGCGTTAGAGAGCGATGGCCTCTACGATGAGAAAGCGGGACACCGTCGCTACCGCAACAAAACTCGAGGTTTTATTCAAGACAACCAAGTGGAAGTGCAACCGCAGGGCGTGTTCTCACTTTCATATTACGGTCATGACAACAAGCTAAATGGCCGCACTCATTTCATGAAGGAGATAACGCAGGTCAATGAGCTGCATGTGCTCACGAGTTCACTCACTCTTGTTTGCGGCACTTCTAATCTTTCGGAGTTAGAAGCAAAGTCGAGATTTAATAGCGTCGATTATTTCAATGGATTGTTGGCCACCGGGACGGTGCGAGCCATCGACTATTTTGGCAGGGCTATGGATTACTTTTTGCTTAAAGATGTGGATGCTGCCATTGCCGATGCCGGCCGTGCCATTGATGCTAATAGTGATTTTGTGCTTGCCTACTTCTTGAGGTTTAATGCTCGCATGGAGAAACTGCAACTCGATGGGGCTACCCACACAGAGCACGGCGATGGGGACGACGGACAGGCTCTGCTCTCACGGCGTGCCAGGGAAGTGGCACTCAGCGACATGGCTTCAGATTTGGGAAAAATCATAGCATTGTCGCCTCGCAATATCTATGCCTACTACAATCTCGCTTATGTGCAGGCATTGATGGGTGAGGGTGACGCCGCTATCGCCAGTTATTCGCGGGCCATCGAGCTAAAGCCCGACCTGGGCGAGGCCTATTTTAACCGGGCTCTTATTTATCTGCAGCTCGGCGATAAAGAAAAAGGAATTGCCGATCTCAGCAAGGCTGGCGAGCTCGGAATACTCCCCAGCTATAACATCCTCAAGCGCATGACACGATAGGACGAGAGGACAAGAGGACAAGAGGACAAGAATACGAGAGGACGAGAGAACAAGAGGACAAGAGAACAAGAGGACAAGAGGACAAGAAGACAAGAATACGAGAGGACGAGAGAACAAGAGGACAAGAGAACAAGAAGACAAGAGGACAAGAAAACAAGAGGACAAGAAGACGAGAGGACAAGAAGACGAGAGGACAAGAAGACAAGAGGACAAGAGGACAAGAAGACAAGAGGACAAGAAGACAAGAGGACAAGAAGACAAGAGGACAAGAAGACAAGGGGACGAGAGGACAAGAGATTGAACATGGGTTGTGGGATTTCCTTTTTTTTGCCTTTTTTCTGGTTTATAGCAAATAATCATGCACTTTATTGAGAAAAAATTTAATTTTTAGAAATTAATTCACTAACTTTGTGGGCTCAAACTGCTGTGCCCTTATTTTGGGTAGTCTAAGAAGCTGTTTAGCAGATATTATTGTAATAAAAAGAAAATTTAAATCATTTAATTTCACAATAATTTTCATGAAAGTTTATAAAAGTAACGAGATTCGTAACATCTCATTATTAGGAAACAAAGGCTCGGGTAAAACAACCCTTGCCGAGTCTATCATCTTCGACTGCGGTCTTATCAACCGCCGTGGCACTATCGACGCAGGCAACACCGTGTGCGACTATTTCCCTGTAGAGAAGGAATATGGCAACTCGGTATTCTCTACTATTTTTAGTGTAGAGAACAAGGGCAAGAAACTCAACTTCATTGACTGCCCTGGTATGGACGACTATGTGGGCAACATTGTTACTGCCCTCAACGTCACCGATGCAGCCCTGATGCTCATCAATGGTCAGAATGCCATTGAGGTGGGTACTCAGAATCAGTATCGCACCGTGGGCAACATCAAGAAGCCCCTCATCTTTGCCGTTAACCGCCTGGACAACGACGCTGCCGACTTTGACAACGCCCTCAACCAGCTGCGCGAGACCTTCGGCAACAAGGTGGTGCCCGTGCAGTTCCCAGTATCGACTGGTGCTGGCTTCAAGAGCATCGTTGACGTGATGACGATGAAGCAGTACAACTACGATGGCGACAGCGGCAAGGCCACTGTTACTGACATCGACGCTGCTCATCAAGACCGTGCCGAGGAGTATAACATGGCACTCGTGGAGATGGCAGCCGAGGGCGACGAGGCACTCATGGAGAAATTCCTCGAGACCGACACCCTCACACCAGAAGAAATCGTTGACGGTATGCGCAAGGGTCTCATCGACTGCAGCGTCATTCCCGTGATGTGTATAAGCGGCGAGAAGAACGTGGGCGTTGACCGCCTCATGGACTTCCTGGGCGAGGTGGTTCCCACCACAGCCGAGATGCCCGCAGTGACCGACACCGACGGCAACGAAGTGAAGTGCGACCCCAACGGTCCCACGAGCCTCTTCTTCTTCAAGACCACCGTTGAGCCTCACATTGGCGAGGTGTCTTATTTCAAGGTGATGAGCGGTACTATCAAGGCTGGTACCGACCTGACCAATATGAACCGCGGCAGCAAGGAGCGCATCACACAGCTCAACACCGTGTGCGGTAGCTTGGCAAAGACCACCGTTGACGAGTTGCAGGCTGGCGACATTGGCGCCACTGTTAAGCTTAAAGACGTGCGCCGCGGCAACACCCTTAACGACAAGGACTGCGAGCGCGTCTATGACTTCATCCAGTATCCTGCTCCCAAGTATCAGCGCGCTATTCGCCCTGTTAACGAGAGCGAGATTGAGAAGCTGGGTCAAATCCTCAACCGCATGCACGAGGAGGATCCCACATGGATCATCGAGCAATCTAAGGAGTTGAAGCAGACCATCATCAGCGGTCAGGGCGAGCTCCACTTGCGCACCCTCAAGTGGCGCATTGAGAACAACGAGAAGGTTCAAATCGAGTATATCGAGCCTAAGATTCCTTATCGTGAGACTATCACTAAAGCCGCTCGTGCCGACTATCGTCACAAGAAGCAGTCGGGTGGTTCGGGTCAGTTTGGTGAGGTACACCTCATCATTGAGCCTTACCGCGAAGGTATGCCCGAGCCCGACGTTTACAAGTTTGGCAACCAGGAGTTCAAGATGAGCGTGCGCGACAAGCAGGAGATGGATCTTGACTGGGGCGGCAAGCTCGTGATCTATAACTGTATCGTGGGCGGTGCTATTGATGCTCGCTTCATCCCCGCTATCGTGAAAGGTATCATGGACCGCATGGAGCAAGGTCCATTGACAGGCTCTTATGCTCGCGACGTGCGCGTTTGCATCTACGATGGTAAGATGCACCCAGTAGATAGTAATGAAATCTCGTTCCGCCTGGCAGCTCGCAATGCCTTCAGCAAGGCCTTCCGCGATGCTAACCCCAAGGTGCTTGAGCCAATCTATGATGTTGAGATTCTCGTGCCTAGCGATGCAATGGGTGGCGTGCAGAGCGACCTTCCTGGCCGTCGTGGCATCATGATGGACATGTCGAGCGCTAATGGTCTTGAGACTATCAAGGCTCGCATTCCATTGAAGGAGATGGCAAGCTACTCTACAGCTTTGAGCTCCATCACTGGTGGACGTGCTTCGTTCTCGATGAAGTTCGCTAGCTACGAGCTGGTTCCTGGCGATGTTCAGGAGAAACTCCTCAAGGAATACGAAGAAGCCAACAAAGACGAAGATTAATCCCCTCTCTTCTGTTTTTTCCTTACATAACAATGCTGAAAGGCACTTCTCAATCATTAGAGAAGTGCCTTTCAATTCATCGGGCATTAGCACCATGTGAGTGTGGCACAATGCCGGTAAGCAGTTAAGGTTATGTGAGTAATCAGCCTTCCAGACTATAGAAAAGCTCGCTAACTGCCACGTTGTATTTAGCCATTGATGTGGCTTTCTTGATGGCTTTGAGCGACTTGTGGGGGGCGTTGGGCAGGAATGTCTCCCACAGCGATTTCATCTTCAGGAGCAGTTGGTGCTCGCCACCGTTGAGCTGCCCGGTGTAGGCATCGCGCAGGCGGTTGTGGAGCTCACAGTAGTTGTCGGGGGTAGCTTTCTCTGGGCACAACATGGCAGGGTCTTCGATGAGACCGCGACCTATCATCATGCCGGCGATGCCTGGCAGTATCTTGCTTATGCGTGAGATGTCGTCAATGGTCTTCAGCTCGCCGTTGTAGATGACAGGGTAGTGGCACGAAGCAACAATCTCATTAAACTGGTCTAGGTCGAGCACGCCTTTGTACTGCTGCCGACCTGTGCGTGGATGCACAGTTACATGAGTGGGCTCGATAATGTGGAGCAGTGGAATGATGTCTCTCCACTGAGTGGGCTCATCCCAGCCAAGGCGCATCTTCACGCTATAGGAAACATCGTTCACCGTGCTTAACGCTTTGAAGAGTTTCTCCACCTCATCGGGATATTGCAACAGTCCCGACCCCTTGTGATGCAGGGCTATGGGAGGGAATGGGCACCCTAGGTTTATGTCGATGGCGTTGTGTCCCATCTCCTTTAGCGTCGCCGCCATGCGCAGCGCATCCTTTGGCTGGCAAGCTAAAATTTGTGGGGTGAAAGCCGGCACAGCATTATTCTCGGGGTTAGCATCAACGAGGTCGCGCTTGCGTATTTGGCTATGTTCCACACGCATAAATGGTCCGAAATATCCATCGGTTCCACCAAAAATCTCGTGGTGTGCATTCCGCCAGTGACAGTCGGTGATGCCCTGCACCGGGGCGGCAAATATCTTAATGTCGTTAATCATTTTTTAGAGAACAAGAAAACAAAAGAACAAGGCAATGGCTGCTGTCGCTCATGTCTGCCTTTTGATTTTTCAATTTTCGGCAAAGATAATGATTTTATATGATAAAACACTCATCTCAGATGATTAAAAACGGTGTGAACCCAAAAAAACAACGGCTGCACAGAGTTGTGGGAGTGCCGCCGTTGTTTTTTGGTGTGATGTCACTTATATCTTATTATCCTAAAATGGTTTTTTGTGTCAATTATAACAGCATTGCATTTGTTGTTGTATGCCATTTTTGCTGCCTTATAGAACAAATTGTGTCTGAGACTTCTGCTCTCTGGTCGCAGTAAAGGTATAGTAAATGGATGGTATGTGCCGTAGGCAATAACATCAAAATCTCTCTTGATTTCATCTTCGTTCATGAAGATTTCAACATTTTCATAAATAATCTGTTTCTTTTTGTGGTCATTAAAAAACAGCTTATTGAAAAAAGAAGTTTTGTTGATACGCTTCTCATACATTGAGCGCAAATTTGCAGTCTCAAGTTTACTTGTCGTGCATGACGGCAAGAAAAAGCATGCAATTAAGATTGCAATATAAATTTTAATAATCGAGTCCACTTTAAAAAGTGAAAACCACTAATTTTCAACAATTTTTGCCAATTATATTTTGTTGATTTTCAATAGTTTTTAATCGCACTTAATCGTTTGACAACTTGAGTCGGCACAAAAATACGACTGTTTAAAGTGGACTCATAATCTGTTTCATTTTGATCGTGTTTAGAGTCGTTTAAAATAATTTCGTTCGTCAAATTTTAGCAGTTTCCTCTCTTTGTCAAGAGCAATAGTGCTGTAATATGAACCTTTCTTGTGGTCGTAACGAATTGTGCTATTGTTGTCGATAATATCGTAGTGGCCTGAATAAGCTGTTTGACCGTCGAACTTTACAACAATGTTATCTCCGCTAATAGTTACAATCGCCACCGAGCGCATCCCCATTATTGTAGTTGTGTAAGTCCAGCTTCCTTGGATCCAAGATTTGATTTCATTGAGTTCATCGTTTTCGCGGTCTGACTCTTGTGGCATTTCTTGCTGCCTAACTGTTGTAGTTTGTGTTGTTCTCGCTTTTGCTTTACGAGTTTTTTTAACTTTTGCTTCTGTTGTCTGTGAGAAGCTGCACAGCATCGCCAATGCGATGATTAAGATTGAATTATTCATCTTCTTTGTGATTTTTTTATGTTTGTAAAAAATATTAGCGTGAAGTACGCACCGGACGCACATTATGACCATAGCTACGCCCAGCGCGATATACGTTATGCTCATCTAATCCTAATTGTAAGAAAACTCCACAAGAAGGGTTGGATAGGTCTTTAGTATCTAAATCGCGTGACCAATAACCACCACATGATTCTGGTTTTATGGGTTTTGCGTCGCCAGACCCAGCAATATACCCAGCTCTATATCCAGCTAATGGTAAAAAAATCGATGAATTGTTGTGCTTACTGTGAACAATATACCCCTTAACATTATTTATAGTTCTTATTTCCCAAGCACATTCATTTATTAATTCCATTAACTGTTTTTTAGATGGCATTTGCCAACCCTCACCCCAGTTTACATGTGCTGCATCATCGGTAAGATCTAGCTCGATTTGATTGTCAACTTTGCCATGATTCCTGTCTGTGCAGTATTTGGTAATTCCATAAGAGAATGGGTCATACCACTTGTAGGTGTTCCAATCACAATTCTCCTTTGGTATAACCTCTCCCCAAGCAAAATAGTCTCCATAGTCTTCTGGTCTAATGGAACCCACATTCATCGTCGCCCACAGAGTTCCACTCGGGAGCCCTAGATCTACATATTCATGGTTATTATAAACATTATTATTACTATTTTTCTTGTTAGAATTATCAACATCTTTTACTATCAAAATTGGGCGTACTTTAAGTTTATTTATGCTTCTGACTCCTTCACATCCAGATTTTACACTTTTGTTATTTATTTGAAAATATGCTGCAAGAGCATAACCTGACCGTGATGCGTCTCTATCGCCAGTCCAGAAATAATAAGAATCAAATGAATTGGCTGATGGTGCAGGTATCAAAATTTCATTTCCATTTATTTTACTTTTCAGAACAATAATGTCCTCCAAGAATTTGGAATCGTCATATTGTACTTTAGCAAGTCTCTTGTCGGCGTCATAAAGAAGTTGACGAACTTGATCTGCTGTTGGCAATTGAAATACCTTGAGTGCATATTTATTGGCTCCAAAGATTTTAGTCACAATATCATATTTTGGATCACCTGCAATACTTGCCGGAAGGTCTCCATAGAAAACAGATCTTGCGTCACCAGTGACATCTCCCCATATTACACTTATTGGTAGTTCATCGGTACACCAATATATTTTATCACCATCTCTTGTGTGACCACCCATATCAATGAAGGTATATTCATTAATCATAATGCGATTCCCTGTTTCAATGGCTCCACTTTGTTTAATTATTGTTCCTTCTTTTTGTACTTGAGAGAAGAGTTTAAAAGAAGATATAATTATAAAGAAACAGAATAATATTATTAAATATAAATTTTTCATACAATTAGTGTTAATTAATGACTAATAATCAGATAGTTTTTAGCATTACGTGCCATTTGTAGGTCTTTTTCGTAATTTTCAACCATCTCATAGTTGCCAAGCTCTGTGGCGATTTTTTTACCGCGTTCTGACAAATTAATGACACGATTAATAACCCCCATCATATCATCAAAAAAATATGGATTGGTTCTTGTGGTGCCATATTGAGACATGAGCGAGCGATATTGCTGATAGAGTCTATTAAATTGTTCTCTCTCCCTCAATAGTTTGCCCTCTATTTGAATCATTTCAGTCCTAAGTGCATCAAGTCTTGCTTGCTCGGCATTTTGGATGTTTTCTGTCTCGATATTTTGATCGTTTTTTTCAAAAGATGACTCAACCTCTTCTTGTTTTGATTCTTGTTCAAGATGGTCAACAGGTTCCTTAGGCAAGATTTCTTCATTTGTGGTAGAGATGGAATCATTCACCGAAATAGTATCATCATTAATAGCAATAGAATCTACATTAGTTGTGTCTTCTATCGGGAGTGTATCACTGCTATTACTGCTTATACTGCCATCTTGCACATTGTTACAAGAAGATATTCCAAAGACAGATGACACTGCAAGTAGAAATACCAAAAATAAGATGTTTTTCATAATCACTTGAAATCTAAATGATTTAGCATTCTCTTATTTATTTTTTCACTTTCTTGAATGGTGTGCCATCGTCCCCTAAAAGCCGCTTTCCTTGTCGGTCAATATTATAGTGTGATTTAGAGCCTGTTTCGGTGTCTGTTGCATATATGTCATCACCTGAAATTACATATGTGCTTGATATATAAGTGGGATACTCCCAACTTGGAAGCATTATTTCTAAGAAGATTTCATTATTCTTCTTAATATTGACCCTCATCCATGCACCACCATCAAATCTGACTTCCCATGTGCCAATGAGCCAATTGTCGTTGTCTTCTTGAACATTTTGCGTTGTAATTGTTTTACTGGTTTTTGCTTTCGCTTTACGAGTTTTCTTCACTTTTGCTTCTGCAATCTGTGGGAAGCAACAAACCATCACCAATGCGATGACCGAAATTTTAAATAACTGTTTCATGTCTTTTTGTTTTTTTCCCTTTTTTAGTCTCCCGAATCAAGGTTGGTTTGTATTAATGGTTTATATAAAAAGATAGCGTGGAGACTTGTCTGGTTTATCTAACTTGAGGTATCGCCAAACACCTACGCAGAAATAAACAGTCATCCCCCACGCGATACCATATACTGTTCCCGCCAATGGGGATAAGTATTGGCACACGGAAGGCGTTTTAAACTGCTTATCCTTCTGCTTTTAATTTTGGCGAATTTTCAAGTTAAGGATAACGCAAAAACGCTCTCTTATGTCTTCCAGTAAGAGCTTGACTCCACAAGCTTGCTGGATTTGGTGCAAAGATAGCACATTTTTTAGCAATCACCAAATTTTTTTAAGCAGAAAGCCATATAACAGCCACCATATTTGACACATCGGCATGTGTTATGAAAGAAGGCACTATGAATTATGTGACGCGTGCAGAGACCTTGAAAAAAAGAATTGACTATGGAGGGTATATTGATGTCCATTTCAAGATGTGCGCCATACGCAGCCGATAGTCGCTGTGGAGGGCGCTTCGCTTAAAATTAATTGAAAATTGAATAAAAATCATACACGCAAAGCTTAGAAAATTTTTCATAAATCTGGCTGCGCCTCACCAGTGTCAAAACAAGTTTGCTGGTGCCACCTGTCATGGCATATTTGCCTGGTTCGCAATGGGGTTCTAATTTTGAGGGTGTGTCAAAATGCTGAGTCTAATGAAAACTCCTCCTCTAAGATAGAGGAGGTGCCCGAAGGGCGGAGGAGTATGATTGCGCAGAATAAATTGACAATCAGTACCTTTCAATGAATTTCGTGTTTTCATACTCCCCTTGAGGGTGTGTCAAAAATAAAAAACAACTGATTGTTCTGATTTATCTGATTATTTGCAAATTTTCAAAAACATATCAGTCAAGACATTGAGAAATCAGAAAATTCAGACAATTCAGTTGTTTATATTAAAAAAATTTGAGTTTTGACACACCCTCAGCTGTGGCAATTGTCGTATTTTGACACACCCTCTTATTGCCCTTTCCTTATATTTTGAACAACAATCGTTTCAAATCGTTATTAGTCGTTTGATAAATTTTCACTAATTTTGTGGCGTTTTTTAGTGACGGACGATGATATCTATACAGAATTTGAAGGTTGAGTTTAGTGCTCGACCACTCTTCGACAATATAAACTATGTAATCAACAAGAACGACCGCATCGCTCTTGTTGGCAAGAATGGCGCGGGAAAATCTACCATGCTCAAGATTATAGCGGGGTTGCAGAGTCCCACGGCAGGCACCGTGTCGAAACCTAGCGACGTGACCATTGGCTACCTGCCGCAGCAGATGCGGCTTGTGGATAACTGCACGCTGCGCGAGGAAACGGCTAAAGCCTTTGACCATGTGAAAGAGCTTGACCGTGAGATTGATGCCATCAATAAAGAGATCGCCGAGCGCACCGACTACGACAGTGACGACTATCAGGCGTTGCTTGAACGGTTGTCGCAGAAGACCGATGTGCGCGCTATGATGCAGAGCGAGAACTATGAGGCAGAGCTAGAGAAGACCTTGCTGGGCTTGGGCTTTGAGCGCAGCGATTTTTCGCGGCCAACCAGCGAGTTCAGTGGTGGCTGGCGCATGCGTGTGGAGATTGCAAAGCTGCTGCTGCAGCGTCCCGACGTGTTGCTCCTCGACGAGCCTACTAACCACCTCGATATTGAGTCAATACAGTGGCTCGAGGACTTTCTCAAGACCCGCCGTGGCGCCTTGCTGCTTGTGAGTCACGACCGGGCCTTTATCGATAATGTGACAACCCGCACCATCGAGATTTCGCTTGGCAAGATTTATGATTATCAAGTCAACTACTCCCACTTTGTGCAGCTGCGCAAAGAGCGCCTGGAGCAGCAGCGTCGTGCCTACGACAACCAGCAGAAGATGATTCAAGACACCGAAGACTTTATTGAGAAATTCCGCTACAAAGCCACCAAGGCCGTTCAGGTGCAGAGTCGCATCAAGCAGCTGGCCAAGGTGGAGCGCATCGAGATTGACGAGGTGGATAACTCACGGTTGCGATTGAAATTCAACACTGCTCCTCGTTCGGGCGATTATCCTGTCATTGCCGAGGATGTCTCAAAGAATTATGGTGAGCTCAACGTCTTTAGAGATGTTACTTTCACCATCAAGCGTGGCGAGAAGGTGGCTTTTGTGGGCAAGAATGGTGCTGGCAAGTCAACCCTTGTCAAGTGCATCATGAATGAGATACCACATGATGGTTCTCTCAAGATAGGTCATAATGTGAAGATAGGGTACTTTGCTCAAAATCAAGCACAACTGCTAGATCAGGAGATTACAGTTCACGACACCATTGACTATGAAGCAGTGGGCGACATACGCTCACGCATCAACGACTTGCTGGGTGCCTTCATGTTTGGTGGCGAGGCAAGTGAGAAAAAGGTGAAGGTGCTCTCGGGTGGAGAAAAAGCTAGGCTGGCGATGCTCAAACTGCTGTTGCAACCCGTGAACCTGCTTATCCTGGATGAGCCCACCAATCACCTCGACATGCGCACTAAGGACATCCTCAAGAGTGCCCTTGCCGACTTTGAAGGCACTGTGATTGTGGTCTCTCACGACCGTGACTTCCTCGATGGTTTGGTAAGCAAGGTCTATGAGTTTGGAAATCACAAGGTTCGTGAGCACCTGTGCGGCATCTATGAGTTCTTGGAGAAAAAGAAAATACAGTCGTTGCAGGAACTTGAGAAGAAGGATAGGGTAGTAGCGCAGCAGCAAGAGAAAGTTGCCACAGCTTCTAAACTAAGCTATCAGCAGCAAAAGGAGCATGAGCGAGAGATACGTCGTGCCGAGAAACGAGTGAAGCAACTTGAACAGCAAATAGCCGACACCGAAGCTGCGATTGCCGCGATTGAAGAACAGCTGTCGCAAGGCAACACAACCGACCCCGAGATTTTCTCTCGTCACGCTTCACTTAACCAGCAGCTCGAAGACGTGATGGCCCAGTGGGAACAGGCCAGCGAGGCATTGGAAGAAATAAAGTAGAATTCTAGCTCATCCTTGACTTGTAATCTTGGTAGGTAAATTCCCTGAGCGTTTCAATAGTCCCGTCAAGGTGCTGAAGAACGATGGCAGGATGGCTGATGCCGTTGAACATGTTGGTCTTGACCGTTGTGTAGTGGTTCATGTCCTCGAAGGTGAGGCGGTCCCCAGTCTTGAGCTCATTCTCAAAACTCCAGTCTCCCACATAGTCGCCACTCAGGCAAGAGTTGCCACCTATGCGATAAGTGGGACGCGAGTGGTCAACATGAGGCAACGCTTGTGTGATGACTGGCTTGTAGGGCATCTCTAGGCAGTCGGGCATGTGGCAAGCAAATGACACATCCACAATCGCCGTCTTGATGCCGCTGTTTTCCACTACATCGACCACAGTAGCTTCCAGGTCGCCAGTTTGCCAGCAAAAAGCGCTGCCAGGTTCAAGGATCACTTCAAGATTGGGGTGTCGCCGCCTGAAATCTTGTATCTGATGAATGAGATGCTCCACATCATAGCCTTTGCGGGTCATCAGGTGCCCACCTCCCATATTTATCCACTTGAGCTGTGGCAACCACTTGCCAAACTGTTCCTCCATAGCGTCGAGAACTGTAGCGAGGTCCTGCGATGTTGACTCACACAGCGCATGAAAATGGAAGCCTTCTATTCCCTCTGGCAAAAGAGTGAGGTTCTCGCTCAGGATGCCAAACCTCGAGCCAGGGCAGCAGGGGTTGTAGATGTCGGTTTCTATCACCGAGCACATGGGGTTGATGCGCAAGCCGCAGCTAATGCGCTGGTCAGGCCGAGCGGCATTATGCTCGTCGATAAATGGCTTAAACCTATTAAATTGACTCACCGAGTTGAATGTGATGTGACTGCTGCCGGCTAAGTATTGCTTGATAGTTTGCTCGGTATAAGCTGGGCAATATGTGTGTGCCTTGCAGCGAAGTTCCTCGTTGGCAAGCAGCATCTCGTTTACAGAACTTGCAGTAGATGCGATGTCATACTCTCTGAAGATGGGAAACGTGCGCCACAGGGCATTAGCCTTGAACGCCATGATGATTTTTGCACCACTCTCACGGCTCACGCGGGTGATGAGGTCGAGATTGCGTCTCAACTTTTCCTCATAGACTATATAATAAGGAGTGTTCATAATAAATTACAATATCTTGAACTTTGCGAATTTTAGTAATAATGTTCGTTGACCCATAACGTCAAACTCTACAATAATCTTTGGGTCACTGCCGCTGGTGTCAATCTTGGCAATTGTGCCTTGACCGAACTTGTTGTGTAGAATACTGCACCCCTCGCTAATCTCGCTCAGCGAATGTAAAGAGAAGTCGCCACTAGCTGCCGCCGCAGGTGGTGGAGTGGTTGTAGCGCTTGGTGTAGCAGGAGTGAATGAAGGCTTGGGCTGAAATGTGGACCGTGGGGTATATCCACTTCTTGAACTATCGTAGCTTCGTGGACTGTAGGTTCTGTAGTCATCATCTCTGTCCTCGAGCTTTGACTTATAGCCGCTAGTGGCTCCCAACGACAAGTATTGCGTGTCGATATCACGGATGAAGCGGCTGGGGTGGCAATACTGGGTGCTGCCATTGCGGAAGCGCGACTTGGCATAGGTGATGACGCAGTTTTTTTCGGCGCGAGTTATGGCAACATATAGCAGGCGTCGTTCCTCCTCAATCGCTGCCAGTGAATCTTTGCTCATCGCTGAGGGGAATAGGTCTTCCTCTACGCCTACGATTATAACGTTTTTGTATTCCAGTCCTTTAGCGGCATGCACAGTCATCAGTGTTACACATTCACCCTCGTTCTTGTCGGTGTCTTGGTCGGTAGCGAGTGATGCTTGAGCAAGGAAATCGGTCATTTTTATTTCTACAGAGCCCTGTTCTTCTTGCTCACTAACGAAGTCGTGCATCGCAGCAAGCAGCTCGTCAACATTCTCTTGCTTGCTTATGTTCTCAACCGATTTGTCCTTCATCAGCTCGGCCATTATGCCACTACGCTCAATGATGGTGCGGCCTAGCTCGTAGGCGTTGACACCACTTTGGTCTTTGACGGCAAAACCGTTTATAAGATTTACAAAGGCTTGAAGTTTACTCATTGTGCCTTTGTTTACATCAAGGAGGTGCTGAGAGGGGTTGTTAATCACTTGCCACATGCTCACCCCGCCGTTGATGCCGCAGTGCTGCACCTTGGCGAGCGTAGTGGCTCCAATTCCTCGAGCCGGGTAGTTGATGACTCGGCGCAGCGCTTCGTCGTCATTGGGGTTGATTGTGAGGCGGAAGTAAGCTAAAGCGTCTTTGATCTCCTTGCGTTGATAAAACGACAGTCCGCCATAGATGCGGTAGGGGATAGGTCGGCGCTTGTCGCCATGTTTGTTCTTGAGGCCGCCGCTGCCTAGTGCCTCCTCCAGCACACGCGACTGTGCGTTAGTGCGATAAAGCACCGCAAAATCGTCATAGCTGCATCCTTCTCGCGCTTTGATTGACAAGATGGTGCTTGCCACCACATAGGCTTCCTCATAGTCGTTGTAGCACTCCACCACATTCACTTTAGTACCCACGGGGTTCTCGCTGTAGATGTTTTTCTTGATTTGGCGTTTGTTTTTGTCAATCAGTGAGTTTGCTGCACCTATTATGTTTTGAGTGGAGCGGTAGTTGCGCTCGAGTTTAAAGGTTTGCAGTGCTGGGAACGACTTCTTGAGGTCAAGAATGTTTGAGATATTGGCACCGCGAAACGAGTAGATGCTTTGCGCGTCGTCACCCACCACACACACATGGTTGTGGTTCTTGGCAAGTTGGGTAATGATAAGGTGCTGAGCGAAGTTGGTGTCTTGATACTCATCAACAAGGATATACTCAAATCTCTCTTGATACTTCTTGAGTATGTCGGGGTTGTCGCGAAGCAGAATGTTGGTATATACCAGCAGGTCGTCGAAGTCCATTGCTCCGGCAATCTTGCAGCGGTGGCAATAAGTCTTGTAAATCTCGGCTGTGAGCGGTCGCTTGAGCCTGGCGTCCTCGTCAAGCAGCTGGCGGTTGCTCTCGTAGTGCGACGGCATGATGAGCGCATTTTTCATCATTGAGATGCGCGAGTGAACAGTGGCAGGCTTATACACCTTGTCGTCGAGCTGCATGTCCTTGATGATGAGCTTGATGAGTGAGCGAGAGTCGCTGGTGTCGTAGATGGTGTAATCGTGATTAAACCCTATGCGGTCGGCATTGATGCGCAGCAGCTTGGCAAAGATGGAGTGGAAAGTCCCCATCCACAGGTCTTTGGCAACGTTGTCGCCCACTAGCGCCGTGATGCGCTCTCGCATCTCGCCGGCGGCCTTGTTGGTGAAAGTGAGTGCCATAATGTGTGAGGGGAAATATCCCAGTTTGAGCAGGTGCACAATTTTGTAGGTCAGCACCCTGGTCTTTCCCGAGCCAGCGCCGGCAATCACCAGCTGTGGTCCGTCGCAGTAAAGCACAGCATCACGCTGCTGAGCATTGAGTTTATTTAAATAGTCTTCCAAAATATTTTAGTTAACAGTGAACAAACTAATATATCTTCTACAACTCTTCATAGCAAGGAATTTCGTCTAGAAAGCTATAGCTGTTGTTTTCGTAATCAATCTTGCAGCAATAGTGGCTTAGGCCATTAGACACAATCAGGTACTTTGCACGCAGCACCATGTTGTAGCGCACTATCTGGTCAAATGTTTTTTGAGTAATCTCGACTGTAGGGGCCTTATACTCTACTATTGCCAGTGGATTGCCTTGCCGGTTGGCGACAAGGGTGTCGCAGCGGCGCTTGATGCCGTTTTGTGTGAGCGAGATTTCATTGTTCATCAGTGCTGCCGGAAACTCCCTGTCTTCAATCAAAAAACGCACGAAGTTTTGCCGCACCCATTCCTCGGGAGTGAGTGCTACCCATCGCCGTCGTAGCGTGTCGAGGATGACAAAAGCATCATCTTTGGATAAAACCGGCTGCGCCTCGGCACTATTCGCTCCATCATGGCTATGCGCTAGGCTTGCACGATTTTTCTTTTTTATATTGAATTGATATTCAGGGAGATTTAATCTCTGCATGATTTTTGTGTTTGGTGGTGTGCAAATTAAGTTGTAAATTTACAAAGTTTTTTTGAACTACACATTCTTGTCTTTGAAAAAAGTAATCATGGCAGCAAAAAAAGAAGACGTTACATTCTCGGGCTTGTTGAAAGAAATCAATGCCAAGAATTTTAGGCCCATCTATGTCTTGCATGGCGAGGAGGGTTATTTCATCGATCGCCTGGAGGAGGCAATTGTTGAGAATGCGCTGGCTCCCGAGGAGCGTGATTTCAACCTCAACATCGTGTATGGTGCTGATGTGACCGACATGCGCAACGTCATCAGCATGTGCAAGCAATATCCCGTCATGGCAGAGCATCAAGTGGTGGTGATAAGGGAGGCGCAGGTGGTGGGCAAGCTCAACAATAAGGGCAATGCTAATGAGATTAACCAGCTCAAGCACTATGCTGTTCAGCCCATGCCGACAACCATTCTTGTAGTATGCAATAAGGGTGAGGCCATCAAGGGAAAGGACTTTGTCGATGCCGTGAAGAAGAATGGCTCGGGTGTGGTGTTCCGCAGCGACAAGCTGCGAGAAGGCAGGCCCATGGAGCTGGCAGCTTCTGATTATATCAAATCGCAAGGCTATGCTATCGACGAGAAGGCGCTGTCGATGCTCTCGTCCAATGTGGGCAACGATATCTCGCGTCTTTATACTGAGATTGATAAACTTAAAATTCTCGTTAAGGATGACAAGCGCATCACCCCCGAACTCATAGAGCGCCACATAGGCATCAGTAAAGACTATAACAATTTTGAGCTACAAGATGCTCTCGCTCACCGCAATGCCAAGAAAGCTTTTGAGATTATCAACTATTACGAGAAAAATCCTAAGGCAAACCCCACTGTGGTGACTGTGAGCATGCTCTTCGGCTACTTCTCTAAATTGCTGCTTTTCCGTGCTGCCACCGACCGGTCTCAAGCAGGACTGATGGCAGCCGTGGGCACTAAATCGCCCTATATGGTAAAGAAAATGGCCGAGGCGTCAAAATATTACAACACTCTAGCTTGTGTCAACATAATCTCCTGGATTAGAGAGTGCGACACCAAGAGCAAAGGCATTAAATCACGGCAGGATGCCAGTGCTCTACTGCGTGAGCTAATCTATAAAATACTCCACGCATGACGCAGGGAACACAAGTGGATATTAACGATGTTAACGTTGCCGACTTTTTTCGCGACGTGCTAGAGTTTCTGCCTTACGACCCTAATCCAGAGCAGGTTGAGGCAATAGCCTCGTTTGCACATTTTCTGTTTTATGGTGGAGGGCGCAGCCTATATCTTCTTAACGGCTATGCTGGCACTGGCAAGACATCATTGATAGGTGCTATTGTCCAAACTCTCACTCGCCGCAGCATTAAGGTGCTGCTGCTGGCACCCACTGGCCGCTCGGCACAAGTGCTGAGCGAGTATTCCCGTCGTGGTGCCTGGACCATCCATCGCAGGATTTACCGCCAGGATAGCTATCTGGGTGAGAGCTTTGCCCTTGCCGAGAACAAGCACACTAACACCATTTTCATCGTTGACGAGGCGTCGATGATAGCCAACTCGATGGCCGAAGGGTCGGTGTTTGGCAGTGGCCGCCTTCTCGACGACTTGGTGAGTTATGTCTATAGCGGTGAGGGTTGCAAACTCATGCTAATGGGCGATGGGGCGCAGCTGTCGCCCGTGGGTCAGAGCGAGAGCCCAGCACTCGATGTGAGCTTGCTTCAGGGCTATGGTCTCTTTGTTTATAATGTGACCCTCACTCTTATTGCTCGCCAGGCCTCCGATTCGGGCATACTTCAAAACGCCACAATAGTGCGCAATATTCTCACCAGCGGTGAGCCTGTGGTGCCAAAGTTGGAGCTTACTCAATATTCCGACATCGAGTCGCTATCGGGCGAGTTCATGATGGAGACCCTGAGCGACTGCTATGACCGCGATGGCTTGGAGCAGACGATAGTCATCACACTCAGCAACAAACGCGCCATGCTCTACAACGGCGGCATTCGCAACATGATTCTTTACCGTGAGGAGGAACTCTCGACCGGCGACATGCTCATAGTGGCAAAGAACAATTACTATTGGGCAAAGGACTATAAAGAGATTGACTTCATAGCTAACGGCGACGTGATGCGTGTGAAGCGGGTGTGGGGCGAGGTGGAGCAGTGCTACGGCTTGCGCTTCGCCAATGTCACCGTGGAGCTTCCCGACCATGGCAACCTGGAGATGGACGTGAAGATTATCCTTAACAGTCTCTATAGCGAGACTCCAGCATTGACTGTGGCTCAGAGCCAGACTTTGTACAACGAGGTACTCAATGAGCTAACTGGCAACAAACGTGAGCGTTACAGCAAGATGAAGGAGCATCCTTATTTCAATGCTCTGCAAGTGAAATTTGCCTATTCCGTAACATGCCACAAGGCTCAGGGCGGACAGTGGAAGAATGTGTTTGTGGATATGGGGGCCATTATGCCCGAGGCGCTGACTACCGTCGATTTCATGCGATGGCTCTACACCGCTATCACTCGTGCCACAAGCCAGGTCTATCTCATTAATTGCCCATTATAGAGGACGAGAGGACAAGAGGACAAGGGGACAAGAGGACAAGAGGACAAGGCAAGTGTAGATGATACTCGACTCTTTTGCCATTGCCTTGTTTGCGTGTCAGCTATTTTTGCTTCGATAACACTTTTTTCGATAAGTATAGTTGCATAATTATAATTTATGTAGTAACTTTGCCCCACATAAGAGAACTAATGAAAAAAGTGAGACTATTATCTGCTGCTATCGTTTCTTGCAAATTTCTTAATATCAAAGATATAGACCATTTTTGCAAGTGACTGTCCCATTTTCTCCTGGCGACACTCTTGTGGTGCGTGTCTAACGCAATGCACTTGCCATCTTTTTAAAATAGACAAATCAATAATAACAATAAACCGCCAATGAGGCTTGCGGCTGGTATAACCTGCAAAAGCTGTGGCCTAGTAGGCAAAATCACATTAAATAATATATATGGAATTACCATTTGCAGAATCTTGGAAGATTAAAATGATTGAGCCTTTGAAAAAAAGCACTCGCGAGCAGCGCGAGCAATGGCTCAAGGAAGCTCACAACAATGTGTTTATGCTCAAAGCCGAGCAAGTTTACATTGACTGCCTTACCGACTCGGGCACTGGTGCCATGAGCGACCATCAGTGGTCGGCCATGATGCTTGGCGACGAGAGTTATGCCGGTGCTACCTCGTTCTATAAGTTTCAGGAGGTGGTGCAACGCATCTTTGGCTTCAAGTATGTCATTCCCACACACCAGGGCCGTGCTGCCGAGAACGTGCTCTTCTCCTATCTCGTGAAAGAGGGAAACGTGGTGCCTGGCAATGCTCACTTCGACACCACTAAGGGCCACATCGAGGCACGCAAGGCTAAAGCCATCGACGTGACTATCGACGAGGCTAAGGACACCCAGCTCGAGATTCCTTTCAAGGGCAACGTCTCGCTCGAGAAGCTCGAGAAGGTGCTCGTTGAGAACAAGGGCAACGTGCCTTTCATGGTGCTCACCGTTACTAACAACACCGTTGGTGGTCAGCCCGTGTCGATGAAGAACATCAAGGAGACCTGCGAGCTGTGCCACAAGTATGGCGTGCCCGTAGTGATGGACAGCGCCCGCTTTGCCGAGAACAGCTATTTCATCAAGACCCGTGAGGAAGGCTATGCCAACAAAACCATCAAGGAAATCGCTCGCGAGATGTATAGCTATGTTGACGCCATGACCATGAGTGCCAAGAAAGACGGCCTCGTTAACATGGGTGGTTTCATAGCCACTAACAAAGAGGATTGGTATGAAGGAGCAAAGCTCTTCTGCATCCCCTTCGAGGGCTTCCTCACCTATGGTGGTCTTAACGGCCGTGACCTTAACGCTCTGGCAGTAGGTCTTGACGAGAACACCGAGTTTGATATGCTCGAGACACGCATCCATCAGGTGCAGTACCTGGCCAGCAAACTCGATGAGTATGGCATTCCTTACCAGCGTCCAGTGGGTGGTCACGCACTCTTCATTGATGCCGACAAGGTGCTCTGCAACGTTCCTAAAGAGGAGTTCCCTGCTCAGACTCTCACCTGCGAGCTCTATCTCGAGGCAGGCATCCGTGGCTGCGAGATTGGTTACATCCTCGCCGACCGCGATCCAGTGACTCGCGAGAACCGCTTTGGCGGCCTCGACCTGCTGCGTCTGTGCATCGCTCGCCGTGTTTACACCGACAACCACATGAACGTGATTGCCGCCGCTCTGAAGAATGTCTATGACCGCCGCAATGAGATCACCCGTGGCGTTGCCATCGAATGGGAGGCCCCATTGATGCGCCACTTCACCGTGAAACTCCGCCGCCTGGGATAAGAGACTATCAGACGATTAAAGACAATAAAAAACTACTCGTGGAGGTTGTTATTCAACAATAGCCTCCACGTTTTTTTTGTCAGTTTTAAGGGCTGTTTTCCTCACACTAAGCGGCACATTTCATAAACAACTGAGATATCTGAATTGTCTGTTTTTCTAATATCTTGACTTCTCAGGATTGATATTTTTGAAACAATTCAGATTTATCAGATAAATCAGTTGTTTTTACTTTTGCGTTGAAAACTGAATTTTTAAAAAAAACCTTGCTTCTAATTACTATTATCTCAAAACTTTTTACTATCTTTGCCACAATTCAGACAAACTGGTAGAGTCCAGCTCTTGCTTGAAGACATATAAAGAAAGCGTTTTTGCTTATCCTGTTTACGAAATTCGGCAAATTTCTACACTCAAGGATTAAGCAGTCAATAAACGCCTTCGCTTGCCTGTATCCACCCCACAGGAGGGGGCAGATATATCGGCACGGCGTGGGGTGGACTGTTTATTTGAGTGTGGGCATGCCGAAGCCTCGTAAACAATAAACAAGACCAAGTCTCCACGCTATCTTTTTATACTAACCACGAAAACTTAACCTTTTTCGGGAGACTAAAGAGGAGAAATTATAAATATGAGTGAAACTTTGTATAAATTTATGTCTCTGGAGAATTTTGACAGATTTGTCAATATAATTATTCAGAATAGATTATATGGATCTACATACAAAGAATTAAATGATCCAATGGAAGGTTTTTATATTTCTTCCAATTTTTCAAAACAAGATTACAACGACATATTAGACGCGAAAAGGTTAGTAAGAATATGCTCATTGTCAAAAAACTATGACAATCCTCTGCTCTGGACACATTATGCAGATGAACACAAAGGTATATGTCTTGCCTTAGAAGTGTCAAATTCATCAGTATGGCATAAAATACCAGTAAACTATTCCTCATTGGCTCCTTCATTAAATAATAAAATGTCTCATAATTGGATTAACATAATTTTTTCAACTAAATCAGATTTTTGGTCTTATGAGCAAGAAATAAGATACATAAAAGAATGTTCAAAAACCAAGAAAAATCAACCTAAAAAAGCATACTTGCCTATCAAAATAAAAAAAATCTATCTAGGAATTCGAACGCCTAAAGAAACTCAAGACTCAATAAGAAGATTAGTTAAAATAATTAATTCTAATATAATTGTAGTGAAATTAAAACGCGATGATTTAAGCTTTTGGAGTAATAATATCAATTCAAAACCATAACAACTATGAAACATCCCAATCTTTTCAAACCAATTTTGCTTGCTATTGCTGTGTTTTTTGCGGCCGTACCGCTGCAGGCGCAGATGGTGAGCAACAACAACGACGATGAGGTCAATAAGGTTGACCCGAGTGCCGCTCGTGCTTATCGCCCTGGCGAGGTCATTGTGAAGTTCAAGGAGACATCGGCGGTGCAGATGAGATGCAAGGCTGGCAAGTTCCAGACTTCGGGTCTGAGCAAGGTAGATAAAGTTCTCAACTATCTTGGCGTTAACGAGGCCGATCAACTTATGCCTCTCACTGGCAAGAAAGTGAACAGAAGTGTTATGCGCTCCTATAGCGGCGTGGAAATTAAAGACCGCGACTTGAGCGGACTCTATCGCTTGCGCATGGATAATGCCAATGTCACTGTTGATGAGGCCGTGACACGTCTCAAGGAACTTGAAGAGGTGGATTATGCCGAGCCTAACTACCTCGTCTTCACTATGAGCACCGATGCCGACACCTATACTGCCGAACCTCTCTACACCGAGCAATGGGGACCAGCGGCAATCAACCTCGACCAACTCTGGGCGGTGCCCAAACTCGAGGGTGCCGAGCGCCCTGTTATCGCTATCATAGACACAGGCATCGACATCACTCACCCCGACCTTGAAGCCAATATCTGGACCAATGCAGCCGAGGCAGAAGGTGCCGAAGGCGAGGATGACGACAACAACGGCTTTGCCGATGACCTCCATGGCTGGGACTTTATTAACCAGACATCCAAGATTGCAGACTATAACGGCCACGGCACCCATTGCGCTGGTATCGCTGCAGCAGTAGGCGACAACGGTATCGGTATCACTGGTGCCAATCCCGACGCTTACATTATGCCCATCACCGTTATGCAAAGCGATGGCACTGGCGATGTCGCCACTATCATTCAAGGAATTGACTATGCAACTAACAATGGTGCTGATGTTCTCTCTATGTCAATTGGTGGTTACACCTACAGTGTTGCCGAAGAACAAGCGCTTGCTAAAGCATACTACAATGCTATTCTAGTTGCGGCGGCGGGTAACGATGGATGGTGTATTTACACTGGTCATCACCAACCAGCTCCAGGCCCTTGCTATCCTGCCGCATTTGCTTCTGTGTTGGGAGTCGAGGCTGGATTACAAGAACTAAATCTTAAGACTGGATGGCTAGCACCTTTCAGCAACTATGACTGCGATGGGCCTATATGTTCAATGCCATGGAGAGATAATAATGAGGAAACATTACACAATTACGAACTCCGTGCTCCAGGTGTTAATATCTATAGTACCTATCCCAAAGGCCGTTATAAATCAATGAACGGCACTTCAATGGCATGTCCTTTGGTGGCAGGTGCTGTTTCTCGATTGATGCAATGCAAGAGCTATGAGTATCAGGTTGTTAACCGTATAGCACTTTTTGGTGACCTGATTCATGGAGCAAACCAGCAAACGGGTATTATGGACATTATGGCTGCCTATAACATTAAGGACGAAGATAGACAACCTACTTTGTGGCTTGTTGCAACTGAACTCAATGATGAAGCCGAAGGTGATGGCGATTTCCGCCCAGATGCAGGTGAAATTATTGACCTTTATCCCACTATCCGCAATGACTGGGGAAATGCAACGAATATCCGTCTCCATCTTCAAATGGGTGACGAATTAGAAGATTCCACATTGATTGAGTTTATATCTAATGATGTTGACTTCGGATATAATCTTAGTAGTTATGGCAAAGCAAAGAGTGAGAATCCAATTCGCTTCAAAATTGCTGATAATTGTGCAGATAATCGACATATCAAGCTAAAATTAATCGCAACCTGTGATGAGATCTCTGAACCAATGGTTCATGATTTTCTTATTGTTGTTGAGAATGGGATAGAATTGGGTGGTGTTATCAATGAAGATATGACTTTATATCCTAATAAGCATTATATTGTAACTAGTAATATTTTAGTCACTTCTGGAGCAACCCTTACAATAAAACCTGGCGTCAATATTTATTTTAAAGTATTAAGCAATATGCCTGAATCAAATAATCGGCCTGGCTTGTTTTGTGATGAAACTAGCCATATCATTGCAAATGGAAATCCTGATAGTTTGATTGTTATACATGATGAAATAGATTATAATACTGGTTGGCATAGAAGTTTGACTTTTGGAACTGACACATTAAGATACACAAATTTTAAACAGTGTAACATCGAATTTAATGGTATTTTTGAAAATTGTATTTTTGATTATAACTATTCGCTTGAAATTAAAAATTCCATTTTATCAAAATGTAATGTGATTATGACTGAGTGGGGTATATATCATGATAATTACTCAGTATCTCGAGTATGTAATGAATGTAATATTATAAATAATAAATATGGTTGTTCCTTATTGGCATTACACAATTCTTATGGTCAATGTCAACAATATATATATAAATCAAATGTCTTTTCAAATGATCAATCTTGGATAGGACCTTATGAAGGTAGTGGAACATATGTTTTTGATGAGCCAAATTATTTGGGAACAAGTAAGGAAGAAATAGCACGGAAAAGTATTGCTGATATTTATACAAATAATGGTTTTTGGGCTGTCGATTTAAGTAATATGCCTACACGGCCCTATAAAGAAACTCATGGCATTGTTTGGAAAGTAGTTGTGGATGGCTATGACGCCCAAGATGAGTTTGATCAGCTGCCACCATTAGGTGTTGGTCGCCATAAGTTTGAGGTTTATTTTAACCGTGATGATATGGATACAACGATCACTCCAATTCTTGCAATGGGTGTACGGCCTCCATATACACAAATCGGTATTGCCGAGGATGGTTTTTGGAGCGTAAAGGATAGTGTAAGTGTTTATACTGCATATCTCACCATTACAGGCAAGTTACAAGCTGATGGTCTAAATCGCATCTATGTTTCTGGTGCACAAGATGGCGAGCATTTTGAGATTCCATACGAGAATTCTCGTTTCAATGTCCTTGTTCAAGCAGCCGGCTCTATGGCGACAGGTTTTGCTGCCGAGGCTGGTATGGGTAATGTAAAGCTTACTTGGAATAATGAGAACAACGACTTTGAGGATGCAATGGGATTTAATGTGTATCGCTTCCAGCTCAATGCTGAGAATGATACAATAAACATGACTCGCTTAAATGAGACAATTCTTGACACTGAGGCAACCCAGTACATCGACTATGAAGTTATTCCAAATGAGACTTATTACTATTATTACAAGGTGCTGAGTACCGACTTGAAAGAGTACGATATCAGCAATGTGGTGGCTGCCACTCCGTTAACTTCTACTTTAGGTGATGCTAACGCCAGTGGTGAGGTTGATGTTGCTGATGTTATCACAACCGTGAACTATGCCGCTGGCATGGAGCCGAGGCCGTTTATCTTTGAGGCTGCCGATGTGAATGTCGATACCGAGATTGATATTCTTGACGTGATAGGCATTATCCGCATTATCACCAATCCAAATGCTGCCGCTACCGCCTCTATCGAGAGCGTGGCAGAATATTGGGTGAACGATGGTGTGGTATGGCTTGAGACTCCTGTTGACCTTGCTGGTGTTCAGGTGAGTCTGGATGCTCCACGCAATAGCGTAATCACACCAACTGATGACCTCGACGGCTTCGAGAAGGTGAGCACTTGGCTTGCTGACAATGACTACCTCTTCCTCGCCTATAGCATGGCAGGCCGCACCCTTAGCGCTGGTCGTCATCCAATCCTGAACATTGGCGACAACGAGATTGCCGACATCCGCCTGAGTGATGCCTATGGCCACAACGTGATGGCAACGCCAAGCATCGTCACCGCAGTGGAGACTATCAACGCGGACGGCAAGCGCGCAGTGCCACAGGGCATCTTCGACCTGATGGGCCGCAAGATCTCAAGCAAGGCAAGCGACCTCAAACGTCTGCCTAGCGGCATCTACATCGTCAACGGTAAGAAAGTGGTTAAATAAATAGTTGAGAGGGGAGAGTGAGAGGGGAGAGAACCATCCTCTCTCACCTTCCTCATTTCACTCACAATTGCGTTAGATGCTCTTTTTGCCATGTGCTTGCGCACATGAAAATTTTAGAGTCTGCGACTCTAAAATTTAATTTATAATTAGAGCGCAAAGCGCAAAAAATTGTTTTTGAAGAAAATTTTAGTGCGAAGCACCATAATATTTTTAGCGAAGCTCTAATTTCCACTCCGCCAGGAGTGGCAAAATAAAATTCTTAAATGATAATTTCGAAAAGCTGCACCTCACGGTGTCGAAAAGCCTCGCAAGCTCGGAATAATATAAAAATCCTGCGTAAGCAGGCTTTATGACCACGAAGTGGCAACTTTTTGAGATTACTATATCATCTAACGAATTGTCATTATGTCTGTTTGTCTAAAGAACAGTATCTAACGAAAATATGTTTCTTATGTTCTTCTGTCTAAAAAAATGAAAATGAGATATAGACTATTATTTATAATATGTGTAATGATGGCCGTCTGGGCTCGGGCTGGGAATGTGGTGACGCTGCCCACTGCTTCGGGTGCTCCAGGCGAGGAGGTGACACTCACCGTCGCCCTCGCCAACGACAACCCTGTGAGCGCCATGCAGCTGCAGATTCCCGTCCCTGATGCCCTCACTGTGGTGGCAGGCAGCGAGACCTTGACCTCACGAGCCAGCAGCCACAGCGCCAAGGTGGGCGTCCGCGACGGTGTGCTCAACATTATGGTGTGGAGCAATGGCATGGCGACCATAGCACCAGGCAGTGGCGACGTACTCTCGTTCCGGGTGCTGCTCGGCAACGAGCCACAGACCATCGCTCTCAATGCCACTAAGGTCACCCTCACCGATGCAAGCGGCAACTCTCTCGAAGCCTCTGCCACTAGTGGCTCGCTCACCATCGCTGCCGCCAAGGCGCAGCTCGCCACGCGCGACATCGACTTTGGTCATATACCCATCCGCAGTGTCTATCACCAGAGTCTGCAGGTGACCAATGTGGGAAATATCCCGCTTATTATCAGCGGCATTGAGCCTAGTGCAGTAGAGTTCACCAGCGAGACGCCATTCCCCTATGAGCTTGCGCCAGGCAACACTGGCTATGTAGATATCACCTACAGCCCAGTGGAACGTGGCGCGATAGAGGAGACGGTGCGACTGCTTAGCAACAATATAGCTGGTACCAACACCATCCGTGTTGTTGCCGATCCCTTTGCTGTCAACGAGCTCCATGTGGAGAACACTAGCGGCATCGCCGACAGCACTGTGACGATCCCTTTGCGAGTGAACAATATGGATGCCATCACTGGCTTCCAGTTTGAATTTGACCTGCCCGAACAGCTGCAATATGTTGACGGCTCGTTTGCATTGAGCGACCGCAAAGGCGACCACCAACTAGTGGTGACTCACAACAATGGCAAATTGCGTGCAATCGCTTACTCAATGGGGAATACTGCATTTAGTGGCAATGATGGCGTGATAGCCACTTTTGATGTCTTGCTCAGTGGCCGCAACAGCGTAAATCTTGGCGCAACAAAGGCTGTACTTACCGCCAATTACAAAGGCGAGGATATGGACGTGCTCAGTGCTAAATATAGTGGCAGGATAACTATTTACAGTCCACAGCTGAATGCTCCAACCACTCTCAACATGGGCGCAACTCCAATAACTGAGGTCGCTCAAGGAACTGTTTTGGTACGCAATCACGGCAGTGCCCCTCTGCGCATTGACCGTGTGGTGTTCAATCAAGAAGGTTTCAGTGTGGAAGAAACCTTCCCGCTTGTTATTGAGAAAAACAAGAACGTAACGCTCCATGTGTCGTTTAACGGTCAAGAACAGGCACCATTTGAGGCAATTATGCAACTCTATAGCAACGACCCTGACCACCAACTGCACAATATCACAGTCACAGGCTCACGATTTGCGCCAAACTTCCTGCATTTCACAGCCGAGGATGTGCTGAACGACGGCGAATTGCTATTGCACGTTGATCTGAGTAACTACGACCCAGTGGATGGAATCCAGTTTGATGTCACTTATCCAAGTCAGTGGTTCACCCCAACTGAAGAGTACATCTGGGGCGAGCGCGCCAACGGTTTCTCGATGGTACATCGCAGCATTGGTAACGGTGTGATTCGCTGCTTTATCTACTCATTGGTCAACGCGGAGTTGACCCCAGGCGAGGGTAGGGTGGTAACGATGAAGTTCGCCACCACTGCTGGCGTCCCCGAAGGCACCTACTCGCTTACGTTCGACAACCTGAAAGCGGGCACCGCCGACCTTGTCGACAAAATCGCCGGCGGCGACAACGAGTGCTCATTTAATGTGGTTCATATGCTAATTGGCGACGTGAACTGCGATGGCGTGGTCTCTTCGATTGATATCACTTGCCTCTACAATTACTTGCTTAACGGTGATGAGACCTATATTGCCACAAGCGACGTTGATGGCGATGGGGCTATCTCAAGCGTTGATATTACAGTGATTTACAACATCCTCCTAGGCAATAAGAGGTAACGGCACGCCTTGTTGACACAAGGAGCATGATTAAACAAAATATCCCAACCGTCAAGAGTGGCGGTTGGGATTATCTTTTGTTTTAATCCGAAAGGTTGGATGTTGAGATTGAATTACTTGAGTTTTGGCAGGTTGTCGATGGCGGTCTCGTTGCCTAGTGCTGCCGACTTTGAGATCCACTCTTTGGCTTTCTGGACGTCTTTCTTGATGCCGTAGCCGCCGTAGTAGTAGCAAGTGCCTATTAGGTACATGGCATCGCTGTCGCCTTGCTTGGCAGCCTTCTCAAACCACTGGATGGCCTTCTTGTAGTCTTGCTTGCAGCCATATCCGTTCTTATACATCTCACCGAGAGCCACTTGCGAGTCGGTATAGCCTTTCTTGGCGGCTTTCTCGTAGAGTTTGAAAGCCATGGTTAGGCTCTTCTCCACACCTTTTCCCTCGGCATAGCACACGGCGAGGTTGTTAGTGCCGCGCACGTCGCCTTTCTTGTGTGACTGCTCAAAATAGGCCACTGCTTGCTCATAGTCGCCTTCTTCTAAGCATTTATTGCCTTGATAGATCAGTTCCTCGCGCTGTGCCGCTTTCTTGTAGTCTTTTTTCTTCTTGGCTTGCGCTTGTGGCGCTGCTGCTGTGGCAATGATGGCAATGAGAGCAACAATGCTGAATAATCGCTTTAAATTCTTCATGATTTTAAGTTTTAACTGTTGGTTATAAAGTTTTTTTGGGGGTGTGTTGCGTTGACGACGCAACACACGTGACAAAATTTTAATCATTATTCTTCTACCTCTCCGCGCAGCTTGGCTTGGTGCTTGCGCTCTATCTCGTCGAGGATGATTTTGCGCATGCGCAGATGGGTGGGTGTGATTTCCACATATTCGTCGGCCTTGATGTACTCTAGAGCCTCCTCAAGGCTGAAGACGATGGGTGGGATGATGCGTGTCTTGTCGTCGGCTCCGCTGGCGCGCATGTTGGTGAGCTTCTTGTTCTTGGTGACGTTGACCACGAGGTCTTTCTCCTTGGTGTGCTCACCCACTACTTGCCCGGCATAGACTTCCTCTTGCGGGAAGATGAAGAAGCGGCCGCGGTCTTGCAGCTTGTCGATGGAGTAGGCAAAAGCCGTGCCGCCTTCCATAGCGATGATTGAGCCGTTAACGCGTCGCACTATCTCGCCCTTCCACGGCTCGTAGCACGCGAAGCGGTGTGCCATGATAGCCTCGCCGGCACTTGCTGTGAGCACATTGGTGCGCAGGCCTATGATGCCGCGCGATGGAATCTTGAACTCCATGTGTATGCGGTCGTTCTGTGTCTCCATCGATGTCATCTCGCCCTTGCGGCGGGTCACCATGTCAATCATCTTGCTGGAGTACTGCTCGGGCACATTGATGGTGAGGGTCTCGATGGGCTCGCACTTCACGCCGTCAATCTCCTTGATGATGACCTGTGGCTGGCCCACTTGCAGCTCATAGCCCTCGCGGCGCATCTCCTCGATGAGCACGCTCAGGTGCAGCACTCCGCGGCCATATACTATCCAGGCGTCGTCGGTCTCGCTCTTCTCCACCTTGAGTGCCAGGTTCTTGTCGAGCTCATGCATGAGACGGTCGTGGATGTGGCGCGAGGTGACATACTTGCCTTCCTTGCCAAAGAAAGGAGAGTCGTTGATGGTGAAGAGCATCGACATGGTGGGCTCGTCGATGGCGATGCGCGGCAGTGGCTCGGGGTTGTCGAGGCAGGTGACGGTGTCGCCTATCTCGAAGCCGTCGAGGCCGATGATGGCGCAGATGTCGCCGCACTGCACGCTCTCGACGTGTTTCTGGCCCATGCCCTCAAAGACCCTAAGCTCCTTGATGCGCTGGCGTGCCACGGTGCCGTCCTTCTTGCACAGCCCCACGTCCATGCCGTCGCGCAGCTCGCCACGGTGGATGCGTCCCACGGCAATGCGTCCCACGTAGGTGTTATAGTCGAGCGAGGTTATGAGCATCTGTGGGTCGCCCTCCACCACTTGCGGAGCGGGGATGTGCTCAATGATGGCGTCGAGCACCGCGGTGATGTTGTCGGTGGGGGTGCGCCAGTCGTCGCTCATCCAGCCGTTTTTGGCACTGCCGTAGATGGTGGGGAAGTCGAGCTGCTCCTCGGTGGCGTCGAGGTTGAACATCAGGTCGAAGACGGCCTCCTGCACCTCGTCGGGGCGGCAGTTGGGCTTGTCAACCTTGTTGATGACCACGATGGGCTTGAGGCCTATTTGCAGAGCCTTTTGCAGCACAAAGCGCGTCTGTGGCATGGGACCCTCAAAGGCGTCAACGAGCAGCAGGCATCCGTCGGCCATGTTGAGCACGCGCTCCACCTCGCCTCCAAAGTCGCTGTGGCCCGGAGTGTCGATGATGTTTATCTTGTAGTCCTTGTAGTTAATGGATACGTTCTTTGACAGGATAGTGATGCCACGCTCACGCTCAAGGTCGTTGCTGTCCAGGATCTGCGAGCCCACCACCTGGTTGTCGCGAAACAGGTTGCCAGCCGCGAGCATCTTATCAACTAGGGTGGTCTTGCCGTGATCCACGTGGGCTATAATGGCTACATTTCTAATGTTTTGCATCTGAGTTTTATTATTTTGGTTTGCAAAGTTACGCAATTCTTGCTAAATAGCTACACCTTTTGAGAAGAAAAACTCACGAAACCTCTTTTTATCCCCAAAAAAGTCGATGAAGTTTGTTTTGTCAAAGGATTGCATAAATAGTGAAATTGATGTTTCCTCTCGATGTAATGAATATTTGCCGATTTTTTTGTACCTTTGCACCTTTAAAAGACTTCTATAGAATAACGTATGATAGATTTATTGCTCGAGACAAGCTGGGAGGTTTGCAACAGGGTGGGTGGCATCTATGCGGTGCTGTCAACTAAAGCAAAGACTTTGCAGCGTGTAAGTGAGGAAGTTATATTCATTGGTCCCGATTTGAATCAGGGAGCTGACAATCCTTTCTTTACCGAGACAAGCACCCGGCTTGACCAGTGGAAGCGCCAAGCCCGGCTGCCCGCTGGCATGAGAGTGCGCACTGGCAAGTGGAATGTGCCAGGCTCACCCACTTGCGTGCTGGTGAGTTATAATTCGCTCTATGTGTATAAAAACGAGCTCTTTGCCGAGATGTGGCGCCGCTTTGGCGTCGATTCGCTTCACGCCTATGGCGACTACGACGAGTCGTGCATCTTCTCCTATGGTGCCGCACTGGTGATTGAGAGCATTGTGACTTATAAGAATGCACAATGCACAATGCACAATGCACAATGTGGAATGAGGGTGGTGGCGCACTTCGATGAGTGGACCACCGGCATGGGGCTGCTCTATGTGAAGTCGAGGCTGCCGCAAGTGGCAACGGTGTTCACCACTCATGCCACAAGCATTGGCCGCAGCATCTGCGGCAATGGCAAGCCACTATATGACTACATGACCGGCTATAATGGCGACCAGATGGCGCAGGAGCTTAACATGGAGTCGAAACATTCGCTTGAGAAGAGCGCTGCTCACGAGGCCGACGTGTTTACCACCGTGAGCGATGTCACCGCCCGCGAGTGCGAGCAGCTGCTGGAGCGACGCCCTGTTGTCACCCCTAACGCCTTTGAGCAGAACTATGTGCCTAAAGGCGCGAAATATGCCGCCACCCGCAAGGCGGCTCGCCAGCGATTGCTCGGCGTGGCGCGTGCTCTGAGCGGTGATGAGCTGGGCGATGACACGCTGCTCGTGGCCACCAGTGGTCGCTGCGAGATGCGCAACAAGGGCATTGACCTCTTTCTCGACGCGATGAATGTGCTTCGTCACAGTGACGACGGCACGCTGGGTCGCAAGATCGTGGCCTTTGTGCTGGTGCCTGGGTGGACCTGCGAGGCTCGCCATGACCTGAAAGATGCTATGGGCCGCGGCAAGGCAGTGGGGCTTTTCAACCCCATCATCACCCACACCATCCACAACGAGGGCGGTGATGCCATCTATGGCAAGATGAACTATTTGGGATTCAGGAATCAGCCCGACGACGAGGTGAAGGTGATTTATGTGCCTTGCTACCTCAATGGCGACGACGGCATCCTTGACATGCCATATTATGACCTGCTCACTGGTCTCGACCTGTCGATATTCCCATCCTATTATGAGCCTTGGGGATACACTCCGCTCGAGAGTGTGGCGATGGGCGTTCCCACCATTACCACCAACCTAGCCGGCTTTGGCCAATGGGTGGAAAAAGAGTGTGGCAGCAACGAGTTGAAGACGGGTGTGAGGGTGATACATCGCACCGACTCCAACTATGACGAGGCACTTGCCGAGATAGTGGCGAGTGTGGTAGAGGTGAGCAACATGACTGTGAAGCAGCGCGATAAGTTGCGCAGTGCGGCTCGGGCAACCTCCAAGCAAGCCACTTGGGAACATTTTATGAAGTATTATAATGTGGCTTACGATTCAGCACTCAAGAATGCCAAGGAGCGCTCGACTCACATAGGGTAGTGCCATACTCCCCCTAACCCCCTCTATCTTAGAGGGGGAACTTAATAACGAAACATAAAAAACTCAATAATTAATATATGAAAATCCAAGTTAGCAACAGTAATTCTCCAGTGTGGAGAAATCTTACAGTGAAAAGTGAACTGCCCGCCAATCTGCAGAAGCTTGACGAGCTGTCTAAAAACCTATGGTGGGTGTGGAACAGCGAGGCAAAGTCGATGTTTCATCATCTCGACCGTGACCTGTGGCGCGCATCGGGTGAGAACCCCGTGATGATGCTCAACCAGATGCCTGCATCCAAACTTGAGGAGTTGAGTAATGATGCCGAGTTGGTCGCAAAAATCGATAAAATATATTCTCATTTCAAGGAGTATATGGAACAACCCATGCGCACCGAGTTCCCCTCGGTGGCCTATTTCAGCATGGAATATGGCTTGTGCAATGCCCTGAAGATTTATTCTGGTGGCCTCGGCATTCTGGCTGGTGACTACATCAAGGAGGCCAGCGACCGCCGCATCGACATGACAGCTGTGGGCTTCCTTTACAGATATGGCTACTTCACTCAGACCCTCTCGATGGATGGTCAGCAGATTGCCAACTATGAGCCCCAAAACTTCAACCACTTGCCCATAGAGCCAGTGATTGACGCCGACGGGCATCAGATGATTCTTGAGGTTCCCTATCCTGGACGGGTGGTGTATGCCAACATCTGGAAAGTGAACGTGGGTCGCATGAACCTCTATCTGCTCGACACCGACCTCGACAAGAATAGCGACTTTGACCGTTCTATCACTCACCAGCTCTATGGTGGCGACTGGGAGAACCGCATCAAGCAGGAGTATATGCTCGGCATTGGTGGCATACTCATGCTCAAGAAGCTGGGCATCAAGGCACAGATTTATCACTGCAACGAGGGCCATGCCGCTTTGCTCAACCTGCAACGCCTGGTTGACTATGTTCAGGACGAAGGCTTGTCCTTTAACGAGGCTCTTGAGGTGGTGCGCGCATCGTCGCTCTACACCGTTCACACTCCTGTGCCTGCCGGTCATGACTATTTTGACGAGAGTCTCTTTGGCCGCTACATGGGCGAGTTCCCTGCCAAGCTCGGCATCACCTGGAACGACTTGATGAACATGGGCCGCGAGAACCCCGACACACAAGAGAAATTCTCGATGAGCGTCTTCGCGCTCAACACCACTCAGGAGAGCAACGGCGTGAGCTGGCTCCACGGTGAGGTGTCGAAGAAGATGTTCTCGGGAGTGTGGAAAGGCTATGCCCCCGAGGAGTCGCATGTGGGTTACGTCACCAATGGTGTGCACATGCCCACCTGGGCCGCATCGGAGTGGAAAGAATATTATTCTAAGGTGTTTGGCGCCAATTACCTCGACAAGCAGGAAGAAATGGCGACCTGGGCACCCATCCAGAACGTGCCCGATGAGGAGATCTGGAACCTGCGCATGCAGCTCAAGAACAAGTTTATCAACTTTGTGAAGCGCGACTTCCGTGCCACTTGGCTCAAGAACCAGGGCGACCCCACCCGCATCATGTCGATTGTGGATAAAATCAATCCTAACGCGCTGCTCATTGGCTTCGCTCGCCGCTTTGCCACCTACAAGCGCGCGCACTTGCTTTTCACCAATCTCGACCGCCTCTCGCGCATCGTCAACAACGAGAAGTTCCCTGTGCAGTTCATCTTCGCTGGCAAGGCTCACCCCGCCGATGGCGCCGGCAAGGACCTCATCAAGCGCATCGTGGAGATTTCTAAGATGCCCGAGTTCCTGGGAAAAATCATCTTCCTTGAGAACTACGACATGACAGTGTCGAAACGCCTCATCACTGGCGTTGACATCTGGCTCAACACCCCAACTCGTCCGCTCGAGGCTTCGGGCACCAGTGGCGAGAAGGCCGAGATGAACGGTCTGCTCAACTTCTCGGTGCTCGACGGATGGTGGTATGAAGGCTATCGCGAGCGTGCAGGATGGGCACTGACATCACACCGCACCTACACCGACCAGAGCATGCAAGACAAGCTCGACGCAGCTACCATCTACTCGATGCTCGAAAACGAGATTATCCCTCTCTACTTCGCCAAGAACAGCAAGGGATATTCTCCCGAGTGGATTCAGTATATCAAGAACTCCATCTCGCAGATTGCACCCAACTACACCATGTCGCGCATGATGAAGGACTACATCGACCGCTTCTACAGCCCCGAGGCTGCCCGCAGCAAGAAACTCCGTGCCAACGACTATGCCCTTGTGCGTGAGATCGTGGCTTGGAAAGAGCATGTGGCAGAGAAGTGGGATAACGTCTCGGTCGAGGACATGCAGCTGAGCGAGAGCTTCTATGACATCTCAATCAACGACGGCAAGGTGGAGGCTACAGTGAAGCTTAACACCGCTGGCCTGGGACGCAGCGTTAACCTCGAACTCGTGGTTTATCACGACGTGGATGGCGAGAGCAAGTTCCACAGCACACTGCCAATGAAAGTGGTGGATGAGGACGGCGAGATCCTTACCTACAAGCTCAATGACCGCATTAAGGACACTGGCATCTTCCGCCTCTCGTTCCGCGCTTATCCCTGGAACAAGAACCTGCCTCACCGCCAGGACTTCGCCTTCGTGAAGTGGTTCTAAAATTGTCCTCTTAGAGATAGAGAACAAATCTCTTATACAATACTCTAAACCACAATGCCCCGCCAGTCATAGCGGGGCATTTTGGTAATGTATATTGGCAAAGGCCTAAACTATTCCGTTCATCATGGCATAGAAAGTGAGTCCGGAGATGCTTTTTATGCCGAGTTTGGCGGTTATGTTTTTGCGGTGTGAGAGGACTGTGTTGATGCTGATGTTGAGGTGCTGTGCTATTTCCTTGTTGATTTTTCCTGATGCGATGAGGCGCAGCACCTCGGTCTCGCGCTGTGAGAGCGAGCTTGTAGAGTCGGGGTGTTCTTGCTGGTGCTCACAAGAGAGGATGGTGTTGATGGCGCTGATGATGTCGCTCTCTGTGTTGTTGACGCAGAGGGTGGCAAACTCGTCGCTGGCAGTGTGGCTCTCAGTGATTATTATGGTTTTTGCCTTGCGTGGCAGGAAGAAGGCGAGATTAGAGACGAGGGTTGCGGCATCCACGAAGAACAGATGCGGCTCCCTGGTAGAGTTGAAAGAGTCGATATATTGCTCGCTGGCAATGAAAGCGTTGATGCCAAAAGCGTCATTGATAATGCTCTTGAGACCAATGGCGTGGAGGGTGTCGTGGGTCAATATGATAACCTTGAAATCGCTCATCAATTCTCGCTTAGTGCTTTAGAAATAGGAGTTAGAATGCGGTTGCGAATGCGGTTGTTCTGCTTGATGTCTTTCTTGAGCGAGAAGATGGCGGTGACGACGGCATAGCCCAGGTTGTGGTCGTAATCGCCCTTGAGGTGCATGACGAGCATATTAATAAGGTCGTCAATTTTTTCCTCTATAGGGTCGCTCAGGTCATCGCTGCTTATAGCACGCTTGGGCATTTTACCCATTGCTTTCATCTCGTTGAGGGCAATGGCAGGGAACCAGTTGTTGCGGTCGTCATTGATGCGCTGTAGCAGTTCGGTCTTCACCTCGTCGAAGAACTGTCGCATGAGCACGAGATTGTTGTTTTGAGCAGGAGTCTTGCTGATGAGGAAGGCGAAGTGCCGCTCAATGTTTGGAATCATGTTGCGCTCATAATACTCATTGGTCTTTGCCAAGTAATCAATGATTCTTGATGCGCTGAAGGCGAGCAGTGCGGCTTGCGGGAAAAAGTTCTCGTTGATGTAGGTGTTAAGAATTGTTGTGAAAAAATCGACGTCGATGCCGAGCTCGTGGCATGCGTCGCCAATGCGCGCATCGCCCACGCCAAGCGCGATGCCAAACCTGTCGAGGACGGTTATCGTTGACGGCTCGTTGATGATGATTTCACTGAGTTTGGAGTCTTTATTTATTAAAGCCATGATTTAAGGGTGGTGTTTTAAATGATTTAGTTGCAATGAATTGCGCTGGCAGGTCGTGTGGCTCGGTGGGGATGTGCTCTACTAGTTGGCAGTCGAAGCACACAGCGATAGTTGTGGCGCGTGTTTGCGCCAAGAAGCGGTCGTAAAAGCCCTTGCCACGCCCCAGGCGGTTGCCGTGGCGGTCGAAGGCGACCCCTGGCACAATGATAAGGTTCAGAACCTGTGGTTCCACAGTGTCGTTGCCCTCGGGCTCCATGATGTCGTAGCTGCCCTTGTGTAACATTCCCGGCCGATACTTGATAATCTCGAGGTCATCGCCATTGACACGTGGCAGAAATATGTTTTTGTGTTGCGCCCACCGCTCGATGACGTGGTGAGTGGGTATCTCGTCGGGCAGAGAGGCAAAAAGCATAATGTTCTTGCTGTTTAAGAAGATGTCGCTGCTCTCGATGTCGTGAAACACACACATCGACTCATTCATCTTTTCCTCAGCACTCATTTGTGCAACGAGTTTCTTTACTGACTTTCTAAGTTCTTTTTTGTCCATTGATATTTAATCAAGTTTCGCAAGTTGTTAACTTGCTCACTGGTTTATCGTTTATGGTTTATCGTTTATCTAAGACAGAGGCGAGACGGTGGGCACCACAAACTCTAGGTGTTCCCCAGATAAGGCACGCCTTGTCCCTACTTCACCCGTTCTCCGTTCCTCGTTCTCGGTTCCCCGGACAAGGCACGCCTTGTCCCTACTTCACACTTCACACTTAACTCTTCACACTTCACACTTAATTCTTTAAATGTCTTTTATTGGGAAAGCGGCTTGGTGCTTGTTGAGGGCTTTGATGGCAGCGGCGATAGTGGGGTCGATGCGGTTGAAGATAGGGTAGAAGGCCTTTTGCCCAAAAATGTCGCGAGCTATGAAAGCCTTGATCAAACTGGTAATAAGGTCTTGCGACTGATGAATGTATTGCCATCGTGCAGGCACTCCTTTGGCGTCGGCATATCTCACGAAGTCGTTAATGATTTGGTCGCTTGCAGGAATGTTTCTCAACAGCTCTTTGTAGTCTTTCATCTTTTTGAGTGTGGGTCGGTGAGAGGTGACATAGGCTAGAGCATATTCTTGAATGAGGCCTTTGTTGGCCACCTCGGTATAGTAGGGCGAAACGCCAGTAGTGTCAACAGGAACAAACAAGTCAGGGATTATTCCTCCACCGCCATACACCTTGCGGCCAGTGCTGGTGTGGAAAATCTTTGATTTGTCGATTTTTATACTGTCTTTGCTGTAAATCTCGCCATTGCTGTATCGGTCGAAGATGTCGTTTTCGTAGGCTATCTCACCGTTCTTGTAGGGTTTTTGTATGCAACGCCCCGAGGGGGTGTAGTATCGGGCAATGGTGAGTCGCAGTGCGCTCTTGTCCCACAGGTCTATCTGCTTCTGCACTAGTCCTTTTCCAAAAGAGCGACGTCCCACAATGAGTCCGCGGTCATTATCTTGAATCGCTCCCGCAAAAATCTCGCTGGCACTAGCCGAGAACTCGTCGATGAGAACCACCAGCTCCTCGTCTTGAAACTGTCCTTGTCCGTCACTATAAGCTGCCGAGTCATCGCGGCGATAACGGCCCTTGGTGCTCACGATAAGCCTGTCGTTAGGCAAGAACTCGTTGGCCATCAAAATAGCCATTTCCAGATATCCGCCGCCGTTTTCTCTAAGGTCAACTATAAATCGTTTAGCCCCCTGACTCTTGAGCGACTTCAAGGCATTGACAAATTCTTTATAGGTGTTTTGTCCAAACTGAGTAACCTTTAGGTATCCTGTTGTCTTGTCAATCATGTAGAAAGCGTCAACCGAGTTGACCGACACATCGCCACGAGTGATGGTGAAAGCCAAGGGCGACTTGTTGCCCTCGCGCATGACGCCAATTTTCACCTTTGACCCCTTAGCTCCGCGCAGCTTGTCTTTCACTTTGTTGACATCGGTGGTGTTTCCGGTGCATGGCTCTCCCTCGATAGAGACGATGCGGTCGCCAGCGATGAGACCGGCGCGGTCAGAAGGCCCACCAGGAATCACCTCGATAACCACTATTGTGTCGCTAGAGAGCTGGAATTGCACTCCAATCCCCGAGAATTTCCCGCCGAGCTCCTCTTGTGCCGCAATCAGCTCTTTGGCTGTGAGGTAGGAGCTATGAGGGTCGAGGTTGGCAAGGATGGCAGGGATGGCGCTTTCCACCAGGTCGCTGGTGTTGACATCGGCATCTACATAATTCTCTTCTATGAGTTTGAGGATCGTGTTAAGTTTACGGTCTTTATCAGAATAGAACTTGGCAAAGGGGTTTTGTAGCATGAACCCCACCAATATTCCCACAATCACCGAGGAGGCAATTGCAAGAGGCATCCAGGCACTATAGTCACTTTTCTGATTCATGATTTGCAAGAGTTGAAAACGCTGTAAAGTGAAAATGAAAAAATCAAAATAATGCTATATCTCTAGTTGAACACAATCAATGCCAGCTCTTTTCATGAGCTCTATGCCATCGGTCAGGCGATATATCTCGTTGAATACCACACGCTTGATTCCCGCCTGGATGATGAGTTTGGCACACTCTATGCATGGCGAAGAGGTGACGTAGAGTGTTGCGCCATTGCTGCTGTTGTTGCTTTGTGCCACCTTGGTGATGGCGTTAGCCTCGGCATGAAGCACATAGGGCTTGGTGTGGTCGTTGTCGTCCTCGCACACATTCTCAAAGCCCACTGGCGTGCCATTATATCCGTCGGAGATTATCATCTTGTCCTTAACGAGGATGGCTCCCACCTGGCGCCGCTTGCAGTAGGAGTTCTCCGCCCAAATCTGTGCCATTCTCAGATATCGAGAATCAAGAATTTCTTGCTTATCCATTGATGGAAAAACTGTTATTAAAGCATGAATAATGCTGGTTAAAGGGTGATAAAACCACCATTGCCTAAATCAAACCGCAAAGTTAAAAAGAATTGATGAAATAAAGTGCCAAAAAGAGGATAAAAAGAATAGAATTTGATTTTTTTCCCATTGTTTTCCTTTGTTAGTGCCTGCAATCACTCGTTTAGCACTTTAGAAAACCTGACTTGGCTTTTATATACAGGGAACTTGAAGTTTAATATCACTCCACTCTCGAAGGTGACAAACACGTCGTCGGTAATAGGCTCTAGCGTAGCGTCGGTCCACTTGCCGGTGAAATTGTCGGTGAAGATGGTCCGGGTCATTTCGCCTTTTTTCATGCCAGTGTGCCATAGCGACTTCTTGACTTGTGCCCCTTCGACATATATCACGTCGTAGCCTTGCTCGGTCTCAACAAGCGCAATGGTGTAGCGGCCGCCAAGCCTGAGCCACTGGTCTTCCATGTCGCGGTCGAGATAGGTCCAGTAGCCTTCATAGGGATTCTTAGAGGCCGCGAAATGGCGGTCGAGGGCTTCGCGGGTCCAGTGGGTCTCAAGGCGTGCTGGTGAGGGCTGCGGCTGGTCGTTGTGGGCAAGCACAGCGCGCTCTATCGAGATCATGGCGCCAGGCCCAGCGAAGTAGCCCACTCTGTAGCTCTCCACGCCCGTCATGGCTTGGAGGTCGCCGGAGGTGAGGTGATAGGACATTATTTCTTTTAGCTTGCTCTTGCCTATTTTTACCGAGATGGTACTGTCCTCAATGGTCACTCCCAGGTAGTTATATCCATCGTCGAGGTCAACGTCACTGTCGAGAGTGGTCTGCATGACAACAGCGCCGCCGCTATAGTCGTTGATGAGCTTTACGGTCATGGTGCGAGAATCCACGCTCTCGTTATAAAGGTTGGAGTTGGAGCAACTCACCGCCACGCGCCAGCATCCTCGCGTGGTGTGGTTGAAAACCAGCCCACACTCGGTAGATGTCACTTTCTTAGACTTTCCCTGCAAGTCGGTGACTTTGTAGGTCTTGCCTTCTTTGTTGTGCAGGTTAGCAAACTTGATGTAGTATTTGTAGCTTGTGAAGGCATCAATGTGAGTTGAGTCGGTGACAACGACATTGCTGGTGGTGCTGTTGTGGAGTTGCAAGAAATCGCCGTTCACGACTGCCGCATGACTGTGATTGATGCTCTCGAAGTTGTTGTACCTGGTGTTGTAGATAGTGATTGCCTCCAGTTGCATGAAGGTGGCAGCGAAGACTAAGGATATTATAATGATTAAATTCTTCATATCAATAAATTGCTGGGTCAACAAAATTAGTGCAAGTTGAGAGAAAAACCAAATTTATTTGAGTTTTTCCTCGACGCAGCCTAATTTATCCAAAATTAGTGCAAGTTGAGGGAAAAATGCGATTAAGCGAGAGTAAACAGGAGCTTGCTCTTTGTTTACCGAGCGTGAGCATTTTATTCAAACACAAAATGAAAACGAAGTTTTTATGCGGAGGTGCCGCATTTTTTTCCAAAAATTGTGTTTTTAAGCAATATTGTCCTAAATATTTTTTCAAAAAAGAAATAAGAGGGATTGATTCAAGGTAGAAAATTACTACCTTAGTAGTGCGAAAAAACCACCCCTCTTATGAGCACAAAGATAACACTATTTTCTC